>ENA-OQIG01001317-OQIG01001317.1-human-gut-metagenome-genome-assembly--contig:-NODE-1317-length-10939-cov-1.513873_pt1 | contig 10939 bp, 15 predicted proteins | sample MGYA00242576_ERZ504741 | MGnify/ENA primary metagenome ERZ504741 (study PRJEB26092, sample SAMD00036436) | human gut metagenome | host: Homo sapiens | study: EMG produced TPA metagenomics assembly of... | reverse complement strand
TCTTTCAGTGCAAGACATGCCTGGTCCTGCATAGTCAAATTCTGCCGCCTGACCAATCACAATCGGACCGGAACCAATGACAAGTATTTTCTTCAAATCAGTTCTTTTCGCCATCTTTTGTTCCCTCCATCATTTCTATAAACTGTTCAAACAGATAACCGCTGTCCTGCGGGCCCGGTGCGCTTTCCGGGTGATACTGCACACTAAACACCTTGTCCTCCTCACAGGCAACACCTTCTACTGTCTGATCCAGCAGATTCAGGTGCGTTACTTTCAATCGGGTATTCGCAAGACTTTCCCTGTCCACTGCATAGGAATGGTTCTGGGAGGTAATCTCTATCTTTCCTGTCAGAAGATTTTTTACCGGATGATTTCCTCCCCTGTGTCCAAATTTTAACTTATAGGTCCTTGCCCCATATGCAAGGGAAATGATCTGATGACCAAGGCAGATTCCAAAGATCGGATATTTTCCCCGTAAGCCTCTCACCAGTTCTATGACCGGCTGCACATCCATCGGGTCTCCCGGACCATTAGATAAAAATGATTCCGTCCGGCTTCATTTTTTCTATTTCTTCCATAAGAGTATTCCATGGAAATACCGTCACATTGCAGCCTCGTCTGTTAAAACTCCTCACAATATTCTGCTTCATTCCACAATCAATGGCGGCCACATGATATTTCTCATCCGGAATCCTATATTGCTGAATCTCTTTTCTGCTCACAAAAGCTACTGCATCTTTTGGTATATCATAGGAACTCAATTTGCAAAGTCCCTCCTGCAGAGAAGTATCAGCATCTGTAATCAATACTTTCCTGCTTCCCAAATCACGGATAGAACGTATCAGCTTTCTGGTATCAATTCCATAAATTCCCGGAATCCGGTATTTCTCCATGATTTCGGATAATGTATATTTACTGCGGAAGTTGGATGGCTGATCGTTATAATCCCTTACAACCAATCCTCCAATCGTCGGTGTTTCTGTTTCAAAATCTTCTTCTGCAATCCCATAGTTACCAATCAGCGGATATGCCATCACAACAGTCTGGTAGGTATAGGACGGATCAGAGATGATTTCCTGATACCCAACCGGAGAGGTATTAAATACGATTTCCGTGATTCTTTCATCAAAGGAACCAAAACCATATCCATAATACTCACTGCCATCTGGGAGAATCAGTTTTCTGTCAAATTTTTTCATAATATATGTCACCCCTCTATCTAACCCGTTCAGACAGTTTCCTTTCAAAACGGTCTTTACGGAGATCTGCCGGAATTTTGGTTGGATATTCTCCGTTAAAGCAGGCAGCACAATAATCCTCGCTGTCAATCAGCTTACTCAGCTTCTCCACCTCCAAATATCCCAAAGAATCCACTCCGATCATCTCTGCGATCTCTTCCATGCTATGATGGCATGCAATCAGATTTTCTTCTGAGTCAATGTCCGTGCCATAATAGCAGGCATGTAAGAATGGGGGAGCCGAGATTCTCATATGTATCTCTTTCGCTCCTGCGTCACGCAAAAGCTTTACAATACGTTTACTGGTTGTACCTCTTACGATAGAATCATCAATAAGAACGACTCGTTTTCCATCGATTACATTTTTCACAGGAGAAAGCTTAATCCTGACTTTGTCCAAACGTTCATTTTGTCCCGGAGAAATGAATGTTCTTTCCAATATATTTATTTTTGATTCAGTCCTATCCCATAAGGAATGCCGGATTTATTTGCATATCCAAGCGCTGCATCCAGTCCGCTGTCCGGAACTCCGATCACAATATCTGCGTCCACCGGATAACTTCTGAGAGCAGCTCGCCTGCTCTCATTCGTGATTCATGGACACATACACTATCTATGACAGAATCCGGTCTTGCAAAATAGATATACTCAAAGATACAGGTTTTCTTTTTCTGCTTACTGCAGTGTTCTTTCCTTGATTCCACTCCATTTTGACTAAACACCAGAATCTCACCTGGAAGCAGATCTCTGACAAATTCTGCGCCTACCGCTGATAATGCGCAGCTTTCTGATGCCACTACATAGTCTCCATCCGGCATCTGTCCATAACAAAGTGGTCTGAATCCATATGGGTCTCTTGCAGCAATCATCTTTGTAGCTGACATCAAAACTAATGAATAAGCCCCTTCCAGTAATTCATGGTGTTGCTTACCGCTTCTTCTATGCTCGGTGTCATCAGCCTTTCTCTTGTAATCACATAAGCAATGGTTTCTGTATCGCTGGTGGTATGAAAAATGGCTCCTGATAACTCCAGCTTATCACGCAGCTCCAATGCATTACTCAAATTTCCGTTATGTGCCAGTGCCATCTTTCCTTTCTGGTGGTTGACTTCAATGGGCTGGCAGTTATTTCGTGTTGTCCCGCCGGTTGTTCCATATCTTACATGGCCCACTGCCATAGTCCCTTCCGGCAAATGAGATAATGTGTCTTTCGAAAACACTTCGCTTACAAGGCCCAGATCCTTATAGGAAGAAAACACACCATCATCATTCACAACGATCCCGCAGCTCTCCTGTCCTCTGTGCTGCAAGGCATACAATCCATAATAGGTAATCCCTGCCACATTTTCTTTTTGTGTACTCATCACACCGAATACACCACATTCTTCATGAATCGCCATACTCTTTTCCTCCTGCGTATTATTCTACTGTCTACTGTGACCGATTTTGCCAGATTCCTTGGCTTATAATATCACAGCCACGATTCAGTGCAACATAATAGGCAAAAAGCTGCAAAGGAATCACTCCGAGAACCGGCTGCAAAAGGGAATGGGTCTTTGGTATCACAAACATTTCGGATGCCCGACTGCTAATCAGCTCTGCTGTCTGATCTGTCGTCATTGCGATTACTTCTGCTCCTCTGGATTTTACTTCAACAATATTGGACAAGGATTTTTCCACCAGCGGCTCATAGGTTACCATAGCAACCACCAGTGTTCCCGGTTCTATCAGAGAAATCGTTCCATGTTTCAGTTCTCCTGCCGCATAGGATTCTGAATGAATATAAGAAATCTCTTTCAGCTTTAGAGAGCCCTCCAAACCCAGTGCATAGTCCAGATTACGACCAATATAGAAAACACTGTTATGGTTGAAATATCTGGATGCCGCTTTCTGATAAAGATCCAGATCATTCATAACAACACTTATCTTTTCAGGTAAATCTTGAAGCTCCCTGATAATTGCCGCATATTTTTCTGCTGCGGAAACATCCCACTCAATCAAATGTTTTTCTTTTTCCAGCAGAAATCTGTCTCTGTCAAAGATCTGAACATCATCTGCCGTAATGACTGCCACTTCATCATCTTCCATATAAGTAACTGTCCTTGTATGTGCAAGAAGTGCAGTAACATCAGAGGCAATGTAATTTCCCGCCTGACCGTAACCAATCAGCAGAGGGGCGTCTTTTCTTGCTGCAACCATCTGTCCCGGAAAATCAGAACAGAGAATGCCCATAGCATAAGCACCTTTGATACGATTTAAAACCGCATACACTGCATCCATCAGATTGGATTTCTTCCTATAATAATATTCCAGTAACTGGACGATTACCTCTGTATCCGTATCAGAAGAAAAAACGACTCCTTTACGGATAAGAGAGTTTTTGATCTCCAGATAATTTTCTATGATGCCATTATGGACAACCGCAATCTTTCCTTCCTGCCCAACATGGGGATGTGCATTTGTACCATTTGGTTCCCCATGGGTTGCCCATTTGGTGTGACCAATGCCGATATTCCCCGACAAAGGATTTTGAGAGTCCAGCAATTCCCGCAGAACAGACAGACGTCCTTTGCTCTTTTTTACCTGTAATCTCCCATCCGCTGATACGACCGCAACTCCTGCTGAATCATATCCTCTGTATTCCAGTCGTTCCAGACCATCAAGCAATATCGGAACAGCTTCTGTCTTTCCTGCAAATCCAATAATTCCACACATTTTTTCTACTCCTCTTTTCGTTTCGACTTAATCAGCGTTTCTTTTTAATAAAGCTGCCGAAACGAATCCTTTAAACAGTGGATGAGACTGATTTGGGCGGCTCTTAAATTCCGGATGAAACTGTACGCCTACAAAAAACGGATGCTCCTTAAGTTCTACGGTTTCCACCAGTCTGTCATCCGGAGAAGTACCGCTGATCACAAGTCCTGCTCTCATCAGTTCCTCACGATATTTATTATTAAACTCATAGCGATGGCGATGGCGCTCATGGATCAGTTTGTTACCATAGCATTGTTCCATTTTCGTTCCGGCTTTAATGCTGCATGGATAGCTTCCCAGACGGAGCGTACCGCCTTTATCAATTTCCTCACTCTGTCCCGGCATAAAATCAATGACCTTATGGGCACACTGTTCATCAAATTCACCCGAATGAGCACATTTAAGTCCCAGAACATTCCTTGCAAATTCGATGACGGCAATCTGCATACCTAGACAGATACCAAAGTAAGGAATCTGATTTTCACGGGCATAGTTTGCTGACAGGATCATTCCTTCGATACCACGATTTCCAAATCCGCCCGGAACGATGATCCCATCCAGACCTTCCAATATTTCCTTTACATTGTCCGACCTGATATTTTCTGAATCAATCCAGTGGATTTTCACAAACGTATTCAGTTCATACCCTGCATGGTTCATTGCTTCTGCCACAGACAGGTATGCATCATGGAGCTTTACATACTTTCCAACCAGACCGATGTGGACTTCCCGGGAACGGTTTTGGATGCGTTCCACCATCTGTTTCCAATCTTCCAGCTCCGGTTTCGGCGCATCAATGTGAAGTTCTCTGCAAACAACATCTGAAAATCCGGACTTTTCCAACATCAGCGGTGCTTCGTAGAGGTTCTGTAACGTCCTGTTCCCAATCACGCAATCCGGTTTCACATTGCAAAAAAGAGAAATTTTCTGAAAGATGGATTCTTCCAATGGTTTATCAGAACGCAGCACTATAATGTTTGGATTGATACCCATTCCTCGAAGCTCCTTGACAGAGTGCTGCGTTGGTTTTGACTTATGTTCTTCAGAGCCACTCAAATAAGGGACTAACATCACATGGATAAATAAACTGTTCTCCCCGCCAACCTCCAATGAAATCTGACGTACTGCTTCCAGAAATGGTTGGGATTCAATATCCCCAATGGTTCCTCCAATCTCCGTGATCACTACATCTGCATCCGTCTTTTTTCCTACACGGTACACAAATTCCTTAATCTCATTTGTGATATGGGGAATCACCTGAACCGTGGAACCTAAGTATTCTCCTCTTCGTTCCTTGTTTAATACATTCCAATAAACCTTTCCAGTCGTCAGATTGGAGTATTGATTCAGATCTTCATCAATAAATCTCTCATAATGCCCCAGGTCCAGATCCGTTTCTGCTCCATCTTCGGTTACATATACTTCGCCATGCTGATACGGGCTCATGGTTCCAGGGTCTACGTTAATATATGGGTCTAACTTCTGTGCTGCCACTTTTAAGCCCCTTGCTTTTAAAAGACGTCCAAGAGAAGCGGCGGTAATCCCTTTTCCCAGACCGGATACCACACCTCCAGTCACAAATATATATTTAGTCATAATCTTTCACTTCCTTACTCAAACTCCACCATTGCCGGCGGTTTGCTTGTAATATCGTAGAGAACACGGATTGCAAGTCCGGGACCTGGAAACGGCTGGCGCATAACCATATATTCCGGAAGCCCAAGCTGTCTTCCCAGTTCTCTTACTTCATCCTTGAACAGCAAACGCAATGGTTCAATAATCTCTTTAAAATCAACAAAATCCGGCAGGCCGCCCACATTGTGATGGCTCTTTATGGTTTCTGCATTTTCTTTGCCGGATTCAATCACATCCGGATAAATAGTTCCCTGTGCCAGATAGTCCGTCCTGCCAATTTTTTTGCCTTCTTCCTCAAATACACGGATAAATTCTTCTCCGATGATCTTACGTTTCTGTTCCGGTTCTGTGATCCCTTCCAGTTTTTTTAGAAAGCGTTCTCCGGCATTCACACGGCTCAGGTTGATATTCCATTTTTCAAATGCTTTTTCTACTTCATCACCTTCGTCTTTTCTCAGAAGGCCGTGATCCACAAAAACACAGGTGAGCTGTGAACCCACTGCTTCCGCAAACAGGGCTGCACACACAGAGGAATCCACGCCTCCCGATAGAGCCAAAAGCACCTTATCATTCCCTACTTTGCTTCTGATTTCTTCGATACAGCGATACATATAACTTTCCATCGTCCAGTCACCCACTGCACCACAGACTTTATATAAAAAGTTTCGGATCATGGTAGTTCCATTTTCTGTATGATTTACTTCCGGATGGAACTGTACACCATAATATTTTCTGTTTTCATCACAAATGGCTACATTCGGGCATTTCCCGCTACGGGCAACCAGCTAAATCCGTCGGGTACTTTCTTCATGTAGTCGCCATGGCTCATCCATGAAATACTCTCCTCATCCAGTCCGATCAAACAGCAGACAGGAATTATCATAGAAAGTAAGTGTTTTTCCATACTCTCTGGCGTTTTCATTTTCTGCTGCCGTAACCATTCCTCCAAGATGATGGGCAAGGAGCTGACATCCATAGCAGATACCAAGAATCGGTATTCCAAGCTCAAAAATACCTTCTGCCGGATGATAAGAATTTTCTTTATATACACTGTCCGGTCCTCCAGTGAAGATAATGCCTATGGGGTCAAATGCCCGAATCTCAAGAAAGGGTCAATGGTATAAGGCTTAACCTCACAATAGACGCTGCATTCCCTCACCCTCCTGGCAATCAACTGGTCATACTGACCGCCAAAATTCAAAATTAGTACTTTCTGATTCTGCATCTTTCCTTTTCTCCTAAAACATTGTGATATAGGCATCACGTTCGGCGCCGACAGACACATACTTAATCGGGCACTCGATTTCCTTTTCAATATAACGGATATACTCCAATGCCGCTTTTGGAAGATCATCTACTGTTCTGCATCCGCTGATATCACACTGAAATCCCGGAAGATATTCATAGATCGGTTTTGCACATTTAAGTTCTTCGATACCGGATGGAAATGTGTCTACTCTGTTTCCATCAATCTCATACGCTGTACATACCGGGATTTTTTCCATATAAGAAAGCACATCCAGCTTTGTAAGCGCCACATAGCTGCAGCCCTGCATCTTTGTCCCATATCTGGAAGCAACCACATCAAAGCCTCCGACTCTTCTCGGTCTTCCGGTTGCTGCACCATATTCGCCCCCTGCCGCACGAAGCTGCTCCGCTTCCTCTCCAAACAGTTCACAGGTAAAAGGTCCTTCTCCCACGCAGCTTGAGTATGCTTTCATAATACCGATGCTTTCATCCAGCTTTGCAAAAGGTACGCCAGCTCCGATTGGCGCATAAGAAGCAAGGGTTGTGGATGCAGAGGTATATGGATAAATGCCAAAGTCTATATCCCTGAGTGCCCCAAGCTGTGCTTCAAACAGAATGGATTTTCTCTCTTCAATAGCGTCTCCAAGGTATTCCGTCGTATCACAGATAAAAGGAACAAAGAACTCTCCGTATTCTTTTAACCACTGAAACATTTCATCTGCCAGCACTGGTGCATGACCATATCCATTTTCCACAGTCAGATTCTTCCATTCCACAAGACCACCAAGGCGTTCCTTTAATGCTTCCAGATGGAGCAAATCACCCATACGCAGTGCTTTTTTCATATATTTGTCTGCATATACCGGAGATATACCTCTTCTGGTAGATCCAAATTTCTTATCTAACAGTCGGTCTTCCTCCAGACAATCCATCAGTTATGATATGGCATACAGATGGTTGCCCTGTCACTGATCTTTAAATGTTCCGGCGTTACTTCCACACCTTTTTCTGCCAGTTTCTGCACTTCCCCGTACAAATGTTCCAGGTCAATCACAATGCCCGGTCCCAGAATATTGACCGTATCTTCACGGCAGATTCCGGACGGCATCAGATTCATGACAAATTTTCCTTTTTCATTGATCACGGTATGACCCGCATTATTTCCGCCCTGATAACGAACAACAATATCATAGTTTTCGCTGAGAAGATCTACCATACGGCCTTTTCCTTCATCGCCCCAGTTTGTTCCAACAATTGATGTAAGCATATGCATTCCTTCCTTTCAGACATTCACTTGCGCTTCCACGTTCACACGCTGCTTATTTTTTTCCAGTAATGGTTTCACGGTTTCTGTTACAAACTTCTCACACTGATATTCTGCCATTCCAGTGAACTTCACCGGGTCAAGCAAAACTTCCAGTTCCATGGCAGAAAGTCCAAAGCTATCGTCATTTTTGATACGTTCTATTAAATCATTTTCATTCCCATAAAGTTTTACCTGTTCCGCTGCCATAATAGAATGTTTACGGATTGCTTCATGAAGTTCCTGTCTGTCCCCATCTTTGGTTTTTACACAATACATCAGGATATTTTCCGTCGCCATAAATGGAAGTTCTGCATCCAGATGCTTCTTAATAACTGCCGGATAGACCTTCAGCCCCCTGATTACATTGATATACAGATTTAAAATGGCATCTGTGGCCAGAAATGCTTCCGGTACAGCCAGGCGCTTATTTGCGGAATCATCCAATGTGCGTTCAAACCACTGTGAAGCTGCTGTAATAGCAGTATTTTGTAAATCACAAATCACGAAACGAGCCAGTGATGCAATACGTTCGCTTCTCATTGGATTTCTCTTATATGCCATGGCAGAAGAACCGATCTGTTTTTCCTCAAATGGTTCATCCACCTTCTTTTAAGTGGCTGAGTAAACGGATATCACTGGAGAATTTTGATGCACTCTGTGCAATTCCGGACAATACCTGTAAAACCGCAAAATCAGCTTTTCGTGTATAGGTCTGTCCACTGACACTCTGACACTTTGAAAAACCGATTTTTTCTGCGATTTTCTGCTCCAGCTGTTCCACCTTTGTTTCTTCCCCATCGAACAGTTCCAAAAAGCTGGCACCTGTCCCGGTGGTTCCTTTACAGCCAAGGAGTTTTAAGTTATTCAGTTGAAAATCAAGCTGTTCGATATCAAACAGCAGATCATTCATCCAAAGACAGGCTCTTTTTCCTACCGTTGTTGCTGAGCTGCCTGAAAATGAGTATATGCAAGAGTTGGTAATGCCTTATATTCCATGGCAAATTCGCTAAGGGCTTCTATGGCATTTAACAAAAGATTTCTAATCTGTAAGAGCGCACTTTGCATGAGGATAATATCCGTATTATCCCCACATAACAGGAAGTTGCTCCTAAATGTATGATTCCCGCCGCTTCAGGACAGGCATCCCCAAAGGTATGGACATGTGCCATCACGTCATGACGAAGCTCATTTTCGTATTGTCTTGCTTTTTCATAATCAATGTTGTCAATCTGAGCTTTCATTTCCTCAATCTGCTCATCAGAGATAGGAAGTCCCAGTTCCTTTTCACTTTCTGCAAGTGCCACCCAGAGTTTTCTCCATGTGGAAAATTTTCTATCATTGGAAAATATACTCTGCATTTCTTTACTTGCATAACGTTCACATAAAGGTGATTGATAAATATCTGTTCTCATAAAATCTATTTACTCTCCATCTCTAATCCTAATCGTTTTGCCACCTGAATATACGCATCCTCTACGCCTCCTAAATCCTGCGGAAACGATCTTTATCCATTTTTCTCCACTTTCCACATCCCATAAGCGGCAAGTATCCGGAGAAATCTCATCTGCAAGAATGATCTTGCCATGAAAACGGCCAAACTCTATCTTGAAATCAATCAGACGAAGGCCTGCTTTTAAATATTCCACTTTCAGAATTTCGTTAATTTTAAATGCATAATCCTTTATCGTTTTGATCTCACTTGCAGTCGCAAGCTGTAATGCTTTTGCAAAATGGGAATTGATCAGCGGATCTCCCAGTTCATCATTCTTATAAGAAAATTCAATCGTCGGCTCAGCAAGTACCGTTCCCTCTTCCACACCCAATCTTTTAGAAAAACTGCCGGCAGCCACGTTTCGCACAATTACTTCCAACGGAACAATCTCCACCCTGCGCACTGCGGTTTCTCTGTCATTTAATTCCTGAATAAAATGAGTCGGCACACCTTCTGCTTCAATTTTCTGAAACAACAGATTGGTCATACGGTTATTGATCGCACCTTTCCCAACGATTGTTCTTCTTCAAGCCATTAAAGGCAGTTGCATCATCTTTATAAGAAACAATCAGGACATCCGGATCATCCGTTAAGAAAACCTTTTTTGCTTTTCCTTCATATAATTGTTCACACTTTTGCATTTCATTCTTCCTCCAATAAAGTCATTTCCTGCATTTTTGAACGCAAAAAAGGGCAAAAGCGCCTTTAAGTTCATTTTAAAACTTAAAGACGCCTTTGCCTTTACGCACACTATTTTACCTCTTAAATTTTATCTTGTCAATCCATTTTATCTAAAAATCCCTACTTTCATCGATCTATTTCATTAGATCCAAAAGAGTAATATTATCAAAATAATGATTTACCATATGATGAAATTCTTTCCACATCGGCAATGTTTTACATGTATCTGCACGTTTACAGGTTTTTGCATTACATTCCAGACATGCAACCGGAACCAGTTCCCCTTCTGCAAGTCTTAATATATCTCCAACCCTATAATCTTTTGGTTCCCTTGCCAGACGGTATCCGCCGCCTTTCCCCTGTACCCCTTCCACATAATGGTTCTTAGAAAGTACAGACATAATTCTCTCGATATATTTTAAAGACAGCTCCTGTCGATGGGCAACTGTCTTCATTGCTATATAACCTTCATTCTGATTTTCTGCAAGATCAAGCAATACACGCAAAGCATATCTTCCCCTTGTTGAGATCATCATTCCTTTGTTCCTTCTTTCCTTATTCTGCAAATAGAGGTGTTGATAAATAT
>ENA-OQIG01001316-OQIG01001316.1-human-gut-metagenome-genome-assembly--contig:-NODE-1316-length-10957-cov-3.854663_pt1 | contig 10957 bp, 10 predicted proteins | sample MGYA00242576_ERZ504741 | MGnify/ENA primary metagenome ERZ504741 (study PRJEB26092, sample SAMD00036436) | human gut metagenome | host: Homo sapiens | study: EMG produced TPA metagenomics assembly of... | reverse complement strand
TGAATGGTGGTATGGGAGCTTCTACCCAGGCGCTCTTTGCCCGTGTAGGCGGTGGTATCTATACAAAGGCAGCCGATGTCGGAGCGACTTGGTAGGCAAAGTAGAAGCCGGAATCCCGGAAGATGACCCTCGTAATCCTGCCACTATTGCCGATAATGTGGGCGATAATGTAGGCGACGTGGCCGGTATGGGAGCGATTTATACGAATCTTACTGTGGCTCGATTCTGGCAACAGCCGCACTGGTGCTGCTGCTTTTATTCATTCGGCAGATACAGTGATGCAATTCAAGGCAGTGATCGCCCGATGCTGATTGCGGCTGTTGGTATTATCCTTTCTATTATAGGTATATTCGCTGTCCGTACCAAGGAGAATGCGACAATGAAGGACCTGCTCGGCTCTTTGGCTTTCGGTACGAATCTTAGTTCCGTATTAATTGTTGCTGCTACATTCCTTATTCTGTGGCTTCTGCAACTTGATAACTGGATTTGGATTTCTTGTGCCGTAGTAGTCGGACTATTGGTAGGTATTATCATCGGACGTTCTACAGAATATTATACTTCCCAATCCTATCGCCCTACCCAGAAACTAAGTGAAAGCGGTAAGACCGGACCTGCCACCGTAATTATCTCCGGTATCGGTTTAGGTATGCTTTCTACGGCTATTCCGGTAATTGCAGTCGTAATTGGTATCATTGCTTCCTATTTGTTGGCTTCCGCCGGCGATTTTGCCAATGTCGGTATGGGACTGTATGGAATCGGTATTGCGGCTGTCGGCATGCTTTCTACTTTAGGTATCACTCTGGCAACGGATGCTTACGGCCCGATTGCGGATAATGCAGGAGGTAACGCAGAAATGTCCGGCTTGGGTGCCGAAGTCCGCAAACGTACCGATGCGCTCGATTCATTGGGGAATACGACTGCTGCCACCGGAAAAGGTTTTGCAATCGGTTCCGCTGCATTGACAGGGTTGGCTTTGCTGGCTTCTTATATTGAAGAAATCCGAATCGGCCTTACACGGCTTGGTAATGTAGATCTGACCTTTGCGGATGGTAGTTCCATCAGTGTGGCGAATGCTACTTTTATCGACTTTATGGATTATTATGAAGTACATCTGATGAATCCGAAGTTCTTTCGGGTATGTTCCTCGGTTCCATGATGGCTTTCCTGTTCTGTGGATTGACAATGAATGCCGTAGGACGTGCAGCAGGCACATGGTAGATGAAGTACGTCGCCAATTCCGTGAAATAAAGGGTATTTTGACAGGAGAAGCGGAGCCGGATTACGAACGTTGTGTTGCAATATCAACAAAAGGTGCGCAACGTGAAATGGTTGTGCCTTCCTTAATCGCTATTATTGCCCCTATCCTTACAGGTCTTATTTTCGGTGTTCCCGGTGTGCTCGGTTTGCTGATTGGTGGCTTGAGCAGTGGTTTCGTACTGGCTATCTTCATGGCTAACGCCGGCGGTGCGTGGGATAATGCAAAGAAATATGTAGAAGAGGGAAACTTTGGAGGAAAAGGCGGTGAAGTTCATAAAGCAACCGTAGTAGGAGATACCGTGGGCGATCCATTTAAAGATACATCCGGGCCGAGCTTGAATATCTTAATAAAGCTAATGAGCATGGTAGCCATTGTAATGGCAGGGCTTACTGTTGCTTGGAGTTTATTCTAAAAAAAGCAGGAAAGAAGTAAGAAAAAGGAGGCAAAACAAGTCTCCTTTTTTAATTTGAATTACCTTTGTGTCAAAATAGAAGTGATAAATATGTTATTACCTTATTTAAACGAGAATCTGATTGAAGCCGGATGTGATGAGGCCGGTCGTGGATGTTTGGCGGGAGCAGTATACGCTGCTGCGGTTATTCTTCCGAAAGATTTTAAGAATGAACTGTTGAATGATTCCAAGCAACTGTCCGAAAAGCAACGTTATGTACTACGTGAGGTAATAGAGAAGGAAGCGATAGCCTGGGCAGTTGGCGTCGTGTCACCGGAAGAAATTGATGAAATAAATATCCTGCGGGCTTCTTTCCTAGCTATGCATCGTGCAGTGGATCAACTGACTACCCGCCCGCAGCATTTACTAATCGACGGAAACCGTTTCACTAAATATCCTGACATCCCCCATACCACGGTAGTGAAAGGCGACGGGAAATATCTTTCAATAGCTGCGGCTTCTATTTTAGCCAAGACATACAGAGATGATTATATGAACCGTCTCCACGAAGAGTTTCCTTATTATGACTGGGATCACAATAAAGGCTACCCAACTAAAAAACATCGCGCCGCCATTGCCGAACGTGGAACCACTCCTTACCATCGAATGACGTTCAATCTATTAGGAGATGGACAGCTAACTTTGAACTTCTAAAGTCACTTTGTTTCATTTTGCACAAACATTCTACATTTTTTTGCAAAATAAGCACGATTTTGTTACGGATAACCCTAAAATTGTTCTGTTTAGGCTGAAAAAGTGTTGCCTAGTGCTTTTATTTGTTATTGAAATACTATATCTTTGCAAACAATAATAAGAATTAAAAAGTTTAAAATCATGGCAACGAACAAACTATTGTGGTCTTCTAAAATCATTGGGGTATTTTTTATGATGTTGGTTTGCACTCTTTCTGCAAATGCACAGTTTTTGCGTACTTCTTATTTCATGGAAGGTACCCATTATCGTCAACAACTAAATCCGGCTTTAACACCGACGAAAGGTTATTTCAACCTTCCGGTAATTGGTGCAGTTAATGCAACTGTTGGTTCTACTTCATTAGGTTATCAGGATATCATCGATATTATTGATGATGGTGACGATTTCTATACTAAACCAGATTTTATGAATCGTCTGAAAGATAATAATAAGTTGAATGTGAACTTCAGTACGGAGATTCTTTCTGCAGGATGGTACAAAGGTAAGAACTTCTGGTCATTCAATATCGGTCTGCGTACAGATATCGGTGCTAACTTGACAAAATCTATGTTTACTTTCTTGAATGAGATGGATGGAATAGAAGATAATTGGAGAAATAGTAACTATGATATTAGCAATCAACAACTGAATATAAATGCTTATGCTGAAGTTGGCTTAGGACTTTCACGTCAAATCAATAGTCGTTTGACAGTGGGTGCTAGAGTGAAAGCTTTGCTGGGTATTGGTAATATGGATTTGAAACTTAATAATGTGGCAATGAACGCTAGTTTGCCTAGTGATGCCCGTATTAGTCAATTACAGGATCCTGCATATTTATCAGGTTTGGGTGTTGACGATATAACGAAGTTAAGAAGTGAAATTGAGAGCTACCATGCTAATCTGGCAGTAGATGCTCATTTGGAAAGTTCTTTCAAGGGATTGAATTTGAAAAAGGAAGATGGACAAGATTATATTAGTGATTTCGAATTTGAGAGTAAAGATATGGGAATCGCAGGTTACGGTTTTGGTATTGACTTGGGAGCATCTTATAAGATTATGGATAATCTGACTGTATCTGCTTCTATTTTGGACTTGGGATTTATATCATGGTCGAAAAGTAGCACTCAAATAGCTAATGCTAAAGCATCAGGTATTGATATGAAGGGAAGTGACTATACATCAGGTATTGATCCTAGTGATATTCCTGGAAGTATTACTGCTATTGAAAATAACATAAAGAATTTGCAGACGGATGCCAATGGATATATGGAACGTGTTAGTGGCGGTGACGTACTTGACTATGAAATGTTGCAACTTAGAACGGAAGAAGCAAGCAAGTCTCGCAAGTCTCGTCTGGCTTCTACATTAGTAATAGGTGCAGAATACGGATTTTTCAATAACAAACTGGCTGTTGGCGCATTGTCTACAACTCGTTTTGTACAACCCGATGCACTTACTGAATTAACATTCTCTGCAAACTACCGTCCGAAAAGTTGGTTCAATGTAGCACTTAGTTATTCAGTTATCCAGTCAGCTGGTAAATCTTTCGGTTTGGGTCTGAAGTTAGGTCCTCTGTTTGTCGGAACTGACTATATGTTCTTAGGAAAGAACTCTAACTCTGTTAATGGATTCGTTGGGGTATCTATTCCGTTGGGTGGAAGAAAAGCAAATAAAGAAGGATAAAATATTTTAATTTCTCTCTCTAAACATTCTCTTTTAATTAATTCTCTATAGAATAAAAAACGTATAATTACAGCTTACCGTCATAAAGAATCCTTATAAAGGATCATAGATGGTAAGCTGTTTTTTTATGTTCCTCCTTTTAGAACCACTTAATCTTCCGGAATATCACAAACGCAAGCGTTGACAATCCGATGGAAAAGAGCACGATCAAAGAGAAAGCAAAGGCACTTCTTCCAGGTGAATATCCACATTCATGCCATAGAAACTGGCAATCAATGTCGGAAGCATCAGGACGATGGAGAGGCTTGTCATACGTTTCATGATCGTATTCACATTATTGGAGATAATAGACGCAAAAGCATCCATTGTCCCTGTGAGGATATCACTGTAAATATTCACCGTATTGAGTGCCTGTTTCAGCTCGATAATCACATCTTCCACTAATTCTGTGTCCAGATAATCCGTATCCTGAAAAATAGTCCTTAACTTACCGATCATCACTTCATTTCCACGGATGGAAGTGTTGAAGTAGACAAGTGTTTTCTGCAGTCTCATCAGACGAAGCAGGTCCTCGTTACGGATGCTTCGTTCCAGTTCCTTTTCTGCGGCACTGATGTCTATGTTTATCTGCTTTAGATATTTCAGGAACCACACAGCAGAAGAATAGATTAACCGGAAAATCAGATCTAGCTTGTTGCGTACAACGATCCCTTTTCGGCGGGTATGCTCTATGAAATCCGGTAACAAATCCGTGTTGTGATAACAGACGGACACAATAATCTCGTTATTAGTGATAATTCCAATCGGTACGGTGTCGAAAGGCAAACTGCCATTCTGTTTGTTCACTACCGGGATACGGAGAATCGTCAACAACCAGTTGCCTTCCGTATCCGTACGCGGACGTTCGTCCGTGTCGGCTATATCGTTCAGAAATGATTCGGGTACGTTGAGAGTTTGAGTTAGAAATTCAAAGTCGTCATTGTTTGGGCATACTACATTTACCCAGCTGTTGGGAAGCCATTGTGCTTTTTCCACAAAGCCAGCCTCACAATAAAGATACGTTCTCATCTTATTGCCTCCTTTCGTTTGTTTGACACGAGCAGAGGCATCAGTCTTCAATGGCTCTGTTCGCTTTAATTAATACTAGTTGTGCACGTTCGCGGGTTTGAATCGTCCATATTTCTATGATTTTAATTTAAAAGCGATGCAAAGGTACGGAAAAATGAAGTAAGTTCTGCCTTTTGTATCCTGTTTTTCGATAAACATGTTGAAAGTTGTTTTACAAAGTAAGAAAAAGACCCATAGCCTGATACACTTCTGCCCTGTAACTTAACATAGATTAAACGTTTGCGTAACCATCTTTTTTGTACCTTTGCGCCCGAAAATCAGTGTGATAATTTAAATATTAAAATATTATGAGTAAGAAAGCCCTTTTAATGATCCTCGATGGTTGGGGATTAGGTGACCAAAAGAAAGACGACGTAATCTTCAACACTCCCACTCCTTATTGGGATTATCTGATGAGTACTTATCCTCACTCTCAGCTTCAGGCAAGCGGTGAAAACGTAGGTTTGCCCGACGGACAGATGGGTAACTCGGAAGTAGGTCACTTGAATATCGGTGCCGGACGCGTGGTTTATCAGGACTTGGTGAAAATCAATCGTGCATGTGCGGACAACAGCATCATGAAAAATCCTGAAATCGTTTCTGCTTTCTCTTATGCAAAAGAAAACGGAAAGAATATTCACTTTATGGGGCTGACTTCTAACGGTGGTGTACACAGCTCACTCGTTCATCTCTTCAAACTTTGCGATATCGCAAAAGAATACAACATCAACAATACATTTATCCACTGCTTCATGGATGGCCGTGATACTGACCCGAAGAGTGGTAAAGGCTTTATCGAAGAACTTTCTGCACACTGCGAGAAATCAGCAGGAAAGATTGCTTCTATCATCGGCCGTTATTATGCAATGGACCGTGACAAGCGTTGGGAACGTGTAAAAGAAGCATACGACCTGCTCGTAAACGGTATAGGCAAGAAAGCTACTGATATGGTTCAGGCAATGCAGGAATCTTACGACGAAGGCGTGACAGACGAATTCATCAAACCGATTGTAAACGCTAACTGCGACGGAACAATCAAAGAGGGTGATGTAGTGATCTTCTTCAACTACCGTAACGACCGTGCCAAAGAGCTGACTGTCGTACTGACTCAACAAGATATGCCGGAAGCTGGCATGCATACCATCCCGGGTCTGCAATATTACTGTATGACTCCGTATGATGCATCTTTCAAAGGCGTTCATATCCTGTTCGACAAAGAAAACGTATCCAACACATTGGGCGAATATCTTGCTTCCAAAGGCTTGAGCCAACTTCATATCGCTGAAACAGAAAAGTATGCTCACGTAACATTCTTCTTCAACGGTGGACGTGAAACTCCGTTCGATAAAGAAGAACGTATCCTTGTTCCTTCTCCAAAAGTTGCTACTTATGACTTGAAGCCGGAAATGAGCGCTTTTGAAGTAAAAGAGAAACTGGTAGCTGCCATCAACGAGAACAAATATGATTTCATTGTAGTGAATTTTGCTAACGGTGACATGGTTGGTCATACCGGTATTTACGAAGCAATCGAGAAAGCGGTTGTTGCTGTAGATGCTTGTGTGAAAGATGTAATCGAAGCCGCTAAAGCACAAGATTACGAAGCGATTATCATTGCCGATCATGGTAATGCTGACCATGCTTTGAACGAAGACGGTACTCCGAACACTGCTCACTCTTTGAACCCTGTTCCTTGTGTTTATGTAACAGAGAACAAGGCTGCGAAAGTAGAAGATGGTCGTTTGGCAGATGTTGCTCCAACTATTTTAAAGATTATGGGACTGGAAGTTCCGGCAGAAATGGACGGAAACGTTTTGATTAAGTAATTTAGATTTCTATAATTGGGAGGGCGGAGTTCTACTCCGCCCTTTTTGTCTCACATAAGGTTTAAAATGATACAAATAGGTGATGTAGTAGTGTCTCTTGATGTATTTCAGGAGAAGTTCCTTTGCGATTTGGGCGCTTGTAAGGGGGCCGTGTTGCATTGAAGGCGATGCCGGTGCTCCGGTAGAGCTGGACGAGGTGATGGAGTTGGAAGAGGTTTTGCCGGTTATTTGGGATGATCTGGCTCCGGAAGCACGTGCGGTGATTGAAAAGCAAGGAGTAGTATATACAGATGAGGAAGGTGATCTAGTGACTTCTATTGTTAATAATAAAGACTGTGTGTTTACCTGCTACGATGAGAAAGGCTGTTGCTACTGTGCTATTGAGAAGGCTTATCGGGAGGGGAAAACAGGCTTCTATAAACCGGTGTCCTGTCATCTTTATCCTATCCGGATCGGCGATTACGGGCCCTATAAAGCGGTGAATTATAATCGTTGGGATGTATGCAAAGCAGCAGTTTTGCTGGGGAAAAAAGAGAATCTTCCCGTATATCAGTTTTTGAAAGAGCCTTTAATCCGTAAGTTCGGTGAAGAATGGTACAAAGAGCTGGTTACTGTTGCTGAAGAGCTGAAAAAGCAACAATATATTTAAATTCTCTTCCGGTTCTTGCGTATGCAATATAGCTGATAGAGCAAAATGCACAATGCGATTATGATTCCGCATGCCGGCATAATCCATGCTTCCGGATGGATAATAATCAAGAAGATACAAGTTGCGATCACGCAGGAAGTCAGTACAATAAGAAACAACCTGATCTTTGCAAATAACGGATTGGGCGCAGTAGTTTTCATTTTCATAGTTATGTTTTCTTTGCTTTTTATGCAAGATAGTGATTTTGTATGGAAAACGTTTCTGCTGTTAGGTTTTATTAAGAGATGGGCGGTTGAACGATTCGAACATGAAAGCCCCTTCAGACAAAAGAAAAACGCCGATCGAAGGATGTTCCTTCGCCATCGGCGTTTCCTCGTTGTAAGATGTGAGGTTGGTTTATAAAAACGTAATATTAAAATTATGCATCGATATTTGCATACGTTGCATTCTCTTCAATAAACTCGCGGCGTGGCCTACATCTTCACCCATCAACATAGAGAAGATATAATCAGCTTCTGCGGCGTTGTCAATATTTACTTGTTTCAGCATACGGTTTTCAGGGTCCATAGTTGTTTCCCACAACTGCTGGGCGTTCATTTCACCCAAACCTTTGTAGCGTTGTGTATGAATTGCATTTTCTGAACCACCGCCGTAAGTGTCAATAAACTTTTGGCGTTGTGCATCTGTCCAGCAATACTCTTCTACTTTACCCTTTTGCAGAGGTAGAGCGGGGGAGTGGCGATGTACAGATAGCCGTTCTGGATAACCTGCGGCATATAACGGAAGAAGAACGTCATGATCAATGTGTCGATGTGAGAACCATCGACGTCGGCATCGGTCATGATGATAATCTTGTGATAGCGCAGCTTCTGTATGTTTGCTTCCTTGCTGTCTTCGTCAGTTCCGATAGTCACACCGAGAGCTGTGTAGATATTGCGGATTTCATCACTTTCCAAAGCCTTGTGATACATGGCTTTTTCTACGTTCAGAATCTTACCGCGTAATGGGAGGATCGCTTGGAACATACGGTTACGTCCCTGCTTGGCAGTACCACCTGCCGAGTCTCCCTCAACGAGGAACAATTCACATTTAGAAGGATCCTTATCCGAACAGTCGGCCAATTTGCCCGGCAGACCACCACCTGACATCGGCGACTTGCGTTGTACCATTTCACGGGCCTTTCTTGCAGCGTGACGTGCAGTAGCAGCGAGAATCACCTTGTCAACAATTGTTTTGGCTTCCTTCGGATGTTCTTCCAGATAATATGCTAATACTTCGCCCACTGCCTGGTCAACAGCACCCATCACTTCGTTGTTACCCAACTTTGTTTTAGTCTGTCCTTCAAACTGTGGTTCAGCTACTTTTACAGAAATAACGGCAGTCAAACCTTCACGGAAGTCATCTCCCGAAATTTCAACTTTCACCTTTTCCAGCATCTTGCTGTCTTCGGCGTATTTTTTCAACGTACGAGTCAGCGCACGGCGGAAACCTGCCAAGTGTGTACCACCTTCAATGGTGTTGATATTGTTGACGTATGAGTGAACGTTTTCGGAGAATCCGGTATTGTACATGATAGCCACTTCAATAGGAATTCCCTGTTTTTCCGAGTTCAGATAGATCACATCGTTAATCAAGTGCTCGCGTGATGACTCGATAAAACGTACGAACTCTCTCAAACCTTCTTCTGAATAGAACTGCTCGCTCTTGAACTTCCGTCTTCGTTCACCACCCGACGGTCAGTCAGAGAGATGCGAAGACCGGCGTTCAGATAAGCCAATTCGCGCAGACGTGAAGCCAGAATCTTGTAGTCGTATACCGTTTCAGTAAAGATGGTACCATCCGGCCAGAATTGCTGGCGGGTTCCCGTAATGTCGGCTGTGCCGACTTCCTTTACAGAATAAAGCGGTTTACCGATCTCGTATTCCTGCTGATAGATTTTACCATTACGGAATACTTGTGTAGTCATGTGGGTAGACAGCGCGTTTACGCAAGACATACCTACACCGTGCAAACCTCCGGATACTTTGTAAGAACCCTTGTCGAATTTACCTCCGGCGTGCAATACGGTCATGGCTACTTCCAGTGCCGACTTCTTTTCTTTCTCGTGATAGTCAACCGGAATACCGCGTCCGTTGTCCTGTACTGTGATTGAATTGTCTTCGTTGATTGTTACTTCGATATGGTCGCAATAGCCGGCCAATGCTTCGTCGATAGAGTTGTCAACGATTTCGTATACCAAGTGGTGAAGTCCCTTGACGCTGATGTCACCAATGTACATCGCAGGGCGTTTTCTTACTGCTTCAAGACCTTCCAATACTTGGATACTATCCGCAGAATAAGACCCGTTATTGGGAGTGATTTGTTCTTCGCTCATAATTGCCTTTCTAACTTTAATAACAGAGCAAATATAGTGAAAATTGTCGACTTGACGAAGAATAATCAGTGAAAAATAAAGAATGCGGGCGGTTTCTCTGTATTCTTGATAGGCTTGATATTCAGTGGGTTATAAACAAGAAAGGCCGAACTTAAAAGTTCAGCCTAGATGCTATATAGAATTGTTAAATTCTTGTTATTAAGCGAGCTTGTTGATGTAAAGAGCCAACTTAGATTTCAGATTGTTAGCTTTGTTTTTGTGAATGATGTTCACTTTAGCCAACTTATCCAACATCTTTGTAATGCCTGGGTACATTGCAACTGCTTCTGCTTTATCAGTAGTTGCACGAAGCTTTCTAACAGCATTTCTCATGGTCTTGCCATAATATCTGTTGTGAAGTCTTCTTGTCTCTTCTTGTCTGATTCTTTTCAGTGATGATTTATGATTTGCCATCTCGACTAATCTATTTTTTTAGTTCTTTATTCTTTTAACTTGTAGCCCGTGGGGGAATCGAACCCCCCTTTCAAGAATGAAAATCTTGCGTCCTAACCGATAGACGAACGGGCCATCCTGTTGTAGCATTTCTGCTTTTTGCTTTCTCGAATCTGTGTTTGTTTCTCGATTGCGGATGCAAAGGTAGGAACTTTTTTTGAAACTGGCAAATGATTCATAGAAAAATTTTCAATGAATATGTGTTTTTTTTCACAGATGTCTTTCTTTTTGGCTGATATTCAGTGAAATATATGGTTGTGATTTTTATATAAAAAATCTCTCCTGTGAAAACAGTAGGAAGCATTTTTTCTTACCATCCTTATTATATATAAGCGAAATAAAAAGCTAGCTTATTGGTAACTTCTTTTGTAACTAAATGATTCTTTAGGCGACTAACGGAACAAATACCGGAGACGATGAATGATAA
>ENA-OQIG01001315-OQIG01001315.1-human-gut-metagenome-genome-assembly--contig:-NODE-1315-length-10958-cov-4.835749_pt1 | contig 10958 bp, 11 predicted proteins | sample MGYA00242576_ERZ504741 | MGnify/ENA primary metagenome ERZ504741 (study PRJEB26092, sample SAMD00036436) | human gut metagenome | host: Homo sapiens | study: EMG produced TPA metagenomics assembly of... | reverse complement strand
CTTACGTTGGAGAAGTAGGAACATTTGCAATTTAGCTAAATACATGGTCTTTAAGGGCTTTCTTTTCTTTTTTCAGCCGATATTTTTTTTTCTTGCTCCCATTATATTTATTACTTTATTATTTCAAATAATTCCTGTTATCTTTTCTTGTTACCAGCGTGTCCTCTGAATGTACGAGTTGGAGCAAATTCGCCCAACTTGTGTCCTACCATATTCTCGGTAACATAAACAGGAATAAATTTATTTCCATTGTGAACTGCAACTGTATGCCTACAAAATCAGGCGAAATCATTGAAGCTCTGGCCCAAGTCTTTACTACGACTTTCTTACCTGATTCATTCATGGCAAGAATTCTCTTTTCAAGCTTAACGTTAATATATGGACCTTTTTTTAATGAACGACTCATAGTTTACTCAATTAATCAGATTACTTTTTTCTTCTCTCAATAATGTACTTAGACGACTGTTTCTTAGGAGCTCTAGTCTTAAGTCCCTTAGCGTACAATCCTTACGTGATCTTGGGTGACCTCCAGAAGCACGTCCTTCACCACCACCCATCGGGTGATCAACCGGGTTCATTACAACACCACGGTTACGAGGACGACGTCCTTGCCAACGAGAACGTCCAGCTTTACCTGAACTTTCCAATCCATGATCAGAGTTACCTACACTACCGATAGTAGCTTTACAAGTGCTAAGAATCTGTCTAACTTCACCTGAAGGCAACTTAATTACACAATACTTACCCTCACGAGAAGTCAACTGTGCAAAGTTACCAGCTGAACGAACCAGAGCAGCACCCTGTCCCGGACGTAATTCGATATTGTGAATCACAGTACCCACCGGAATGTTTTGAAGAGGAAGAGCATTACCAATCTCTGGCGCTGCTGTTTCACCTGACATCAGAGTCGCACCAACTTGCAATCCATTGGGAGCAATAATATATCTTTTTTCTCCATCAGCGTAAAATAACAGAGCGATACGAGCCGAACGATTCGGATCGTATTCAATTGTTTTAACTACTGCTGGAACACCGTCCTTATTTCTCTTGAAATCAACAATTCTAATCACCTTTCTATGACCGCCACCAATGTAGCGCATAGTCATCTTACCTTCGCTGTTACGACCTCCAGATGATTTCTTACCATATACAAGAGACTTTTCTGGTACTGATGCAGTAATTTCTTCGAAAGTACCAATAATTTTATGTCTTTGCCCCGGTGTTGTGGGCTTAAATTTACGTACTGCCATTTTTATTAAATATTGCTATAAAAATCAATAGTATCTCCTTCTTTCAATGTCACGATTGCTTTTTTGAAAGCATTCGTACGACCATTGATGATACCTGCTTTGGTATAACGGCTCTTATTTTTGCCAGCATACTTCACAGTATTCACATCAACTACTGTAACATTATAAAGAGCTTCAATTTCCTTCTTAATTTCCAGTTTGTTAGCTTCAGGACGTACAACAAAGCCGAAACGATTCAGCTTATCTGTGATTGCAGTCATTTTTTCTGTTACCAACGGTTTAATAATAATTCCCATTATTTAAGCCTCCTTTTTAAATTAAGATATTGTCAATAGCCTTCAGAGAGTTTTCAGTAAGCACAACAACCCCAGCATTCAATACTCTGTAAGTATTTAATCCCGAGATAGTCTGCACATTAGCACCCTCAATGTTACGAGCTGACAAATATACGTTTTTATTTGCTTCCGGTAAAATTACAAGTAGCTTTTTATCGGAAACTTTAAGATTTTTTGTCATTGCAACGAAATCTTTTGTCTTAGGAGCTTCAAATGTGAAATCCTCAACGACAACGATTGCATCGTTTTGAGCTTTATAAGACAAAGCTGACTTACGAGCCAATGTCTTAACTTTTTTATTCAACTTGAAAAAGTAGTCTCTTGGCTTCGGACCAAAAACGCGGGCACCACCTACAAGAACCGGTGAGTTCATATCACCACGACGAGCTCCACCACCACCTTTCTGGCGGCCGATCTTACGAGTTGAACCACTGATTTCACTTCTTTCTTTTGACTTATGAGTACCCTGACGCTGATTAGCCATAAATTGTTTTACGTCCAAATAGATAGCGTGGTCGTTGGGCTCAATTCCGAAGATAGATTCGTTTAACGTAACCTTTCTCCCAGTGTCTTCACCTTTAATGTTATATACGTTAACTTCCATTATTTCTCAATTAATACGATTGAACCTTTGCAACCCGGGATAGAACCTTTAATCAAAAGAAGGTTATGATCCGCGATTACTTTTAATACCTGCAAGTTTTGTACAGTGACTCTGTCACCACCAAGTTGTCCACCCATGCGCATTCCCTTGAATACTTTTGCAGGGTAAGAACAAGCACCAATAGAACCCGGTTTACGAGCGCGGTTGTGCTGTCCGTGAGTAGCCTGACCCACACCACCAAAACCATGTCTTTTTACTACACCCTGGAAACCTTTACCTTTAGAAGTTCCAACAACGTCAACAAAGTTAGCATCGTTAAACATCTCTACGGTAATAGTATCACCCAGATTCAAATCTGTTCCAAATTCTTTGAACTCAGCCAAGTGTCTCTTCGGTGTTACTCCTGCTCTTTTAAAATGTCCCATCAACGGTTTAGTTGTATGTTTTTCCTTTTTGTCCTGGAAACCCAACTGAACAGCTGCATAGCCATCTTTTTCTACAGTTTTAACTTGAGTAACAACACAAGGACCTGCTTCGATAACAGTGCATGGTACATTTTTACCATCGGCACTGAAAACGGATGTCATTCCGATTTTTTTCCTTAATAATCCTGGCATTTCACTAATTTTTAATTATCAAACTTTAATTTCTACTTCCACACCACTTGGCAATTCCAACTTCATCAGAGCATCTACTGTCTTAGCTGTTGAGCTATAGATGTCGATCAATCTCTTATAAGAAGAGAGTTCAAATTGCTCACGAGACTTTTTGTTTACGAAAGTCGAACGGTTCACAGTAAAGATACGCTTGTGCGTAGGCAGAGGTATCGGACCGCTAACAATAGCACCTGTAGCTTTTACAGTTCTTACAATTTTCTCAGCTGACTTGTCAACCAAGTTGTGGTCGTAAGATTTCAATTTAATTCTAATTTTCTGACTCATTATTTTTTTTTAATTAATACATTTATAATAAGATAAAGCGGCAGGCTAAGAGTCATTCGCTAGCCTGCTGCTTTAGATATTTTAGAGTAAATCAGCACGTCCTTTTACTTCTTCCAATACAGCCTTGGCAATAGAAGAAGAAACCTGAGCGTGATGAGAGTAAGTCATTGATGAAGTTGCACGACCAGAAGTGATAGTACGTAAAGCTGTTACATAACCAAACATTTCTGCCAGCGGAACCATCGCTTTCACGATACGGGCACCAGAACGACTAGATTCCATACCTTCAACCTGTCCACGACGTTTGTTCAAGTCACCGATAACATCACCCATATTCTCTTCCGGAGTTACAACTTCCAGCTTCATGATAGGTTCCATCAAAACAGGACCTGCCTTAGCACATGCATTTTTATAAGCCTGCATTGCACAGATTTCGAATGACAACTGATCAGAGTCAACCGGATGGAATGAACCATCAACCAAAGTAACTTTCAATGAATCCAGCGGATAACCTGCCAAAACACCACTCTTCATAGCATTCGTAAAGCCTTTCTGAACAGCAGGAATAAATTCCTTAGGAATGTTACCACCTTTCACTTCGTCAACAAACTGCAAACCACCCAAAGTGAAATCTGCATCAGCCGGACCAATATTCACGATGATATCAGCAAACTTACCACGCCCACCAGATTGCTTCTTATATACTTCACGCAAATTAACTGTCTTCGTGATAGCTTCTTTGTAGTTAACCTGCGGCTTACCCTGGTTACATTCTACCTTGAACTCACGTTTCAAACGATCAATAATGATATCCAAGTGAAGCTCACCCATACCAGAAATAACCGTCTGACCTGTCTGTTCGTCTGTCTTCACAGTAAACGTCGGATCTTCTTCAGCCAATTTAGCCAAACCGTTAGACAGCTTATCCATATCCTTCTGCGTCTTAGGTTCTACAGCGATACCGATAACTGGTTCCGGGAAGTCCATAGATTCAAGTACGATCGGAGCGTTTTCATCACACAAAGTATCACCAGTGTGAATATCCTTAAAACCTACACCTGCGCCGATATCACCAGCACCGATTACTTCAACCGGATTCTGTTTGTTAGAGTGCATCTGGAACAGACGAGAAACGCGTTCTTTCTTACCAGAGCGAGAGTTGTAGATATAAGAACCTGCTTCAATTTTACCTGAATAAACACGGAAGAAAGTCAAACGACCTACATATGGGTCAGTTGCGATCTTAAATGCTAAAGCTGATGTTTTTTCATCATCACTTGGTTTACGATCTTCTTCAGCTCCAGTATTAGGATTTGTACCTATTACATTCTCTGTATCAAGCGGAGAAGGCAAAAAAGCACAAACATAGTCAAGCAATGTCTGAACACCTTTGTTCTTGAAAGAAGACCCACAAAGCATGGGGACTACGGCCATCTGAACTGTTGCATTGCGAAGAGCTCTCAACACTTCTTCTTCAGTAATAGTAGAAGGATCATCGAAATATTTCTCCATCAAAGCATCATCAAATTCAGCTACTTTTTCAAGCATCTTGTCTCTCCACTCGTTAGCTTCATCGACAAGTTCTGCCGGAATTTCCTCAACACTGTAGTCAGCACCCATTGTTTCATCGTGCCAATAAATAGCTTTCATTTTGATAAGATCAACAAGACCTTTAAAAGATTCTTCAGCACCAATAGGAACAACAATCGGACACGGATTAGCTCCAAGCACATCCTTCATCTGGCGAACTACTTCAAAGAAGTCTGCACCAGAACGGTCCATCTTATTAACATAAGCAATACGAGGAACGTTATATTTATCAGCTTGACGCCATACAGTTTCTGATTGGGGCTCAACACCACCAACAGCACAATAAGCAGCCACAGCTCCATCAAGGATACGCAATGAACGTTCTACCTCTGCAGTAAAATCAACGTGCCCCGGAGTGTCAATCAAGTTAATTTTATAAGTATCACCAGCATATTTCCATCTTGTTGTTGTAGCAGCAGATGTAATAGTGATACCACGTTCTTGCTCCTGTTCCATCCAGTCCATAGTAGCAGCACCATCATGAACTTCACCTATTTTGTGAGTCAATCCAGTGTAGAACAGGATACGTTCAGAAGTAGTTGTTTTTCCGGCATCGATGTGAGCCATGATACCGATATTACGAGTTAAATGTAAATCATGTTTAGCCATCTTCTAATTCCTTTACTTTAAGTTTATATTTGGTTTCTTACAGTATTAGAATCTAAAATGAGCAAATGCACGGTTAGCTTCTGCCATTCTGTGCATATCTTCTTTACGCTTGTATGCACCGCCTTGTTCATTGAAGGCATCCATAATTTCAGCAGCCAACTTGTCAGCCATTGATTTACCACCTCTTTTGCGAGCAAACAGAATCAGATTCTTCATAGAGATTGATTCTTTACGATCCGGACGGATTTCAGTAGGAACTTGGAAAGTTGCACCACCTACACGGCGAGACTTTACTTCCACTTGCGGAGTTACATTATCCAAAGCCTTTTTCCAGATTTCGAGAGCTGATTTTTCTTCGTTAGGAAGTTTTGCTTTCACTGTTTCCAAAGCGGCATAAAAGATTTCATAAGATGTATTTTTCTTTCCATCATACATCAAGTGGTTCACGAACTTGGAAACCTTTTGGTCATTAAACACGGGATCCGGAAGAATCAGGCGTTTTTTTGGTTTTGCTTTTCTCATTTGTTTGAAAAATAATGTTTTTGTTCTTGGTTGTCTACTTCTTGACTTCTTCAACTCTCCCTCCGGAGAATTTACTCAACCTTTAGCATTTCCAACAAACTAAAACGTAAGTTATTACTTTAATTTTAATTAGGTTTTAATCCTTATTTTTTCTTACCCTTAGCAGGAGCAGCAGCTTGTCCTGGTTTCGGACGCTTAGCACCATACTTTGAACGTCTTTGAGTACGACCAGCAACACCTGCTGTATCAAGTGTACCACGTACAATGTGATAACGCACACCCGGAAGGTCTTTTACACGACCACCACGTACCAAAACGATTGAGTGTTCCTGCAAGTTGTGTCCTTCTCCCGGAATGTATGAGTTCACCTCTTTTTGGTTAGTCAAACGTACACGAGCTACTTTACGCATTGCAGAGTTCGGCTTCTTCGGAGTAGTAGTGTATACTCTCACGCAAACGCCACGTCTTTGAGGACATGAATCCAAGGCTGGAGATTTACTTTTCTCCACCAGCACTTCGCGTCCTTTTCTTACTAATTGCTGAATTGTAGGCATTTTAATTGTTTTTTGATTTATATTATTGTTATATTAATTTCGTAACTATACATTTTGGGCTGCAAAAATACGAATAATATTTGAATATTCAATGCGCTACAACTTTTTTTCTTTTTAATGTTTTTATATCATCCTCACGCTTCGCCTTTTACACCCGTCAAAGGAGAAATAGGGGGTTCATCCGAAGTACGAATCGGACCGAATACGCGCTCATACTTTGCTATATTATCTTCTAATGCCCGCAGCAGGCGTTTTGCGTGCTCTGGAGCCACAATAATACGAGATTGCACACCAGCCTTCGGTATGCCCGGCATTACGCGCACGAAGTCAAGGATGAATTCAGAACTCGAATGAGTAATAATAGCAAGATTTGCATAAGTTCCCTGTGCAACCTCTTCTCTCAATTCAATCTGTAATTGTCCGTTGTTATTTTGTTCTTCCATATTTAATATGATTAAAAAGTTATCTTGCAAAATAACACATTTTCCTGAAACTAATGGTAATACACGCGAGTAAAAAAGAAATAAAAAAAGGAGCAATTACCCAATCTGGCAATCGCTCCTTCTCATATAGTCAATTGAATTGTATTTATTCTACTTCATTGTAGTCAAGTACTGTTTTCTTGTTAGCCAAGATACGGTCATACTCTTCTTTTGATCCAACGATGAGCTTTTCGAACTCGCGCTGTCCGGTACCGGCAGGAATCAAGTGACCACAGATCACATTTTCCTTCATACCTTCCAACTTATCGATCTTACCGTTGATAGCAGCCTCATTCAAGACTTTCGTTGTTTCCTGGAAGGAAGCAGCCGACATAAAGCTTGAAGTCTGCAAAGCAGCACGTGTAATACCCTGAAGGATCTGAGTAGAGGTAGCAGCAACAGCATCACGAACCTCAACCGGTTTCAAGTCACGACGTTTCAACATACTGTTCTCATCACGCAACTTGCGGGCAGTTACAATCTGACCAGCTTGCATATTTTGAGAATCACCAGCATCCACTACGACTTTCTTACCCCAGATACGATCATTTTCTTCCATGAATTCCAGTTTGTCTACGACTTGCTGTTCGAGGAAACGAGTATCTCCCGGTTCATCAATCTGAACCTTGCGCATCATCTGACGAACGATAATCTCGAAGTGCTTATCATTGATCTTCACACCCTGCAAGCGGTATACATCCTGAACTTCATTCACGATATATTCTTGTACAGCTGTAGGACCTTTAATTGCCAAGATGTCTGCTGGAGTAGTAGCACCGTCAGACAACGGAGTACCTGCACGTACATAGTCATTTTCCTGTACCAGAATCTGCTTAGACAGTGCAACCAAATATTTTTTAACCTCACCAGTCTTGGAAGTTACAATGATCTCACGGTTACCACGCTTGATCTTACCCATTGTTACCTCACCGTCGATTTCAGAAACGACAGCCGGATTTGACGGGTTACGAGCTTCAAACAATTCAGTAACACGAGGAAGACCACCCGTGATATCACCCGCTTTACCTACGGCACGCGGAATCTTCACGATTACTTCACCAGCTTTTACCTTCTGACCATTCTCGATGATTACGTGACCACCTACCGGTAAGTTATAAGTACGGATCAAATCACCGTCCTCTGTCAAAATATGAGCTGTAGGAACTTTGGTTTTATCCTTGGATTCAATAATAATAATTTCACGAAGACCTGTTGCTTCATCCGATTCAACCTTATAAGTAACGTTTTCAATTACGCCCTCAAATTCGATCTTACCGGTTGCTTCTGTAATAATAACAGCATTGAACGGGTCCCACCTAGCGATCAGTTTGCCTTTTTCTACCAAGTCGCCGTCACTTACATACAGTGTTGAACCATAAGGTACGTTATGAGTAGAAAGAACAATACCGGTATTTACATCCACAAAACGTACTTCGGCCAAACGACCTACTACCACTTTTGCAGATTCACCCATCTCGTCAACGATATCTACTGTACGCAACTCTTCAAATTCAAGACGTGCATTATTTTTAGCAACGATACTGGCGTTAGCTGCAATATTTGCAGCAGTACCACCAGCGTGGAATGTACGCAATGTCAACTGTGTACCCGGCTCACCAATAGACTGAGCAGCGATTACACCGACAGCTTCACCCTTCTGAACCATGCGGCTCGTTGCCAAGTTACGTCCGTAACATTTAGCACAAACACCCTTCTTAGCTTCACAAGTCAATACCGAACGGATTTCAACACTCTCGATCGGAGACTCCTGAATCTTCTTGGCTACTTCTTCTGTGATTTCTTCACCACCGGCAACAAGCAATTCACCTGTGGTAGGATGAATAATATCATGTACGGAAACACGACCTAAGATACGTTCGTACAGAGTAGCAATAACCTCATCGTTATTCTTAAGGTCCGTACAAACCAATCCGCGGAGTGTACCGCAGTCTTCTTCTGTAATAATCACATCGTGTGATACGTCCACCAGACGACGAGTCAAATAACCAGCATCGGCAGTCTTCAAAGCGGTATCCGCCAAACCTTTACGAGCACCGTGGGTAGAGATAAAGTACTCCAACACCGAAAGTCCTTCTTTAAAGTTTGACAAAATCGGGTTCTCGATGATCTGACCACCTTCAGCACCTGCTTTCTGCGGTTTTGCCATCAAACCACGCATACCTGACAACTGACGAATCTGTTCTTTAGAACCACGAGCACCAGAGTCAAGCATCATATATACAGAGTTGAATCCCTGATCATCCGAAGAAATTGTCTTCATCAGGATATTAGACAACTCAGAGTTTACATGTGTCCAGATATCGATCACCTGGTTGTAACGTTCGTTGTTGGTAATGAAACCCATGTTATAGTTGTTTACGACTTGTTCTACTTCGTCGTAACCTTTCTGTACCAACGTTTCTTTTTCCTTCGGAATGATAATATCACCCAAGTTGAATGATAAACCACCCTTGAACGCCATCTGATAACCTAAGTTCTTGATTCCGTCCAGGAAGTCGGCAGCCTTAGCCACACCACATACCTTAATTACATCACTAATAATATCACGAAGAGATTTCTTAGAGATAATTGTATTGATATAACCTGCTTCAGGCGGAACAATTTCATTAACAATCACACGTCCTACCGAAGTTTCGCGCATTACGTCTACAATGTTACCATTTTCATCAACGTCTTTCACGATAACTTTCACCGGAGCATGAATATCGACCTTACCTTCATTGTAAGCGATCAACGCCTCTTCCGGTCCGTAGAATGTCAGACCTTCACCTTTCGCACCAGCACGCAACTTAGTAATATAGTACAAACCAAGAACCATATCCTGTGCAGGCACAGTAATAGGCGCACCGTTTGCCGGATTCAAGATATTATGTGATTGAAGCATCAACATTTGTGCTTCCAGAATTGCTTCATTACTCAAAGGCAAGTGAACAGCCATCTGGTCACCGTCAAAGTCGCATTGAATGCCGTACATGCCAACGGGTGCAACTGAATAGCTTTACCTTCGATCATCTTAGGCTGGAAAGCCTGAATACCCAGACGGTGCAATGTCGGAGCACGGTTCAACAGTACCGGATGTCCTTTCATTACATGTTCCAGAATATCCCAGATCACCGGTTCCTTGCGGTCAACGATCTTCTTGGCAGACTTAACAGTCTTAACGATACCACGTTCGATGAGCTTACGAATAATAAACGGCTTGTACAATTCGGCAGCCATCAATTTAGGAATACCGCATTCACCCATTCTCAATTCCGGACCTACGACGATTACCGAACGAGCAGAGTAGTCAACACGTTTACCCAGCAAGTTCTGACGGAAACGTCCTTGTTTACCCTTCAAGCTGTCAGACAATGACTTCAACGGGCGGTTGGCATCTGTCTTCACAGCACTTGACTTACGTGAGTTATCAAACAAAGAATCGACAGATTCCTGAAGCATACGTTTTTCATTACGCAAAATCACTTCCGGAGCCTTGATTTCAATCAGTCGTTTCAGACGGTTATTACGGATAATCACACGACGATAAAGGTCGTTCAAGTCAGATGTAGCAAAACGACCACCATCCAACGGAACCAACGGACGAAGTTCGGGTGGGATAACCGGTACGATACGTACAATCATCCATTCCGGTTTGTTGCGTCCACGTGATGCACGGAACGATTCTACTACCTGAAGACGTTTCAAAGCCTCATTCTTACGTTGCTGTGAAGCATCGTTACCTGCACGGTGACGCAATTCGTAAGACAAAGCATCCAGATCCAGACGAGCCAACAAATCATAGATAGCTTCAGCACCCATCTTTGCAACAAACTTGTTCGGATCATTATCTTCAAGATATTGATTATCTTTTGGAAGCGTATCCAGGATATCCAGATATTCTTCTTCCGAAAGCAAATCATATTCAGCTACACCGTCTTCAGCTTTTACACCCGGCTGAATAACAACATAACGTTCGTAGTATATAATCGAATCCAGTTTCTTCGTCGGCAGTCCGAGCAAATAACCGATTTTATTAGGGAGCGAACGGAAATACCAGATGTGAGCCAC
>ENA-OQIG01001314-OQIG01001314.1-human-gut-metagenome-genome-assembly--contig:-NODE-1314-length-10963-cov-1.955888_pt1 | contig 10963 bp, 18 predicted proteins | sample MGYA00242576_ERZ504741 | MGnify/ENA primary metagenome ERZ504741 (study PRJEB26092, sample SAMD00036436) | human gut metagenome | host: Homo sapiens | study: EMG produced TPA metagenomics assembly of... | reverse complement strand
AAAATTTCCTGGAACTTACTTTGATTCCTCTGACAAATTATTTATTTTATGAATGGCAAGATGAATGTTCCTTGTGACACTGATCTCCTTTAACGGCAGTATGACAATGCTTCCGTCTTCTGCCTCTTTCTCAATCATTCTTCTTGAGAAAATGGCAATCCCTCTTCCACGGATCACCGCATTTTTAATTGCTTCCGTATTCGTACTGCAAAATGTCCTGCGAAGCTGTACTCCACGATCCTCAAACATCTTTTCAATCTGATTGCGCTCCGCGCTGCCACTTTCTCTGCTAATGTATGACTCCCCCTGGAGCATCTCCAATGTCACACTTCTCTCTTTTGCAAGCCAGTGATCTCTTCCACAAACAACAACCATCTCATCCTTACAGACAGGTGTCAGGACGAGATCCTTGCTTTTTAAAATTCCTTCCACAATTCCAAGATCCACTTCATTATTTAAAATCTGTCTCTCAATCTCTGAAGAATTGCTCACATTGACACTGATCATACATTCTGGAATCCGTTTCTCTGCCTGATCCAGAATATCATTGATCAGGCATGTGCCACAGATACGCTGCATCCATCCTCAGACTTGTTGTTTCTACTGCCCGGTTCATCGCCGCTTCCATATGGTCGAACGAATCGAGAATATGACGGGAAAAAGAGAGCATCAGCTCTCCTTCTTTCGTCAAATATATCTTTTGTGAAAGCCGTTCAAACAGCTTTACTCCATAATGTTTCTCAAGTTCTGAAACTGCCTGGCTGATACTCGGCTGAGAGATGTGCAGCATCTTTGCCGCCTTGCTCATCCCGCCGTAATCTGCTACCGCCGTAAATATTTTCAAATGCCTGATCGTCATATATTCCTTCCCTTCTATCTTGGTCCCTGCTCTTCTTTTTCCCTAAAATCTTCGGATTTTTCTGCTTTTCCGGATGAACCTCACAGTGATTTAGATGGCTCCCAACAGTGCATAAATTACCGTCCCGACAACACCGCTTCCCAAAATAATTGCAATTGCGCTTACTTTGTATTTCCTCAGGAGGAACAGTGCTACGACAAAAATCCCCAACTCTACAACGCGAAGTTCACCAACTACCACTTCTCTTAACTCTGCCTGGAATAATCCCAACATCAAAATAGACGCACCTGCAGAGGCGATCAGAGATACGACTGCCGGCCGCATTGCTCCAAGAACAATCTGCACACCACCAACCGAACGATATTTATAATAGAAATGTGCAAGGATCAGACAAATGCAAAAGGATGGTATGATACATCCAATCGAACAGAGCAGGACACCTGGAATCCCGGCAATCCGCATTCCTACGAACGTTGCTGAATTGATGGAAATCGGTCCCGGTGTCATCTCTGCAACCGTGATCAAATCTGAAAATTCTTCCAGTGTCATTAACCCGTAAATATTGACAATCTGTTCCTGAATCAGTGGAATAGCAGCATATCCACCGCCTACACTGAACATTCCAACTTGTATGAAAGCAAAAAATAATTTTAATAATAACATTTATGCAACCCCTCCATTCTTTTTCCGAAAAGTTCCTACAGCAAGGTCCAGCAGACCAATTCCAAGACAAGCGAGAATAATGATCATTGCGCTGACATCCAACAGATACGTCGCAACAAAAGCGATGATCATCATGGAAATATACAGAATCCGTTTTGTCTTTATCACATTTCCAGCAAGGTTAATACTACGTCAAAGATAACCGCTGCCACACCTGCCCGCATCACCTGCAGCGCTGTACTGATATACGGATTTGTACGGAACTGTTCATAGAACAGTGAGATGATGGAAATAATGATCATCGGCGGAAGAATTGTACCAAGAATAGCGTCAGTGAACCTATTACCCCTGCGATCCGATATCCGATGATCACCGAAGCATTCACCGGAAGCGGACCGGGCGCTGACTGTGTGATCGCCGTCACATCAAGCATCTCATCCTCCTCCAACCACTGCAGCTCTTCCACAAATTTTTTCTTCATCAAGGATACAATGACAAATCCCCCTCCGAATGTGCATGCACTGAGCACAAACATTGACTTAAATAACACCCATAGTTTACTATAATCCTTTTTCATAATGCTCTCCTCCATTTTCTATGTAAACCTTCTCTGGTCTTCCCTGTTTCCGAAATGAGTTTATCACACTCTATATCATTTGTAAAATACATAAGTTTTATATAACTTATAGGCTATTACTTATAGTATTTTTATCTTTCCCTCAAAATATTAAAAAAAGACTGTTGAAAAATGTTTTTTCATTTTCCAACAGTCCCACACTTCACCCACGAAAAAAGGAAGGATCTAACCTTTTACAGATCCACGCATCATCCCGGAAATCAAAAACTTTCGAAAGATTAACGCTGTAATGGCCGGCGGAATCACAGTTATAATCCCTGCTGCAGCAGTCAGACCGTATTGAATGGAGTCCTTTGTCATGAACTCTGATACAACGATCGCCACCGGTTTTGTCTCCACAGAAGAAGCGAGAATTAACGGAATCTGAAACTGATTCCATGTGTTTAAAAATATGATCAATGCTGCTGAGAGGATGATCGGATAAGAAATCGGAAGAAAAATCCTCATAAAAACAGCAAGCCTTCCGCAGCCATCAATCACTGCCGCTTCTTCTAATTCTTTTGGTATCGTAGAAAAATAATTGGACATCAGCCAGGTAATCATCGGAAGATACGAACTGACATAAACAAGGCTGAGCCAAAATACGTTATCCAACAACTGTCTGGCAACAAAAATCCGAAACAGCGGAATGATCGTCGCCATGACAGGAATGACCATCGTGATCAAAAGAAGATTCCGGATAAATTTTCTCCCTTTAAATTCCATACGACTCAACGTGTATGCACTCATCAGACAGATTGGAATCCCAACCAACAAAGTCATGCCAACCGCTTTTAACGAATTTGCGATGCCGGCAAACAAAAGCTGTCCTTTCCGACTTCCTCCAAACAGTTCCAGATAGTTTTTCCAGGTAACTACTTCCGGAAGAAGCGCTGTCGACTTCGCAAGCATCGCATGCTCCGGAGTAATAGACAAAATAAACGCCCACACAAATGGTCCAAGCGTCAGAAGAAGGAATACAAGTAAGCACAAAACATACCCTGCTTTTTTCAACCATTTCATTAGTATTCCACCTCCTTATTCAGACTCCGCAAGTAAAAGATTCCTAAGATTGCGGCGAGGAACATTACCAGATAGGTAACTGCGCTTCCTTTTCCAAAGTCCAGGAACTAAAGGTCGTCAAATAGCTTTCCACAAGGATATTTTTCCCCAGATCGCTATAACCAGATAACGCAACAATCTCATCAAAAACATTGATCGCTGTCACCGAAGTGGATGTCACTCCGATTCCAATAAACGGAAGCATCAGCGGGAACGTGATCCGCCGAAAAATATTTGGAACATTTGCGCCATCGATTTTTGCAGCTTCATATAATTCATGTGGAATCGACTGTCTTCCGGCAAGACATACCAGCGCCATAAACGGAATGCTCCTCCAAATTACTACAATGGATACGACAAAGAGAAGTGTCCACCTCGAATTGAGCCATTCGACCGGCTGATCGACACTCCCATTCCGATCAGCAGCTTGTTCATCAGACCGTATCCCGGGTAAAAAATAAATCTCCACAAAATTCCATTTACATAAGGCGGCAGTGCCCACGGAAGAACCGCAACTGCAAGCAGAACTCCGGAAAACTTTACTTCAATATTCAAAAACAGAGAGAGCAGCACCCCGAGAATGGTTGTTCCAAACAAAATCAGTACGAGAAGGAACACCGTATTCTGGAGGCTGTACCAGAAGGACTCTGATTTTAAAATATTTATGTAGTTATCGAATCCAATAAAATGAACGTCATTTGGCGCAGTCAGTTTCCAATACTTTAGGCTGTAAGAAAAGGTTGCTGCAATCGGATAAAATACTAATACACCATGATCAATATCATGGGTGTGAGTAAAAGATATGGTAAAATCTTCTTTTTCATTATTTCTGTCCTGCTAACTCAGTGATCTTAGTATCCATTTCTTTGAAAGCTTCCTCAGCTGTCAGTTCACCAAGAGCCATTTTGTTGATTGCATTGTACATTGCATTGCTCATCTCCGCATAGTAAGACGGGATTCCATCCGGGAATGGAGAAGAAATTAACTTCAGCCTCTTCCAGCATTGCACCAGCATTCTGAATTTTATCATCGTTGATGAGTTCTTCTAGCACTGAATTTCTTGTTGGAATCGCACTGTTTGTTTCGTTTAATTTTTTCTGCATATCAGCAGATGTATACCACTCAACAAATTTTTTTCGCTGCTTCTTTGTTTTTAGAAAATTTTGTTACACCAAGCGCTTCTGGAAGAGCCATTGTCACTTCGGATTTTCCTTCTTTTCCCGGTGTAAGGATTGGTGTAATCTGTCCGACAACACTGCACTCCTCTGGATTTGTGCTTCTGGATACAAAAGAAGTCGGTCCTGTTAAGAAGCTTGCGCTTCCACCTGTCAGACGTTTATAGGCATCCATACCAGATGAAGTCTTATCTGCCGGATCTACAAGTTCTTCCTGAATCAGAGTTTCCATGTACTTTAAAGCCTCTGTTACAGATTCTTCATTTAAAGTACCATCTTCATTATAGACAACACCATTCATCGTATATGCAAGCCACATCAAGCAAGTCGTTGTTTTTTCCTCTGCATTTAATGCAATTGCAAAAGGATGCTCTACTGTCCCTGTAGATTTTAATGTTCGGCATGCTTCCAGCACATCCTCCCATGTCTGAGGCTCCTCTGTGATTCCGGCTTTCTCAAACTGTTCTGTATTATAGTAAGATAAACGGTAATCGTTTGCATATGGGATTGCAAGCACTTTTCCATCTTTTGTAAATGTTTCCAGAGTAGGCATATCTGCTTTTACTTCATCAGAAACGTCTAATGGCTCTAACCAGTCAGCCGCATAAAATTCACCAACCATGACCAGTCTACTTCTACCACATCTGCAACGGCCTGTCCTCCTGCAGCTGCAGTAACCATTTTTCACGAATATCATCCCAGCCAACTTCATTGACTACAACTTCTATTCCTGTTTCTTTTGTAAATTCATCCAGCTGTTCATCTGTAGGGACTGCCCAATCAGGAGCCATAAATGTAATAGACTGCGCTTCTTTTTTATCTTCTTTTTTACTTCCTTCAGTTCCGTCGGCTTTGGAACCGCATCCTGCTAAAGCAGTCACTGACATAGCAGTCACTAATAATAAACTGACTAATTTCTTTTTCATCTTGTTTCCTCCTTGTATTGTTTTCTATTCCTTTTTAGTTTAACAACGGAATACATGTAATTCAAGCTGATATTATAAATAATCATGTAGGTGATGTCAATGCAATTGTTTCCTCTTTCCAAATCATATTTTATTTTCCGGGTACTAAAATCAATTCACAAGTGCATTCCTGGTATTTTTCCTTTACCTGCTCATTTACCTGTCTCAATGCAGACTCCAGGTCCCGCACAGACATACTTCTGTTGCAATCTGAAAATAAACTGCGATCCATAAATGTCGTCCTGTCTTAGTCACATCATAAAACACAGGGGAAAACTGATATTTCTCTAAAATCGGATTGCAAAGTGTTTTAATCTCATCCACTACATGTTTTTCCGGTGAAAACAAAAATACTTCTTTTATCGCATTCCACAATACTTTCACACTTTCCGGAAGCATGAAGATCATCACTACTACCGCCACAATCTGATCAAAATATGGAGCTACAAACGCAATCGGTGTTCGCTCTAAATAAAGTGATATGAAAAAGCAAATGACATACCCAAGCTGTAAACAATATCCAATTTCCATCCTAACAATTCTGCTTCGATGGTAGGAGAGGATAAATTTCTGTTCCACTTTTTCATAATCACAAAAATAATAATACTTGCTATCCCCAAAAATAATTGAAAAACAGAAATTTGTGCATTATTCACCGCATTACCACCTGCTAATGCCGACTCAATAATCTCTGCCGAAACTCCCATTGCACTGACAGCATCATGACTCCTTTGATAATGACAAATATGGACTCAATCTGAAAATATCCATAGGGATGTTTTTCCGATACCGGCTTATTGAAACAATGGTGTTAAAAATAGTAACAAAGCGATAAATACTAATTCGGAAGCATCATATACCGCATCCGTCAAAGCTGATTGTGAGTGACTGTAAATAGAAAATATAAATTCTATGACAGCAAACGCAAGTCCTGAAATAAAGGACATCATTAAAATCCGCTTCTCTTTCTTTTCTGTTATCATGACATCAACCTTTCTTCTTAATAGTCTGATCTTTCTATTTTGTACCTGCTCCCAGGTCTTACAGAAGTAGAAAATAGACTACCGTTTTTCCGGTAGCCTATGAATCTCTTATTTATTCTTTTAATGTCCGCAGTGACCACTTCCGCATCCGCCGCCTGCACAGTTCTCATGATGCTCGTGTTCCCCTTCACGATGACTGCATTTCACATTTGGATCATAAGAAAGTGCTTCGTTTAAAAATGCCTCAACAGCTTGATCTGCCTCTCCGGTCACTCCTCCATAAAGCTTGATTCCCACTTCCGCAAGCGCTGCCTGTGCGCCGCCTCCAATACCGCCGCAGATTAAAACATCCACTTGATGCTCCGCAAGCAGTCCTGCAAGCGCTCCATGTCCGCTTCCGTTCGTGTCTACAACTTGACTCGTTGTGACTTTTCCGTCTTCCACCTCATAAAATTTGAAGTGTTCTGTGTGTCCAAAATGCTGAAACACCTTTCCTTCTTCATATGTTACTGCAATTTTCATTTGAATCTTCCCTCCATTTCGATTCTGTCAATGCCAGTAAACAAAGTTCTTTTCTCTTTATTTATGAACCACACTGGTATTTCTTTTTTATTATACATCCAAAACGGAAGCCTTACAATCTTATCGTCCCTTTTCTTTTCAATTCTCTTTTTAAGAAGAAACGTCTGTGACTTCATTACAGAATTTTCTTTTTGTTTCTGCGATGATATAGCCATCACAGATCACATACTATCGTAAGGAGGATTACCATTATGCACATTCAATTAGACGAACGTCTTACCAGTTATATGAAAGAACATCACAAAGAAAATATTCTGATCACTTCTATGCTCTGCCATACTTGAGGCGGCTCCCGGCTGGAGGTTTCAGCAAGATTTATCGACACAGAGGAAACTGCCGCATTAAAAGCAGATCATTTTCAAGTATTCCCTCATCCACTTGGGAACGTCCTGATCCGCCGTATCCCACAGCACATGGAGGAAACAGTGACACTTGGACTCTCCAAATTTTTTAAAAGGATCACGGTGCAAGGAATCTACTCCGCATAGCAGCCCGTTTTTTCGCACTCCCCCTTTGTAGATACTGTCATTCTAATTGATTGGCATGACAGTATCTCTACCCTAAAATAACCGGCTCATCATATTCGACTCCCCATGTTTCTACTATCACTTTTTCCATGTATTCCGGCTCAATCGGTTCATTGACATCCACTCCCGGAATTCCAATATCTACTTTTTCTGTCGGAAGTGCTATAATCTGTTCCACAACTTCCCAGCCTTCTATGACTTTCCCAAATGCCGCATAGCCTCCATCGAGACGTTGCCAGCTTCATCCGTCAGTGTAATAAAAAACAGCTTCCCGAAGCTACATTTCCCTCTCCGCCCATCGCGACAGTCCCGCGCTCAAACGGAATATCATTCGGAAACCCGTTATTTCGATATTCTCCATCGAGTGAGATTGCACACCTTTCATCCTCAAAGTCAGAATAACTCGGCTGCAATACAAATCCCGGTGCAATCCTTCTAATCTTCCGGTGATCAAACAGTCCTTTTTTCGCCAAAGAAATAAAACAATTCACCGTATTTGGCGCCTCTTTTGGGTATAGCTCTACCTTAATGTCCCCAAATCTTGTCACAATAATTGCAATAGGATTTCTTTTTTCTTCCATATCCCTCTCTCCTTTTTCTCAAACTTTTCATTTGTGATCCGCTTTTTCTGATAGGAAACGTGCGTGAAACCTCTCCAGCTTTTCACACACGTTTTTTGAACCTTCCTTATATCCGATGCAGCAATGCTGCTCTCATGCCATCTGCCAGTGCACGATTAACGCTTTACAAAATATTCTTCATACCATACAAGGAACGTATAGATTGTCCAAACTTTTCTCCAGTTGTCAGAATTTCCTCCGACATACTCATCAAAGATTGTATTGATCTCTTCTACATTGAAGAATTTCTCTGCCATCTCGCTGTGGAATTTGGCGCGCACATCTTGATTATAGCGGTCATCTGCCATCCAGATACGAATTGGCACGATAAATCCGAGTTTCTTTCGGAACGCAATCTCTTCCGGCAGCATTTTCTGTGCCGCTGTACGGAACGCAACCTTATTCTGCTCTTCATTCACTTTATACTTCGAAGGCATTCTCGATGCAATATCGAAAATACGCAAATCTGTCAACGGCATACGAACCTCAAGTCCTGCCGCCTCACTCATCTTATCTACATTGAGGTAAATATCTCCCTCCAGCCAGATCTGGATATCGATATTAGACATCTTTGTCAGAGGATCCAGCCTTCCATCTCTTCGTAAATACTCTGTGCCACTTCGATTGGCAGTACGTCCGGGTCATATTTTTTCAATATTTTCTTCTTCTCGTCTTCTTTCATAATGTTCGTGTTACCGACATAGAAGTTCTTTAGATTCTCCCCGTATCGCTCTGCATTGCGGTACATATTGTACCCACCGAAAAATTCATCTGCACCTTCTCCTGAATAGCAGATCTTCGTATGCTCTGCAGTCGCCTGACATCCAAGTGCAAACACAATCGCAGAAGCATCCCCAAGCGGCTGCTCCATATTGTACATGACATATGGGACAATATTAAAATATTCCTCCGGATTGATCACACGTCTGGAAATCTTACGTTCTAAAATGCGCGCAGTCTCTACAGCCAGTACGGACTCATCGAACCGTTCTTCCTCATAACCGCATGTATCCGCAGTATCGGCATCAGACATCGCAAGTACATAGGAAGAATCCACTCCGCCTGACAGGAAAGACTCCACTCGCTCGTCTGAAGTCTTTACTTCCTTCATGATCTCGCCAAGTGTCGTGTGGATCTCGTCTGCCCATTCCTCAAGAGACTTGCTGTCATCCGGATGAAATTCCGGCTTCCAATAGCGCTTTACTGTCACTACTCCGTCCTTCCAGATAAGGTAACGTCCCGGAAGCAGTTTCTTCAGTCCGCGGAAAAACGTATTCTCTCCTGCCACGTAAGTCAGACTGAGATAGATCTGCAGCATCTCCTCATTCAATTCTTTGACAAACCCTGGCTGCTCCATGATTCCCCGGATTGTTGTTCCATAGAGAAGCTGTCCATCTTCCGTCTCATAATAGTAGAACGGCTTCGTGCCAAACTGGTCTCTGAGACAGAATAGCTGTTTTTCCTCTTCATCCAGAGCGCAAAAGCAAACATTCCATACAAATGCGCTGCCATATCAAACTGCCATGTCTCAAATGCCCGGACCAAAATCCGCTCCTCTCTCTCTCTTCTGGATAAGCTTTTGTCAATGCAAAGCTCTTCACAAAGCGCCTCCCAGTTGCGAATATGTCCTCTGTATTCCTGAACTTTTATCATATGTTTCCCATCCTTATAAAGTGTAAATTCATCGGTTTCCAAAATACATTCAGGAAGAGAAAACTCCCTTCCCGCTTGTACACCCCTATTATAAACCAAAGTTTTTCCAATAACAACTGCTTCCTTACACTTTATCTTTCCCGTACTTCTCCCCTTTATCATTCTTAAACAGTGGTATTTAAACAGCAATGCTTATGCAACTCTTCCTGCTGCCTCCTGATATGCTCTCAACTTTCTCCTTGCATCTTCACTCAGATTCCGCGGCACCTGTATTTGAATTGTCACATACTGATCTCCTTTTCCGGATGGCTGACCCATATGTGCGATTCCCTTTCCGGCCAGTCTCACTTTTGTTCCGGATTGTGTTCCTTCCTTGATCTTGCAGCTTACCTTTCCGTAAAGTGTCGGCACAATCACCTCACCGCCCAACACCGCTGTTGTATACGGAATCTGAATGGTCGTGTAGACATCGTCTCCCTTCCGTTCATAACCGACTTTGTCTTTTACTGAAATTTCCAGAAACAGATCTCCGGCTTCCCCTCCGTTCATCCCGTCCTGTCCCTTTCCTTTCAGCCGGATTTTCTTGCCGGAAGAAATTCCCGCCGGAATGTGTACTTTCAGAGACTGTGCACGTCCACTTGCGTCTGTATAAGAGATGACCTTATCTCCTCCAAATGCTGCTTCCTCAAAAGTCACCTCTAATTTTGCAGTGACATCTGCACCTTTCCTGCGATAACCGCGCGGTCCAGTTCCACTTCCCCTTGCTCTCTGAAAAGAACTTCCAAAAATGTCATCAAAAAAATCATCCATATTTCCGTCTTCAAAATGAAATTCCTGGTAGCTTCCGTCCGGACTTCGATAGAACTTCGCCCCTTTAGGTTCTCCGTACGACTGATAGGCGCCCGGATCTGCTCCCATACTTCCATCAAAGGCTGCTGTTCCAAATCGATCGTACAACTTTCGTTTCTCTTCATCGTGCAGGATCTCGTAAGCTTCGGTCACTTCTTTAAATTTCTCATTTGCAACAGAATTCTCCTGATTGGTATCCGGATGATACTTTTTTGCCAGTTTTCGGTATGCTTCTTGATCGCATTCGCGTCTGCATTTCTGTCCACTCCGAGAATCTTGTAATAATCCTTATTTGCCGCCATAACTATTTCTCCCCTTTCCTACTACAATTTTTATGCAAGATTAAAAAATTTCCTGCGGAATAAAAACGGGACTGCATGTCACAGTCTGTAATCATGCAGTCCCAAAT
>ENA-OQIG01001313-OQIG01001313.1-human-gut-metagenome-genome-assembly--contig:-NODE-1313-length-10980-cov-2.191284_pt1 | contig 10980 bp, 16 predicted proteins | sample MGYA00242576_ERZ504741 | MGnify/ENA primary metagenome ERZ504741 (study PRJEB26092, sample SAMD00036436) | human gut metagenome | host: Homo sapiens | study: EMG produced TPA metagenomics assembly of... | reverse complement strand
CTGAATCTGAGACAACATCTGGCAAGGCTGGGACGGAAGTCACTGTCGTTCTCAAAATCGGTGGAGCTGCATGACAAGGTCATCGGGCATTATCTGAACATAAAACACTATCAGTAAGTTGGAGTCATTACCCGAAAAGGCCAAAACCGTGCTTACTGGATCAAAATTTACCATTGCGAAAGCTTGTTCTGGAAAAGCTGGAGATGAAATGGTCTCCAGAGCAAATATCAGGATGGTTAAGGCGAACAAAACCACGTCAAAAAACGCTGCGAATATCACCTGAGACAATTTATAAAACGCTGTACTTTCGTAGCCGTGAAGCGCTACACCACCTGAATATACAGCATCTGCGACGGTCGCATAGCCTTCGCCATGGCAGGCGTCATACCCGCAAAGGCGAAAGAGGTACGATTAACATAGTGAACGGAACACCAATCACGAACGTTCCCGAAATATCGATAACAGACGCTCTCTGGGGCATTGGGAGGGCGATTTAGTCTCAGGTACAAAAAACTCTCATATAGCCACACTTGTAGACCGAAAATCACGTTATACGATCATCCTTAGACTCAGGGGCAAAGATTCTGTCTCAGTAAATCAGGCTCTTACCGACAAATTCCTGAGTTTACCGTCAGAACTCAGAAAATCACTGACATGGGACAGAGGAATGGAACTGGCCAGACATCTAGAATTTACTGTCAGCACCGGCGTTAAAGTTTACTTCTGCGATCCTCAGAGTCCTTGGCAGCGGGGAACAAATGAGAACACAAATGGGCTAATTCGGCAGTACTTTCCTAAAAAGACATGTCTTGCCCAATATACTCAACATGAACTAGATCTGGTTGCTGCTCAGCTAAACAACAGACCGAGAAAGACACTGAAGTTCAAAACACCGAAAGAGATAATTGAAAGGGGTGTTGCATTGACAGATTGAATCTACAACCGCGCTCTTAATGTCCGACTCGCTGAACGGTTCACGATAGCCGCCAGACTAAGTGACAGCCACACGGTTGTCAGCCTGTGTTCTGCTCTGGAAATACACCGCAGCAGTTACCGGTACTGGCGAAAACGACGCGATACGGTTAATCCGGCACGAGTCAGGTTGTGCAGCGAAATACGCCGGGCGTGGAACCAAAGTCGGGGCTCTGCGGGCGCGCGCACTCTGGCTGAAATGCTGACTCAAAACGGCGTCCCGATGAGCCGTTACCGTGCCGGACGTCTGATGAAATATCTGAACCTGAGCAGTTGTCAGCCCGGAAAACATCAGTATAAAAAATGCCCGTCAGGAGCATACCAGCCTGCCGAATCTGCTTGAGCGTCAGTTCGCAGTACCGGAGCCAGACCGGGTATGGTGTGGAGATATTACGTATCTCTGGGCAGGAAATCGCTGGTGCTATCTGGCGGTTGTTATGGATCTTTTTGCCCGCAGGTTATCGGCTGGAGTCTGTCAGCGCATGCCGATACCGCACTGATAAGCAGTGCCCTGCGGATGGCCTATGAGACGCGTGGCCAACCCCGGGATGTCGTGTTCCATAGCGACCAGGGAAGCCAGTATACAGGCCTTAAATATCAACAACTTCTCTGGCGTTGCAGAATAAATCAAAGCGTCAGTCGGCGGGGAAACTGCTGGGATAACAGCCCCATGGAACGCTTCTTCCGCAGTCTGAAAACAGAATGGGTGCCAACGAATGGTTACGCAGGCAAGGACGAGGCCCGGCAGCAAATTAATGATTACATATTGAACTACTACAACAGCGTCAGACCTCACCATTATAACGGTGGGCTGACGCCGGAAGAGTCAGAGAACAGATACCATTTTTACTGTAAAACCGTGGCCAATATTACTTGACCACTACACATCATCGACTGAATGGAGAGAAGTACAATGCAACAGCTTTCCTTTCTGCCGGAGAGATGACGCCCGGCGAGCGCAGCCTCATTCAACGGGCCCTGAAAACCCTGGACCGCCATCTTCATGAACGGCGTGGCCTTCACCTCCACCCGTGCGGCACGGGAATGGCTGATTCTGAACATGGCGGGACTGGAGCGTGAAGAGTTCCGGGTGCTGTATCTGAACAACCAGAATCAGCTGATTGCCGGTGAAACCCTCTTCACCGGCACCATCAACCGCACGGAAGTCCATCCCCGGGAAGTGATTAAACGCGCCTGTATCACAATGCCGCTGCTGTGGTGCTGGCACACAATCACCCGTCCGGTGAAGTCACACCCAGCAAGGCAGACCGCCTTATCACGGAACGTCTGGTACAGGCACTGGGCCTGGTGGATATCCGGGTGCCGGACCATCTGATAGTCGGTGGCAGCCAGGTTTTCTCCTTTGCCGAATATGGTCTGCTTTAACCCGTCACAACCACATCACACCTGTTTTCACTTTTATCTTCTGTCTTCAGAGGTATCCCACTATGAAAATCATCACCCGTGGCGAAGCCATGCGTATTCACCGTCAGCATCCGGCATCCCGTCTTTTTCCGTTCTGTACCGGCAAATACCGCTGGCACGGCAGTGCTGAAGCGTATACCGGTCGTGAAGTGCAGGATATTCCCGGTGTGCTGGCCGTGTTTGCAGAACGCCGTAAGGACAGTTTTGGTCCGTATGTCCGGCTGATGAGCGTCACCCTGAACTGATGTTCCGTCACCCGGAAAACGAGTACGACTGGCTGAGCTCAGACGCCGCTGTGGATGAGGTCCTGCTCATCAACGAATACACCTTTACCGAAGCCGGTCTGCGCGCCGGCTGACCCGTCATCGTTAAACTATCATTCACCGATTTCTGTGAGGATTTTATCGTGTCAGACACACTCTCCGGGACAACGCATCCCGATGACAATCACGACCATCCCTGGTGGGGACTACCCTGCACAGTGACGCCCTGTTTCGGCGCCCGTCTGGTGCAGGAGGGTAACCGGTTGCATTACCTTGCCGACCGTGCCGGTATCAGAGGCCGGTTCAGAGATGCGGATGCGTACCCTCTGGACCAGGCCTTTCCGCTGCTGATGAAACAACTGAAATTAATGCTCACCAGTGGTGAACTGAATCCCCGCCATCAGCATACCGTGACACTGTATGCGAAGGGGCTGACCTGTGAAGCCGACACCCTCGGCTCCTGTGGTTACGTTTATCTGGCTGTTTATCCGACACCTGAAACGAAAAAGTAAACCACCAGAATAACCTTCTGCTCCGGCCTGGTGTTTTCACCACGCCACTGTCCCATTTTTTATCTCTGCATATCAGGAAAATCTTCAGTATGAAAACATTACCCGACACGCATGTACGGGAGGTATCGTGCTGCCCGTCTCCCGTCACCATCTGGCAGACACTGCTCACCCGGTTACTGGACCAGCACTACGGCCTTACGCTGAATGACACACCGTTCGTGGATGAACGTGTGATTGAGCAGCATATTGAGGCAGGCATTTCACTGTGTGACGCGGTGAACTTTCTCGTTGAAAAATACGCGCTGGTACGTACCGACCAGTCGGGATTCAGCGCCTGTAACCACAGAAACAGCACTGTTGTCCTGTATTAAGCAGGCAAGAGAAGATGTCCTTACCCTGCGCCATCTGCAGCTTCTGCACCAGAACCAGTGAATCTCACTCAACAGGCTTCATTTCCCCTGACGCCAGCCTGAATACAGCTGCGTTTTCATTTATAAACAGAAAGGAAAACCGATAATAATGGAATGGACGCCCCTACCATGAAGCAACGGTAGGATATTACTGATAAACCTTCCAGTGGAGGTGCGTTATGGCCGTTTTAACGATTAGCATTGACCTGACAAAAAATGAATTCCAAATCCACGGTCTGGGTAGGAACAGAAAAATCTAAGCTCAGAAAACGGATTAAACGTTCCCTGATGCCCGTATTCTTCGCGAATATGTCTTCCTGTCGGATTGGGATGGAGGTCTGCGCCGGAGCGCGTCATTAGTGAGAATGCTGTCTACTTAGGGGCATAATGTCAGACTAATGCCCGCGATTTGTAAAGCCATATGTGAAAACAAACAAGAATGATATGGCTGCTGCCGAGGCCATCTGTGAAGCCGTTACCCGACCTAATATGCGGTTTGTCAGCATCAAGATGCCTGAGCAGTAGTCATTACTGTCTTTTCATCGTGCCAGACGGGGTTTGTTAAATCAAGGACTGCGCAGATAAACCAGATCAGAGGATTACTGGCTGAATTTGGCATCGTTCTCCCGCCCGACACTGTAGCGATCAGTCGTCATGTCCCTGCCCTGCTTGAAGACGCGGAAAAGTGTTTAACAATGCCGTCCAGACAGCTGTCGTCCTATCTCTAATGAAAATGTGAAACAACTGAGCGTACACATTGAAACCATAGAAGCCGTGAGCAACGAACACGTCGGGAACGACGAACTGTGCAGGAAAATTGCCATCATTTCAGGGATTGCTATTCTTACCACCACTGCAATTGTCAGCACCGGGTAGTATCGGCTGCAAAAACCGGCGTCAGCTTGCTGCATGGCCTGGACTGGTTCCCCGACAGTGCTTCAGCGTAGGTAAAAACACGCTGGGGTCTATCAGTAAACGGGACGATGTCTATATCAGAACGCTACTGTTCCATGGTGCGAAGACAGTGTCAAACGCCAGAAAGGCAGACAGGTCCAGGAAAGCTGGCTGGGCAGACCAGTCTCGCGGCGGAATAAAAATGTTGCCACCGTAGCGCTGAACAACAAAAATGCCAGAGTGCTCTGGGTATTGCTAACCAACGATAAAGAGATTTCACCAGAAGAAGTGATGGTAGCTGCATATATGTAAATGAAACTACTTCTGTCTGTTGAAAAATAAAACCAACCTACTGATTGCTAAGGATAAACGAGTATTAAAGGCCAGACTGATAAGACCGCGACTAAGTGAACCTGTATCTGACATGGCATAGCTTCGCTAATGTGTCATCATGATTAGGACTAAATCTGTGAATTCCTTTAGGAAGCACGGACACAGGCCAATCTGAGTCCATATGTATGATTGGAATCTTACACAGATGACTTTTTGACACGGGGACTTGGCAAACAGGAGCGACCATGTATGTCAGATATTACAATCTCACTTCCGAAAGAAGTCAACGGGCACGTTATCTGTTCAACCAGAATCCGACACATTCTGGCTATACGAAAGAGCATACTTATGCAAATCTATATGCTTTTCCGGCAACAAGCAGGAATCTCAGCGCTGAGGCAGGAATTAGAGGTAAAAAACGCCCTACCGGGCCATGAATCACCCGGTCACTGGAGTAGTAACCAAAGCAGATTTAGCCAGCATGGAACACATATCTTTGGTGAAATGTTGGTTACGGGAAGCTGGAGCGCACAACGTGTTAGTAACCAGTGCGGTTAATAACAATGGAGTTACAGAACTTTTTGCCTTGCTGCATACAGAAGAAGGCTGTCGCTAATTTCGATAGGTTCTCAGATGAGAATGATGACGGTGATACACAGATAAGAATCAATGAGCAATGAGGGTTGCCGGGCAACCCTCATTGAATAAAACAGGAATTACTTCGCTTCGCCGTTTTTCATTTCGCCCATAGCTTTCAGCTTTTTGGAGATATCGCGGCGTTCTTTGGAGAGCTCGGCATTTTTGATGATGTATCGTCAACGCGATCTTCATAGTCACCTTTCATGCTGGCGATGATGCCCTGGATTGCTTCAACGCTCATCCCTGGCTTGATGTAATCGCTCAGGTTGTCCAGCAACAGGACGCGCTTCTGGTTGTCACGGATCTTTTTCTCAACGTCCTGAATTTCACGTTGCAGTTTGTTCTTACGACGGAACAGACGAACAAATTCCAGTACGTCCTGGAATGAAGGCTTGGTAGTTTCCATTTTTATACCCCTGATAATGTGAGAGTCGGATTCGTTTAAGCAACCGCTATTCGTTAGGGCCAACATTACTCATAGCTGCCGCAGATGACAATGCTTTTATCCCTTTTCACTATCATACCCTTTATCCTTGCTGAATCGAAGCAGCAGCAAGATGATTCTGAAGTTCAGGAATTATTTGCGCAAGGCCCGGCAAATCAGATTCGATAGCAACTCAAGCTGATGTGCCGTTTCCATGTTCAGCCACACATAACCATAGATTGGTGTTTCCACGACTTTCAGGTCATGGTGGTTATCGAGCAACTGACGCAACTCTTCCACAGCATCGTTCAATTTTTCCGTATTGACAAAAACCGGCTGCGGATTACCTTCGTACAGCGCATGAACAAGGCTCAGCAGTATTTGCTGCATCATGTGCTGGGTATCACGAAGTTTTTGCGCATTCAATAACACGAAATGGCTGGGGCGCGTGGCCCAGTATGCATTGATTTGCAACTCCAGCATACAAACCAGATTGCGATTAATGGTCTGGATACCTTCATATATCGATTTGGGAATACGGGTTTCTTTGCTGGCGGGCGCAATCAGCCACGCATTTTCACGGCATCGGTCAGCAGTTTTTGTAGATGGCTTTCCAGACGTGGGCGTTCGAGTAAGTTCGGTGAGAATGCAGATTGATAGACCCGATTATACTCGGTCAGACTTTTCGCCAGTTGAATGCGCCAGTGGATGAACGCCCGTTGTGGCCAGATACCGGTAAACAACATTGCCAGTAAAGAGCCGAGGATCACATCGCCGCTTCGCCATAACGCCGTATCAATTTCACCTGTCGGGGAACCCACAACAATTGCCAGCGTCACCCCAATCAATAATCCTTGATACGGTTTCTTGCCCAGCGCCAGCCAACCGCAAAGAAACATCGCCGCCGCGCACCAGACTAACATCAGCGGTAACGAAATTAACTCCAGTTGCAGAGCGATAAGACCTAAAATCGACCCCAACACCGTACCGCCAATACGTTCGAAGGCGCGAGGGACAACGTTCCCCCAGAACGAGATTGGCCCCATAATCACCACCATGGTGACCAGCGGCCAGGTGCTTTCCGGGATAGTAAACAGGCGGATAATGAGAAAAGTGAGCAGGAATGCCAGCGCGACCCGAGTACCATGCACAATGCGGTAATGGCGGTATACCCGGATTTCAAACGGGCTTAATGACTTATCGGCACGCACGCAGAAACTCCGTAATGAAGATTAAAAGCGCTCATAACACATCTGTCGGCCAGAAGGCGCGCCTCTGAGTTATCCGACGAACATACCGGGAACAGTGTAATTTCCCGGCAGGAGCGAAAAATTGAAAGGCGCATCTTACTCTTTTCGCTTTCAAAAAAAGAGTGGTCTTCGCGTTAACACACCGCCCTGAGATGAATTAGTGATGTTTTGGCTGCACCGCAACATACATTTCGATATCCCAGTCCCCATCTTCCGCGCCATTGTTCAAGTAAACCTCGAAGCAGGGCTTTGGTAACATTTCATAAGCACTGTCCTGCAAGAGGCTATTAAAGAACTGATACCAGGGTTTAGCAAAATCATCACCGACTACACGAGCCACCGCCACCGCATACTGACCACCTGAAATTTCTGTCAGAATGACGCCCTCACTGTTTTCGGGGAGCGTAAAGTTATTCGGTACCGTCACGACGGTGTCGCAGCGTAATTTTTCGGCGGGTGTTTCATCTGGATTGTCGTAATAGACAGCAACCCACTCCTTCGGCACAATATTTTTGCTATCTACCCACATCATCAACTGCTCAAAACCTTTTTGTACCGTCTGCTCCCACGGGCCAACGAGATGGAAACCTGCAACGGTACGTTTATCTTCCTGCTTAATCTCGTAGTTCATGACGCCTCCATTAACACTGTTTTTATATACAGTATAATTGCAATATTAAAACCACAAGGAATGAGTGTTGATTATGCGAGCAGACTCGCACTCCTGCCAGTCTGCTGCAAAAGAAAGGTCAGGCCTTATGGTGGAAATAATCACTCAGGCGGGAAAACATGCTGCCTTCCCCGACAGATTCCAGGGTAACCAGCGGCCAGTGCGCCACTTGTTTATCACGGTCGTAAAGTTCAATTTCCCCTACCCGCTGATGGGCGCTAATTGGCGCGGTGAGTTCTTTACCATCAAGTATATTTGGCTTTGATATGTGGAATTTCGGCTTTCGGTAGCACCATCCAGAACTCTTGTTCCGTTCCCAGGGCGATATTTTCTTTATCGCCATACCAGATGCGTTCCGTACCGACCTTTTCCCACGGTGCAAAATTTGCACCGTAGTAAAGTTTTGTTGCCCCCAACGCAGTAATTTTCTTGCCTCTTCCTCACGACCTTTTGCGCTGTCAGCACCCATTATCACTGCAATGAGACGACGCTGCCCATCTACAGCCGAAGCAATGAGGTTAAAACCGGCACCAGAAGTATGGCCCGTTTTCAGGCCGTCAACATTCATGGTTTTATCCCACAATAACCCGTTACGGTTTTGCTGGGTGATACCGTTCCAGGTGAGGCTTTTCTCACTGTACATATGATAAAACTCGGGCTCGCCGTGGATGATAGCGCGAGAAAGCACGGCTAAATCATAAGCCGAGCTATGCTGGCCAAGTGCATCCAGACCATGCACTGTTTCAAAATGCGTATCCTTGAGATGCAGCTTCTCGGCATAGTTGTTCATCATTTCAACAAACTGCCGTTGCCCACCGGCAATATAGTCAGCCAGAGCAACACAAGCGTCATTTCCGGAATCCACAATTAAACCACGGCTTAAATCACGTACCGATACGCGATCGCCTCTTTCAAAAACATCAGTGAAGAACCGACAAACACCGGATTATCTTTCGCCCACGCATCACGCCCCACGGTGACAATATCGTCTGGCGTAATGCGATGACTATCGATAGCGCGATCCACGACATAACCCGTCATCAGCTTTGTCAGGCTGGCGGGATTGCGCTGTTGATGCTCATTACCCGCGGTGAGAATCTGACCGGTGGTGTAATCCATCAATACCCAGGACCCGGCATGAATCTCTGGAGGTTGAAGTGAAAAAGGAATGTTTTCCGCCGCAAAACCAGACGATAAGTTAAAAACGAACAAAGAAGCAGCAATAATAAGACGGCGTTTCAACAGCAAACCCTCAGGAGTTTCAAATAGCTGTTCTTTTTACGGAAATACTTATGAACTGGCTGGAATAAAGTGCAAGAAAATGTGACTACCCTCCCATTTTTATCTGACATGATCTGTTGCCACTCGCTGTCAAATTATCGCGCTAAAGCTGATTAGCACGGTGATATTTGATACTCTGGCAGACAGCAGAAATAACGGATTTAACCTAATGATGAATGACGGTAAGCAACAATCTACCTTTTTGTTTCACGATTACGCGCAACACCCCTGAGAACCACCATGAACCAGGGTTTCATGATTTGTGATTTTAGTTTGGTACGCAATTTGGTACACAACACAATTTTCACTTCAGCGGGTAGTCATCAAACTCACCATAACGAGCATCGTTAATGATGTATGTGATCACCACAAACATCACATCTGGACTAGTTCCGTTTTCATGCGCAGGTATTTGTTCACGCCTCCCTTTCTGCAAATCCTAAAGATGAGATTTTGGGGTTTTGGGATATCTTTTATCCTCAGTTCTCTATCCATTATGCAAACCAGTAATGAACCATCACCGTGTGATAGTGAGGCATCTGCCACGATAAGCGCAGAGAAATGATGCAGTGGTGGCTGATTACATCGATGGTCGTGCAGGAGTGTAAGCCATTACGCGAATTCTTCCACGATCGCCATGCCAGTAGCACCATCACCACCGGTAAATGCCGTACCGGTAAACCCAAGGTCATACGCGCCACCACCACCGGATCCGGGAGCTGCGCTAGCAATACCGGCCTGAGAACCCGCCCGGCCACCGCCGCCAAAATACGACGCCCCGCCGTTGCCCGTCAGAAGGCTTGAGCCTGTCTGTCCATCTGAGCCGGTACCACCGTTGATCCTGATATCTCCGGTCGCCGCCGTACCTCCGGCACCGCCGGCGGTATTGGACACGCCTGACTTCACGCCGCCTTTCCCGCCAGGAGCTGAGAACAGGCTGGCAAACGAGGTAGCACCACCATCCGCACCACTTACTGCGCCAACTCCGCCCTTACCACCCTTGCCGACAGTAATCGCGTAAGAACTGGCAGCAGACAGGTCAACCCATACGATAATGGTCGCGCCCGCGCCGCCGCCAGCACCGGAGAAGGTTTCTGTATTGTTGGAGCCTGGCAGCCGCCACCGCCGCCACCGGCACCGGTCAACGTTACTTTTGCATAACGGGCCAGAGGAGATCGCGTATAGGTTCCGTTTGCATAGAAAGCTTTTGGAGCGCCAAGTGAACGCCCGACAAAACCAGAGGAATCAGATATTCCGAGGTTATAACGGGCTTCATTTATCGCATCCTCACCGGCATCTTTAATTTCTGACAGGTTATTGCTGATCTGCAGGAACGACAACAATGATCCGGCGGTCATTAAATTCGCGACAATGTCATTCGTTGACCATACGCGTGCCGTAGTTCCTTCCTGACCACGAATTACTGTCATCACGTCACCGGATACAGACGTGACGTGCATAATTTCAGAAATTGTTTTCGTGGCCGCGTCGGTTATCGTTAATTTGAAATAACTCTGCCAGATACAGGGGAAGGGAATAATGACCCCGCTCCAGTACCCACGGTAATAACGGTAGCGGACGCGCTAATACCCGCAGCGAGAACACTCTTTGCGTTATTATTGGCTAATAGCTTCAGCGCCATATATACCCCAGTTAAGGTGATGCTGCCAACTTACTGATTTAGTGTATGATGGTGTTTTTGAGGTGCTCCAGTGGCTTCTGTTTCTATCAGCGTCCCTCCTGTTCAGCTACTGACGGGGTGGTGCGTAACGGCAAAAGCACCGCCGGACATCAGCGCTATCTCTGCTCTCACCTGCCGTAAACATGGCAACTGCAGTTCACTTACACCGCCTTCTCAACCCGGTACGCACCAGAAAATCATTGATATGCATGATGGTGCGTTGACT
>ENA-OQIG01001312-OQIG01001312.1-human-gut-metagenome-genome-assembly--contig:-NODE-1312-length-10980-cov-3.545471_pt1 | contig 10980 bp, 13 predicted proteins | sample MGYA00242576_ERZ504741 | MGnify/ENA primary metagenome ERZ504741 (study PRJEB26092, sample SAMD00036436) | human gut metagenome | host: Homo sapiens | study: EMG produced TPA metagenomics assembly of... | reverse complement strand
AGAAAAGAAAAAAAATATTTAAAGAAGGAACTGGAAGTACTCTGCTATAAAGTAAAAATCAGCCGCGATGATATTTCAATCCCCCGAAGGCAAGTCAGAAGCATACAAAAGGGTAACTTTCACTGGCTTGCTGTCGTAAAAAACAGCCAGAGGTCGTACATAAAACTAATCTCAACAGCTAAGCGATCAAAGCTGCGAGTCCTTTAACGTGTGTATGAAACTTTTCTTTCTTAGCTGTTGTAAAACAACAAAATGCCGAAAGATAATAGCCAAGCGCATTTGTATCTTTCTTGTGTTTTGTCCAGACTGTACGAATCAATTTATTAATGGTTAGAAACTGCTCTCTTTACAATGGAGAGTACAATTTATTTACGCATGAAAAGGTTCTTTCTACAATCCACTTTTTACCTTATCATCATTAACGATAACTTCTATGATATCTCCAAAAACATCTTTGATCTTCTGGGTTATTTCTCCACAGTATCCGGCGTCAGCCAATATTACTTTGATATTTTCCCTCAGATACCTTACCAGTAAATAAACAACTTACTATTATGTACACAAGCAATCGTCACCATGACAGCAAGTAGAAAGCCATTTTTATCCACCACCACATGACACTTGACACCTTTTACTTTCTTGTTCCCATCAATGCCGCCGTTAAGGGAACGGTGATTTCCCAAACACACACGTTGACTATCCATAATACCAAGGCTCACCTCTGCTTTTTACCCCATCTATAAATGTACTTTTTCTCGTAAGTTGTTCAATAATAATTCAAATTCACCTAAAGAGGAGTATCTGCAATAATAGTAGTAAGCCAACTCCCAAGGAGCGAAATCGGAGGGAAGCATACGCCACTGACAACCGATTTTCACTACATAGAAAATAGCATTCCACATTTCACGTAAATCATATTTCCGTTTCCTTTCTTGCAAATTCAAGATTTTCTTGATAACTTGCCACTGTGTTTCTTCTAACCATGTTGAATACATGATTATTTTAAGCGTGGTAACTAAAAAATAATCATTTTCAAGGAAAGAAAAAAACACTCTTTTTATTTCAAAATGGAAAATTTAAACAGGCTCTAATATGAAAACGATTTTATTAAATTGCCTTCCTCCCGCAATGGAAAATTGTGCATCACCTGCACTCTCTGTTCTTAAGCATACATTACAAAATAATGGATTTAAAACAGATGTTTTATACTGGAATTTAAAACTTAACTCTTTTCTACGAAATTATCTCAACTTTGGAGATTACATACATAGAGATGACATCTATAAATTATTACCTTTTTATATTCATATTGCAATTGAAGAAAATGATCAAGAACTCTTGAACAAATTAGCATATTCTGTCCTTTATCATAAGCCTGAAATTCACTCAAAAGGGATAGCCTATTTATATTCATATTTTTACGAACAAGATAAAAGGTTAATTCATATTATCAAAGAATGTCTGCAATCCATAAACATGAAAGAACTACTATTTGTTGGTTTTTCTGCAAAGTTCTCACAATGGATTGTGGCAACTATTATAGCTAAAGAGATAAAGAAAATATATAAAAAACTACCTATAATCATAGGTGGGTTTGGAACACCCCAAGAAGCCCAAACTATTCTTAAAAACTTTAATTGTTTTGACTTGTCATCTTGGGGGGAAGGTGAAAACTCAACACTATTACTGGCTCAACATGGTTTTTCTGAAGGAGTACTTAACAAAATTCCGCATATTTGTTATCGAAATTGTAATACAATCACGTCTAACAAAGCGATTAATACTTACATAAATTTAAACAATGTCAGTTTTGATATGTCAGATTATTTTTCACAAATAAAACTTCATAAATTACCTCTTACTTTAATGATTCCAATTGAAGCAAGTAGAGGGTGCAATTGGGGAAGGTGTAAATTTTGCTTTTTAAACAAAGGATATAAATTTAGAACTAAATCCGTAAAAAGCGTTAAAAACGGAATATTAAATTACATTGAAAAATTTAATTGCACATCTATATTTTTTCTTGATAATAATATCGTAGCTAACGATAATATAAGATTCGATACGCTACTAGACGAATTAATTAACGTTAGACAGAAATACAATGATTTTTCTATTAAAACAGCCGAAGTGACAACAAAAGGGCTCACATTCGAGTTAATAAAAAAAAATGTCATTAGCCAATTTTGAATCTGTACAAATTGGCTATGAATCACCAAGCAATACAATACTGAAATCAATCAAGAAAAATAACACATTTGCCAGCAATCTGTTTTTATCAAATGGGCCTTACAATTTGGAATTAATTTAAGTGGCATAAATATTTTAAGGAATTTATTAGAAGAAGATGACGATGGCATAAAAGAAGGTATTAATAATTTATTTTATATGAGATTCATTTTGTCTAGTAAAAATTTCATCATAACATTTCATTCCTTAGTGTATCTACATCATCAAGGTATTTCAAATTTCTTGAATCAAATAAATTATTAGATAACTGGTCTTCTAATACATCTTCTTTATTATCTGAAAAAATTATCAACAAAAAAGACAAATACATTCTATTTGAAGATTATACAAAGAAAACATATAATAAACTATGGGACATATTTAAAAATGTAGAAACATACTACATTGAAAATGAATACAAATATAAATTTATAAAAAATCACAATATTATAACTTATAGAGAATTTCTCAACAATGAATTAATTAATGAATTGGAATTTAAAGAAAATGAAGAGCATTGGTGTATATTAACAATTTCTAATAAAAAAATTGTATCAATCAATAATTTATTATCTTCAATAAAAAACAGTAATATGAAAATCATAGAGCAGGCCATATGTGAGCTAGAAGCAGAAGGCTTGATATATGTAAATGATACAAAAACAGAAATCCTATCCATAGTTGATACTGATCGAATATTATATTAATAAAAGCAACCAGAAAATTATATTAATAAGCTATTCTCTTGGATTAACTTAGATTTCAAAGAAATAGCAAACCCTTCTCATGAACTTTACATTTGTTGACAAGAAGAGCTTACTGTTCTTTACGAATCCACAATGTGTATTTTATCGAATGCCTACTGAACAATGATATATGCTCAAAAGCTAACCCAACCGTACCATCGTAGCGTAGCACTCAAGTCACGCCTATTGACTATGTTACACAAATTAAAAAACGAATTCATTTTGATATAAACTTAGAACCTTAGTCTTAAAGATATACTCATATTTAGCAGACAAAAATTGAGTATGTGCTTCAACAAGCGATGATACTACATCATTATATTCCATGATACTAGTCGTTCCAATTTCAAATTTCAACAAGATTTGACGTATAACTTCTTCTGAAGAAGAAAGATTTTTTTGTTCCCTGCAACTTCTTCCATGCTGTTTCCGCATCCATCATCGCTTGAGTAAGTTTGTTCTCAACCTGTTTTTTAGTTACGTATAAATTATTCCATTTAAAATATCCGTTTGACTAAAATTACAATATTCTATGCTATCTACAACAGTCACATTTGGGACAAATGTTTTATAATCTTTTAATTCCAAAAACTGACGCAGATTCATCCTTGATAAATCATAATTATGTTTGGCAGACAAGAGTGTATTTTCCGCATCAGCAAGTCTTGCTTGAATCTGTAGTAAATCTGCAATCGTGACTTTACCATGTCCAACCTTTATAGAAATTTGTTCTTCTTGCTTTTGTAATGATTCTACAATATTCTTACAATTCCCAATATTCTCCTTTGCACAAAGAGTTTCCAAAAAATAAGCTGTAATATTAAGATATAAATCATTTTTTGCTTTTTCATATTGCAATGCAGCAACCTTTTTATTCAATTTGGAATATTGTAATTGCCGCAAATGTTTCAATCCATCAAACGATAATATATTTGCAGAAACAGATGAACTTGAACTTTTCATCATTCGATTCGTTATAAATTCATAATAGTCTCATCAAGTACACGCCCCATTGATAGGTTATATGAAGTGTTTGCTGACAAATTAGGAACAAAGACCCATTTTCTATCTGATAAGGACATAGTACTTTCCTCTAAATAAAGTTTTTCTAATTTCAATTCAATATTGTTTTCCAATGCGTAATCAATACAATCGTCTAAAGTCCATTTTTTTCAAACCATCTTCTTGGGCATATAAGATATTTATGAAACAGAATAATTACCACAAGTACACAATATAATATATATTGTTTCATTTATATACCACTTTTAAGTAATGTAACTATTGGATCAATTAAACGCATCATCAGGCTACGTTCCTCTGTTATTATTTCTGCCGTACCGCTCATTTTTTGAATGAGTTTAAGTTTTTCCCATATGAGGATTTCATTCCATTAGGAAAAATAATTTCTGCAGTATATTGAGGTGAAGCCTGCTGGACTGTAGCTTCTTCTGGAACAGAAGATATGTGCCCTACTACTCCTATTAATAAGCCATATTCCATGTATGGATAGCCATTTAGTCTAACATTCACTTTTTGTCCTGTTTCAATTTTACCAAAACTTTCTTGTGGAATTTTGACAATTCCAACAACATTATACTCCTCTTTCGGTACAACTGTTAAGAATGTTTCTCCAATATTAATGAACTGACCTTCATCCCATTTCCTGACAAAAGAGACAATGCCATCAATGGGAGATACTAACAGATATGATAATTCCCAGTTCCTAATTAAAGCAAGCAGTTTTTTCCTACTACTATTAATTTCTTGTTCCATAGATAGTATCTCGTCGTCTTGCTGTATGGACAACTCTATTATCTGTTGCTTATTTTGCAGTATAGACAATTCCGTAGATGTTATCTGTGACTTAAAAGAAATAACATTATTACGCGTCTTAAGCAACTTCCTTGCAGATTCTTCATATTCTGCTTCTGACATAACTTTATGAATAAACAATGAAGAGTCCCGTCTGTGACCTTTTTCTTCATATTGCAAATCTTCTTTCAGAATATCTGCCTGATTTTTCATCTGAAAATAATATTCTGTCTGCTTGTCAATTTGTTCTCTCAAAAGTTCTTTCTTTTGGTCTATAACCGCTCGTTCAATGTAAGCACGATATTTTAAGCAAGCAGAATAAAAAGAAGTCCATTCACTCTGTAAATCACCAAGATTATATTGTTTATAAATCCACCTATCAAATACAACAAGATTTAATACAGAGTCATTAACTAGCATGAGATTGCTTTCAATAGAAAGAATATCATAGTAGTTAGCATTGGAACGTATTACACCAAGAATAGCTTCACTTTTTATTGAATCTCCATTTCTAACCAATATTCTTTCAAGATTACCTGATTTTTTTGACACTACATCAATCGGTGAATAAGCAGTTGTTATTGTGACTGTACCATTAACTCTCTCCGGATACTTAATAAAACAGCATCCAATTATTATTGCTCCAAAAAATAAAAATATTAATGTAATACCCCATCGTATTATCCATAAAGGAATTTTACCTAAAATTTCCTGAGCTTCCTCACTGTAAAAATTAGAATCTTGCGGCATATTAAAACAATAATTTATTAATTACCTAATTCAAGTTGGTTTTTGACCAAATTATAATAGTATCCTTGCACTTGGGTCAATTCTTTATGAGTACCCTGTTCTACAACCTTTCCTTTATTCAATACAATTATGTTATCTGCATTTTTCACCGTACTTAATCTGTGTGCAACAATAACAACTGTTTTGTTCTTAAAAAGTTTGTTAAGATTTTCCATTATGACTTTTTCATTGTTTGCATCAAGAGAATTAGTTGCTTCGTCAAAGAATAAATATCGTGCATTTCTATATGCAGCCCTCGCAATAAGCAACCTCTGCCTTTGTCCTGTACTTATGCCATTACCTTCAGCACCTATCTTGGTATTATATCTAAGCGGAAGCCCATTAATAAAATCATCTATATTGGCAATCTTTACAGCTTTCTTTACTTTAACCATATCTGGAGTTTCATCCGAAACACCAATATTATTAGAAATCGTATCTGAGAAGATAAACCCTTCTTGCATAACGATTCCGCATTCTTTTCTCCATACAGTGGGACTATAATCGGAGATTCTGTAACCACCCAATAAAACCTCACCAGATATCGGTTCATAAAATCCAAGCATCATCTTCAACATAGTAGTTTTTCCACTTCCTGATGCTCCAACAATTGCTGTTACTTTATTATAAGGTATTTTTACATTTATATTATCTAGAACTTTTTCAGAATGAGGTCCATTATATTGGAATACCACATCTTTAAATTCAATGTCTGAACCATCTAGTATTTCGCAAATATAATCTCTATCTTTTTCTTCTTCATCTTTTTGATCCTGAATTTCATTGAGTCTTTCCAATGATATCTTAGCGTCTTGAGCTTCCTGTATAAAACTGATGAATTGCGAAATTGGTGCATTTAGCTGACCAATGATATATTGCATTGCTGTCATCATCCCCAAGGTCATATCTCCATTTATTACAGCACTTGCTGCCAAAAAAGAAATGAATACATTTTTAGTCTGATCTATGAATGTACCACCAATTTGCTGTGTCTGTCCAATAACAAGCCCTTTCACACTTACATTAAATAATCTTGCCTGTATTCTTTCCCATTCCCATCTTTTCTGCCTTTCACAACCATTCAACTTAATATCCTGCATCCCCGTTATTAACTGAACAATACTACTTTGATTAGCCGATGCTTCTTGAAAGCGCATATAATCCAATTTTCTTCTTTTCCTCATAAAAAGTATGATCCATACAATATAAAAGCCACTGCCAAGAATAAAGATACCTAGAATTTCTATATTATAACCTCCCATCACGACAGCATAAACCCCAAACGTAACCGCTGCCATCATGATACTAAGTAAAGAACCAGTAAGAAAAGACTGAATACGGCTATGATCACCTATGCGCTGCATTATGTCACCTACCATTTGGAATCATAGAATGAAATCGGAAGCTTCATTAGCTTGGCAAGAAAATCTGATATAAGAGAAATGCTAATTCTTGTAGCCATGTGAAGCATCAACCAACTACGTATTAATTCATTGGCCATTTGCCCTAATACCAGAACCACTTGTGCTATCAATATGACTATTACAAAGTTTAAATCACTTGTCCCAATGCCGACATCTATGACAGACTGCGTAAGGAATGGCATCATTAAACTTATTATGCTGCCTGTAAGCATAGCCAAAAACAATTGTACAACAAAACGTCTGTATGGTATTAAATATTTCAATAGATTTTTAAAATTCAATCTGATATCTTCATCGTTTTGTTCTGAAAATTTTTGCGTAGGTTCAAGTAATAATGCTATACCAATAGATTTATCGTCCGTACTTTCAGAAATGGTTTGTGCCCAACACTTTAGAAATTGTTTTTTTTGTATTTTAAGAGTCCAGAAGCCGGATCAGATATATAAATATAAGTTTCATTCTTCTTTTTCTCGACTTTATATACTACAACAAAATGACATTGATTCCAATGCACTATGCAAGGAAGACTAGCTTCATTACACAATTGTTCAAAATTAATTTTTACTCCTATTGTACGGAAACCAATCTTTTCTGCTGCGTCACTAATACCTAAAAGAGATACCCCCTCTCGGTTTATATGACATTTATCCCTTAGACTCTGCAATGAAAAATTTTTACCATAATATTTAGCAATAATTCTCAGACACGTTGGGCCACAATCCATTGAGTCTAATTGAATGTATATAGGAAACTTCTTTAGCATATATTTATCGTATTATCAAGTAAAATGATATTCTACTTCTAAAGTAATTTAATTTGCAGCAAAAATATAAAAAGTATTTGTTAAGGCAAAGATTAAATCACAATTAAAACGGACCTACATTAGCCAAGTATTCGTTAACTCTCCATTTGCATATATAGCAAAGATACTACTTACACTATTCCAGGTACTTAGAATTAGTGTCTGCTGAATTAATAATTCATCACACATAGAGAGTAGCATAATACATAATCCCTCATGATGACGATGGCAAAGATCCCCCTTAATTTTGGTTAGCACAAGGCAAAGCTCCCTTGGGAAATCACGTTCTTGACGAAGTAGCACATTCTCGTCCAGCATCATGCTGTGTCCGGAAACTTAGTCTTATATCATTGGCTCGATAGATCCTCTTAGCTGTACCGAATGAACATTCGATTTCGTCACGATTACCGATAGCTTTTGCTATTTTAGATTACATTTCCTCGGACGGTGTTTTTGGGGGCGCTCTTCCTAATGGTTTACAGTACGATTAGATTTCAAAGTCCTTGAATATATTTCAATTGATCTTGTTCAGGTAAATCTTATCCGCAAGGAGAGTTGCAAGAAGACAACCGAAACGTTCTTTGAAAAGTTGAATCTGCAGTACAAGATCCTGATTTTCGTTATAGGCATCCCAGCTGCGGTGGTTTATGAACGTATAGCCTTCAACAATGCTTACTCCTATCTTGTCTCCAAAGTCATTCTTTGCCTTTCCGTGGACAATGGCGCGCACATGAGGCTGGAAGATGCTAAGTATCCTATCCTCACAAGTATAGAGCTTTAACCTCAGCATCTCTTTCTGCTGATGTACATCTTGATGATGGTAGTCATTGTGCGCTTCTCGTAAAAAAATAGGCTGTCATAGTACTTGTAGTCCTTTGCAAAAAGAGTAAAAAGAATGCGGATGTTTTTGTGTAAGAACTTGAGCATCACCACCATGGTTCCACGCACTATCTTGCCCCGTTTCTTGGATTGGCTGATGAACCGAAGATAGACTTGACGGACTTTTTTGAAGTTGATATGAAGCTTGCATAGCCCAAATGCTTCGCACACCTTTATTATATAGTCGGTCACCTTACGGCAGCCGTCATGTATTATATCAACATCTACAAGATAGCGCATTTCGGCATCTGCATAGGTGGCATCAATCTTCAATGCGCCCCCTTGTGCTTACGTCCCTGCGAATCAGTAAAAGAGATAGTATTGGAATCTTCAGCTTCCGGCATTGGAGATTCCTCGACATTCTTCCTCGCCTCCTCTTCCACACGCTTACGCCTCTCTTCAAGAAGTCGCTTCTCTTTGTTTAGCAGACGGACAATTATTATGTTGATTTTTCTTCAGAAATACACTTCCGAATGGTGACGAACAGACTTGGGGCAAATATAGGCTTGTCAGTAAACTCAGACAGTCCGCACAAGTACTGCATATCAGGGTTCTCCCTGATCATCTCGATGGTTTCGTCATCACCAAGATTAAGCTTGTGTTACCTGATCAAAAATGTTCATTTTTTCTTTAATTCTACTTTTACTTGCCTACTGATGGGTTCCTTTCTATTCTTGTAACACGTTAATAATATTTAACTAAATAATAAATAACAAGTATTATGGACAAAGAAAAAGAATTATTTCAGGCTGTATACAAAAGTGTAAAAAACACTATTAGCCAAACACTACAATCTACTACAGAAACAATTAAAGAAAATAGAGATATAAAAGAAGGAAAACCAATAGAAGAAAATTACTTCATACAAAACAGAAGCTTATCAAAACGTTGATAGAATCGTATACCAAGGATGTCGAGACACAAAATATCAGTACATATAAAGCTTCACTGGCACGCTAAGTCAACGAAAAAAGACTAATCGGAAGTTTTAAAGGCTAAAAATTTAAACCACTATATTTCAAATCATTACTAGTATATATCAGTAATACATGGAAAGAAGTAGAAAAGGCCAGATCTCACAAAAAAACTATTTACAAAACACCAACAATAAATTATAACAATCCGTCCTACACTAAATGCCCCCTATCTTCGTGGCGACAAACAATTTATCAATTAAAAAAATAGATGTATGAAACCAAAGAAAAGACCGGCATCACAAACTGAAGCCATGAAACTGAGATGGAAAAAACGGATTGTCTTTGAGAAAGGATACACTGAAATGTGTGCCGAATGGATGGCGGAGCGCCTGGAAGCGTTGACCGACCATCTGCAATACGGGCACGCAGCCATCGCTTATCAGAAGCAGAACGGAGACTTCAGGTTGGTGAAAGCGACACTGATCTACTATGAAGCGGAATTCCACAAGAAGTATGATCCCACAAAAATAGAAGGCGCAGTAGTCTACTGGAATGTGGACGAACAGCGATGGACGACATTCCAGGTGGAGAACTTCATGGAGTGGAGACCGATCGTATAGGGCGCCACCACAGATTACACGGATTTTCACCGATGAATGATTTCTATTTTGAGGAATCAAGTGAACGTCTTTGGGAATCCGGGGTAATTTGTGGTAAATGTATTATTGAAAGTACAAACAACTAATCTAAAAAAACAAATATGGCAACAATATATGACGGAATCAACTATTTCCCAGTGGGCGTGAACTTCATGGAAGAGAACGCAATGGAAGTGATAGAAGCTAAATACGGAATAAAGGGCTCGGCAATTGTACTGAAACTGCTGTGTAAGATATACAAGGAGGGATACTTCATCCGTTGGGATGAAGAGCAGTGCCTGATCTTTGCCAACAAGGCGGGAAGGGAAGTGCAGGCCGCTGAGGTGCAGGGCATCATTGAGATCCTCTTCATCAAAGGGATAATGGACAAAAACAGCTATCTGGAAAACGGAATACTGACCTCGGAAAACATACAGAAGGTATGGATGGAGGCGACAAAGCGGAGAAAGAGAGAGTTGTCGGAACTCCCCTACCTGATGGTGAAAACGGAAAAGGAAAACGATAAACCCGAAAAGGAAAGCGGACAAACCGGACAATGCATCCACACAACAGGAAATTGAACAACCCAAGCCGCTTAAAGAAGGAAAAGCAGCTGTCGGCACAGGAGATGTAGCCGTTAGCCCGGGAAATGTAGTACACGATGTAGCCGTTAACGCAAAAAATGCATGCAATTCCGGACAAAGTAAAGTAAAGAAAAGTAGAGCAAAGGAAAATAAAGAA
>ENA-OQIG01001311-OQIG01001311.1-human-gut-metagenome-genome-assembly--contig:-NODE-1311-length-10987-cov-1.969429_pt1 | contig 10987 bp, 13 predicted proteins | sample MGYA00242576_ERZ504741 | MGnify/ENA primary metagenome ERZ504741 (study PRJEB26092, sample SAMD00036436) | human gut metagenome | host: Homo sapiens | study: EMG produced TPA metagenomics assembly of... | reverse complement strand
CATCGAAGAGGGAGAGTTTGATGACGGAGACATGCTGGTACTTCCGGCGGAATGGCCGGGTACATTAAATCTGGCCGGAAACGAGACGCTCGCAGCGCTGATCCGTTCCTATGACGATCAGGGAAAGAAACTGGCAGCCATCTGCGCAGCGCCGAGCATCCTTGGTGTGATGGGCATCTTAAAAGATAAAAACGCCGTCTGCTTCCCGGGATTTGAAGAAAAGCTGGCAGGCGCAAACGTACTCGATGTACCGGCAGTCACCGACAAAAATGTGACCACCGGCCGCGGCATGGGAGCAGCCACTGACTTCGCACTGGAGCTGATCCGTGTTCTGCAGGGAGAGGACAAAGCAAAAGAAATGGCGGAAAAAATCGTATTTCATTGCTAAAAAAAAGCCTAAAAACCACAGAAATATAAAAAAATCACTGGCGTTTTTGAAAAGAGTATGCTATACTCGATAAATGACTGTAGAATGGAGAGGTGTGCAGGTTTTCTGCCGCTTTTCAGATAAATCAAGGAGGAAATTGATAAAATGAGTGTACAGGTCGAAAATTTAGAAAAGAATATGCCAAACTTACCATTGAGGTTCCGGCTGAAGAATTAGAGAAAGCACTGGAGAAAGCTTACCAGAAACAGAAAAAGAACATCAGCGTTCCGGGCTTCCGTAAAGGAAAAGTTCCGAGAGCTATGGTAGAAAAAATGTATGGCCCGGCAGTATTCTATGAGGATGCTGTAAACAGCCTTGTTCCGGAAGAGTATTCCAAAGCAGCAGAAGAGAGCAAACTGGACATCGTATCCCGTCCGGAGATCAACGTAGAGCAGATCGAAAAAGGCAAAGCTTTCATCTTTACCGCAACTGTAGCAGTAAAACCGGAAGTTACCCTTGGCGAGTACAAAGGTCTGGAAGTAGCAAAAGCTGACACAACCGTTACAGATGAAGAAGTAGAAGTTGAGCTGAAAAAAGAGCAGGAGAAAAATGCAAGAACCATCAATGTAGAGGATCGTCCGGCAGCAGACGGAGATACCGTTACACTTGACTTCGAAGGTTCTGTAGACGGCGTTCCGTTCGACGGCGGCGCTGGAAAAGATTATCCGCTGACCCTTGGCTCCCATTCCTTCATTCCGGGATTCGAAGAGCAGCTCGTTGGCGCAGCTCTGGAAGAGGAGAAGGAAGTAAACGTTACTTTCCCAGAGGATTATCAGGCAGAAGAGCTTGCTGGAAAAGCAGCAGTATTCAAATGCACCATCCACAAAATCGAAGCAAAAGAGCTTCCGGCACTTGATGACGACTTCGCAAAAGACGTTTCCGAGTTCGATACTCTGGATGAGTACAAAAAAGAAATCAAAGACAACCTGACCAAGAAAAAAGAAGAGCAGGCTAAGACAGAAAAAGAGAACGCTGTCGTAGATAAAGCAGTAGAGAACGCAACAATGGAGATTCCGGAGCTATGATCGATACGCAGGTAGAGAACATGGTTGACGATTTCGCAAGAAGAATCCAGTCCCAGGGTCTGTCCATGGAGCAGTACATGCAGTTTACAGGCGCTACCGTTGATTCCTTAAAAGAGCAGATGAAACCGCAGGCTGTTAAGAGAATCGAGAGCAGACTGGTACTTGAGAAAGTTGCAGAAGCAGAGAACATCCAGATCAGCGATGAGAAGCTGGACGAAGAGCTGGCTAAAATGGCTGAAATGTACAAAATGGAGCTGGATAAATTCAAAGAGCTCGTTGGCGAATATGAGAAAGAGCAGATGAAGAAAGATCTCGCTGTTCAGGAAGCAGTAACTCTCATGGCCGACAGCGCAAAAGAGGCGTAAGACTCGGAAAGAGAGGCAATTGAATGAGTTTTGTACCTTATGTCATCGAGCAGACAAGCAGGGAGAGAGAAGTTACGATATTTATTCAAGACTGCTGAACGACCGTATTATTTTTCTGGGAGAGGAAGTTACCGACGTATCGGCAAACCTGATCGTTGCACAGCTTCTGTTCCTGGAGTCTGAAGATCCGGGAAAAGATATCCACATGTATATCAACAGTCCGGGAGGTTCTGTAAGCGCAGGACTTGCTATCTACGATACGATGCAGTACATCAAATGTGATGTATCCACGATCTGTATCGGTATGGCTGCCAGCATGGGAGCATTCCTTCTTCCGGCGGTACCAAAGGAAAGAGAATGGCTCTGCCAAACTCTGAAATCATGATTCATCAGCCATCCGGCGGTGCACAGGGTCAGGCAACCGAGATCAAAATCGTTGCAGAACAGATTCTGAAAACCAAACGGAAATTAAATGAAATTCTGGCGGCAAATACAGGAAAACCGCTGGAACAGATTGAGATCGATACCGAGCGTGACAACTACATGTCCGCAGAGGAAGCAAAAGCATACGGTCTGATTGATAATGTAATTACGAACCGATAAGAGAGGAAAGGTGTCCAAAAGCGTAGTTCCGGCAATGAGGCTTTTGCGGCACCTTTTGCCTTATCCGGCGATAAGGTTTAGTTGTAATATGTTGAAAGGAAGAAAACGATGGCTATAAAAGGGAATGATACCAAGATCCGCTGCTCTTTCTGCGGAAAGACAGAAGACCAGGTACGCAAGCTGATCGCAGGCCCGGACGGGGCATACATCTGTGATGACTGCGTGGCAATCTGCTCGGAGATCATTCAGGAAGAGTTTGAGGATCTGTACGGCGAGCAGAATACCGACGAGATCAACCTGATCAAACCAAAGGAAATCAAAGCATTTCTGGATGACTACGTAATCGGACAGGATGAGGCGAAAAAAGTGCTCTCCGTTGCTGTTTACAACCATTACAAACGAGTGCTTTCCGGTGCATCCTCCGACATCGAACTGCAGAAGAGCAACATTCTGATGCTCGGACCGACCGGTTCCGGAAAAACGTATCTGGCACAGACACTGGCCAAACTGATCAACGTTCCGTTTGCAATTGCAGACGCAACGGCGCTCACCGAGGCAGGTTATGTCGGCGAGGACGTAGAAAACATTCTGCTCCGCCTCATTCAGGCAGCAGACTATGATATCGAGCGCGCTGAGCACGGAATCATCTACATCGATGAGATCGATAAAATCACAAGAAAATCCGAAAACGCTTCGATCACACGAGATGTTTCCGGCGAGGGTGTACAGCAGGCACTGCTGAAAATCCTGGAGGGAACTGTAGCTTCCGTTCCGCCGCAGGGCGGAAGAAAGCATCCGCATCAGGAGTTTATTCAGATTGATACGACGAATATCCTCTTTATCTGCGGCGGTGCATTCGAAGGACTCGAGAAGATCATCGAGACGAGACAGGATACGAAATCCATCGGATTCAACAATCCGATCGGCCATGCAAAAGATGAGAATGTCGGAGATCTGCTCCGTCAGGTCATGCCGCAGGATCTGACCAAGTTCGGCCTGATTCCGGAGTTTGTCGGACGTGTGCCGATTGTCGTTACGTTAAATTCTCTGGATGAGACGGCCCTGATGAAGATTCTGGTTGAGCCGAAGAATTCTCTGGTCAAACAGTACAAGAAGCTGTTTGAGCTGGACGGCGTACAGCTTGACTTCAAAGAAGATGCACTCGAAGCGATTGCAAAGAAATCCCTGGAGCGGAAAACAGGCGCCAGAGGTCTCCGCGCAATCATGGAAGATACGATGATGGATCTGATGTATGAGATCCCGTCGGACAATACGACAAAAGAATGCGTCATCACCAAGGACGCTGTAGAAAAGAAGGCGGAGCCGGAGATTATTCACGGCGAACCGGCCCCTGTTCCACGGCGGAATATGGGAAGAAGATCCGGAAGACCGGAAACCGCCTGAAAAACGCAGGAGGAAACTTAAATGGAAGAAGTGACAAAAGTATTACCGGCGATTGCGCTGCGTGGAACGACGATTTTGCCGGATATGATTGTACATTTTGATATCAGCAGACCTAAATCGGTTCGTGCGGTCGAGGAGGCGATGCTGGGAGACAGAAAATTTCTGATTACACAGAAAGACCAGGATACGGAAGTACCGGGTCTGCTTGATGTGTATAAAATTGGAACAATTGCGGTCATCAAACAGGTTGTAAGAATGCCCAAGGATGTTCTTCGGATTCTCGTAGAAGCAGAAAGACGCGCAGAACTGCTGAACTTCGAGGAAGAGGAGAGCGAGTATCTCCGCGCCGAGGTGGCGCTGTTTACCGGCTCGGACGAAATGCAGTTTTCCGATATCGAGCAGGAAGCAATGCTGCGCAACTTAAAAGAGCTGTTTGCCGTCTACTGCGAGCAGACGCAGAAAGTCAGCAAGGAACTGGCAGGCCAGATCCTCGGAACCGAAGAAGTTGGAAAGCTGGTGGATCAGATCTGCATGAATCTGCCCCTCGACTACGTAAACCGCCAGAAACTGCTGGAGGCTGTGGAGCTTTCCGAGCGGTATGATACGCTCTGCGTCATGATCGCCAACGAGATTCAGATTCAGGAGATCCGTTCGGAGATTCAGGGAAAAATCAAAGAGCGGATCGATAAGAACCAGCGTGATTATATTCTGCGCGAGCAGCTTAAAGTCATCCGCGAGGAACTCGGCGAGGACAATTCCCGGACCGAGATTGAAAATTATAAGAAGCAGCTCGAGAAGCTCAAAGCCTCCAAAGAGGTGAAAGAGCGGATTTCCGAGGAGATCCACCGTCTGGAAAATTCGGCCAGCAATCCGTCCGAGGCAGGCGTGATCGCGGCTATATCGAGACACTGCTGGGGCTTCCGTGGGATAAGGCATCCCGTGACAATCAAGATCTGGCAAGAGCACGCGAGATTCTGGAGGAAGATCACTACGGTCTTTCGAAAGTAAAAGAGAGAATCCTCGAATTCCTGGCCGTACGCACCTGACGAAGAAAGCGAGAGCGATTCTCTGCCTGGCAGGCCCTCCGGGAACCGGTAAGACCTCGATTGCGAGAAGCGTGGCGCGAGCCTGAATAAAAAATACGTCCGCATCTGTCTCGGCGGTGTGCGGGATGAGGCGGAGATCCGCGGCCACAGAAGAACCTACATCGGTGCGATGCCGGGACGCATTGCGGCGGGACTCCATCAGGCGAAGGTGAAAAATCCGCTGATGCTGCTCGATGAGATCGACAAAGTAAGTGCAGATTACAAGGGAGATACCTCTTCCGCACTTCTTGAGGTCCTCGATTCCGAGCAGAATAATAAATTTGCCGATCATTACGTAGAGCTTCCGATCGACCTTTCGGAGGTGCTCTTTATTGCAACCGCAAATGATATTCAGAACATTCCGCGTCCGCTGCTGGACCGTATGGAAGTGATTGAAATTCAAGCTATACGGAAAACGAGAAGTTCCATATCGCAAAAGAACATCTCGTTCCGAAGCAGAAGAAGGCGAACGGTCTGAAAGAAGCACAGCTTGTGATCGAGGATGAGGCGTTGATGGAAGTGATCAGCGGCTACACCAGAGAGGCCGGTGTCCGCTCCCTGGAGCGCCAGATCGGCAGAATCTGCAGAAAGAGCGCGAGAAAGATTCTCGAGGAACAGGTAAAAGAGGTTGTTGTGACGAAAGAAAATCTGGAAGAGTTCCTCGGAAAAGAGAGGTATGAGTTCCAGCCGGCCAACGAAAAACCGGAGATTGGTATTGTGCGCGGTCTTGCCTGGACGGCAGTCGGCGGCGATACGCTGCAGATCGAGGTCAATGTGATGCCGGGAAAAGGAGAGTTTCTGCTGACCGGCCAGCTCGGCGATGTGATGAAGGAGTCTGCGCAGGCGGGCATCAGCTTTATTCGTTCCGTGGCAGAGCAGTATGAGATTCCGAAAGAATTTTTCGAGAAACACGACATCCACATTCATATTCCGGAGGGAGCCGTTCCAAAAGATGGCCCGTCTGCCGGTATTACGATGGCGACGGCGATGGTTTCCGCGATCACAAAGGTTCCGGTAAAAGCAGACGTTGCGATGACCGGAGAGATTACGCTCCGCGGTCGTGTGCTTCCGATCGGCGGCTTAAAAGAGAAGCTGCTGGCGGCAAAGAAAGCCGGTATCCATATGGTTCTCGTTCCGGAGAAAAATGAGCCGGATGTAAGAGAACTGGATGCGGAGATCACAGACGGACTGCAGATCGAATTTGTCGGCAGCATGGAACAGGTATTAAAACTGGCACTTGTGGAAAAGAAGTAAGGCCAGAAGATGCAAAAAACAGGAGAAGAAAAGTATGGTAATTAAACAGGTAGAGCTGCAGCACGTCTGCGGAATCACCAGTAAACTGCCGGATACCGGTCAGGTGGAAGTGGCATTTGCGGGAAAATCCAATGTTGGAAAATCTTCTCTCATCAATGCCCTGATGAATCGGAAATCACTGGCGCGTACCAGTGCGCAGCCGGGAAAAACACAGACGATCAACTACTACCACATCAATGAGGAAATGTATCTGGTGGATCTGCCGGGATACGGTTTTGCGAGAGCCTCCGAGGAGGTTAAAGCAAAATGGGGCAAGCTGATCGAGGATTATCTGCATCAGTCAAAAATGCTGCACGCAGTATTTCTTCTGATTGATATCCGTCATGCACCGTCCAATAACGATCGCATCATGTACGACTGGATCTTCGAAACGGCTATCAGCCGATCATCATGCGACGAAGCTGGACAAGATCAAGCGCAGCCAGCTTCAGAAGCAGATCAAGCTGATCCGCGAGACGCTGGAGGTTGAGAAAGATACGATTGTGATTCCGTTTTCAGCAGAGACAAAACAGGGACGCGAGGAGATCTGGAATCTGATTGATGAAATCCGCTCGGATGCAGAAGAAAGCGGGGAATAATGTCATGGGTATGATACGTGCTGCAGGCCTTGGGTATGAATACCTCCGTTACGAGGAGGAAGGACAGGAGCCGGAAGTAACAAAAGCGATCGAGGACGTCAGTCTGGAAATCCAGAAAGGTCAGTTTATCGCGGTGCTCGGGCATAACGGAAGCGGAAAATCAACGCTTGCGAAACATATCAACGCTCTGCTGGTGCCTACAGAAGGCACCATGTGGGTGGACGATATGAAGACGACAGATGAGGAGGATGTCTGGAAGATCCGCCAGAAAGCCGGTATGGTATTCCAGAACCCGGATAACCAGATCATCGGAAATGTGGTGGAAGAGGATGTCGGCTTTGGACCGGAAAATCTGGGTGTCCCGACCGATGAAATCTGGAAACGGGTGGAGGAGAGCCTTACGGCGACCGGGATGATTTCATACCGGGCCCACTCTCCGAATAAGCTCTCGGGAGGTCAGAAACAGAGGGTTGCAATTGCAGGAGTGATGGCTATGCAGCCGGAATGTATTGTTCTTGATGAACCAACCGCGATGCTGGATCCGAACGGACGAAAAGAGGTTCTTCGCGCTGTGCGTAAGCTGAATGAAGAAAAGGGCGTTACGGTTATTCTGATTACGCATTACATGGAAGAGGTTGTTTTTGCGGACCGTGTGTTCGTTATGGACAGCGGCAGACTGGTAATGCAGGGGACACCACGGGAGATTTTCTCCGAGGTGGAGAAATTAAAAAGAACTCCGTCTTGATGTACCCCAAGTGACACTGTTGGCTTATGAATTGAGAAAAAAATGGTGTAGATCTCCCGGAGGGAATTTTGACCATTGAAGAACTGGTGAATGCATTATGTCATTGAAACTTGAAGATGTAACGTACACATACAGCCCGGGAACGGCATATGAAATGCACGCCCTGGAGCATATCAATCTTGAAATTCCGAACGGTCAGTTTGTGGGGATTATCGGTCATACAGGAAGCGGAAAATCGACGCTTGTGCAGCATTTAAACGGTCTGATCCGACCGACTGCCGGACGGGTGCTGTATAACGGAGAGGATATCTGGAAAGAAGGATATCCGCTAAGAGAGCTTCGAAGCCATGTGGGACTGGTTTTCCAGTACCCGGAGCATCAGCTCTTTGAGACGGATGTGATCACAGATGTCTGCTTCGGTCCGAAAAACCAGGGACTTTCACCGGAGGAATGCAGAAAACGGGCGGAAGAGGCGTTAGATCATGTCGGATTTCCAAAGGAAATGTATGAAAAATCGCCGTTTGAACTCTCCGGAGGTCAGAAACGTCGTGTTGCGATTGCCGGTGTGCTTGCAATGAACCCGGATTTTCTGGTGCTTGACGAGCCGACGGCGGGTCTTGATCCGAAGGGACGCGATGAAATCCTCGATCAGCTTGCGCTGCTGCATAAGACGCGCGGCATTTCGGTTGTGCTCGTATCGCACAGCATGGAGGATATTGCAAAATATGTAGAGCGGATTATTGTCATGAACCACGGTCATGTGGCGTTTGACGATACACCGAAGAAAGTCTTCGCTCACTATAAAGAGCTGGAGAAAATCGGTCTTGCGGCGCCGCAGATGACGTATATTATGCATGCGCTAAAGGAACACGGCATGGACGTGGACGTAACGGCGACAACGGTTGAAGAGGCGCGCGATACGATTCTTGCGGCACTGGAAAGTCAGAAGAAAAACGGGAAAAAAGGAGCAGAAGTATGTTAAGAGATATTACTCTGGGACAGTATTACCCGGCAGATTCTATTCTGCACCGGCTTGACCCGCGTGTAAAATTTGTGGGAACGCTCGTTTATGTCATTTCCCTTTTTCTGTTCCACAACTGGGGCTATCTGCTTGGAACCGTATTCCTTGCGGTGATGATTAAACTGTCGAAGGTACCGTTCAAATTTATCACGAAGGGTCTGAAATCAATTTTTGTGCTGCTTGCGATTACGATGGTATTTAACATCCTATTTACGCCGGGTGAGGTGCTCGTCCGTATCTGGAAAATTACGATCACCCGTGAGGGTGTGGCTATGGCATGCCGTATGTCGGTGCGTCTGATTTTCCTGATGATCGGCTCTTCGCTGATGACGCTGACGACAACACCGAACCAGCTGACGGATGCACTCGAAAGCCTGCTCGGACCATTGAAAAAATCCATGTGCCGGTGCATGAGATTTCCATGATGATGTCAATCGCACTCCGTTTTATCCCGATTCTTCTGGAAGAGACAGACAAGATTATGAAAGCGCAGATGGCGCGCGGCGCGGATTTTGAGAGCGGAAATATTATCCAGAGAGTAAAGAACATGGTGCCGCTTCTGGTGCCGCTGTTTATTTCAGCCTTCCGCCGTGCAAATGATCTGGCGCTGGCGATGGAAGCACGCTGCTACCATGGAGGAGAGGGAAGAACACAGATGAAACCGCTTCGGTATCAGACGCGCGATTATGCAGCGTATGGCGTTCTTATGGCATACCTTGTGTGCAGTATCGGCCTTCGCGTGTGCGGACTCTGACTTTGACGAAAACGGAGGAGAAGAATGCGCAGAATTAAGCTGATTGTAGCGTATGACGGCACAAATTACTGTGATGGCAGGTGCAGCCAAACGGCATTACAGTACAGGAAGTATTAAATCAGGCTCTTTCCGATCTCTTTGCGAAAAAAATTGCCTGCATCGGCGCAAGCGGACCGATGCCGGGGTACATGCTCTCGGCAATGTTGCGGTATTTGATACGGATGCGAGAATGCCGGCGGACCGTATCGCATTTGCACTCAACACACGGCTTCCGGCAGATATCCGTATTCAGGGATCATCCGAAGTGCCGCCGGACTTTCACCCGCGTTTTACCGCAACAGTTAAAACGTATGAATATCGGATTTTGAACCGCACTTTTGCAGATCCGACGCGGAGACTGAATTCCTATTTCTGGTACGGCCCGCTGGATGTGGATGCGATGCGGCAGGCAGCATCGTATCTGGTTGGCATGCATGATTTCAAAAGCTTTGCAACAGCAAAACCGGAGGTGACCGACACGGTCCGTACCATCTATGAAACGAGTTTGGAAAAAGAAGACGATCTGATCCGCTTCCGGATCACCGGAAACGGTTTTCTCTACAATATGGTGCGGATTATCACCGGAACACTGCTTGAGGTTGGAAAGGGTGATTATCCGCCGGAGAAAGTAAAAGAAATCCTTGCGGCGAAGGATCGAAAAATGGCGGGAGCAACGGCCAGGCCGGAGGGTCTGACCCTGGTGCAGATCCGGTATCCCGAATGGGATTTCGAGTAAAGACATAAGTGGTCTGTATTTCCCGAAAAACAGACTCGCAGTTTACGAAAAAATGCAAAATATGGGTAAAAAACAGTTGACATTCCAAAATCCGTATAATATAATTACTAAATGTGTGACGTAGTTTGAAAACGCCGATTGCCATAAGCCCCGGTAAGGCGGTTTCCTATATACATGAAACAGTAAATTGAATTTTTCACAGGAGGTTATATCCATGAACACCTTTATGGCAAATCCAGATAAGATTGAAAGAAAATGGTATGTTGTTGATGCAGAAGGATGTACATTAGGACGTCTGGCATCTGAAGTAGCAAAAGTATTACGTGGAAAAAACAAACCGGAGTACACTCCGCACGTAGATACTGGTGATTACGTAATCGTAATCAACGCTGATAAAGTAGCAGTAACCGGTAAAAAACTGGATCAGAAGATCTATTACAGCCACTCCGATTATGTTGGTGGAATGAAAGAAGCTACTCTTCGTGAGATGATGGCTAAGAAACCGGAGAAGGTTGTTGAACTTGCAGTGAAAGGCATGCTTCCAAAAGGACCTCTTGGAAGACAGATGTTCACAAAACTTCACGTATACGCTGGTGCAGAGCACGCTCATGCAGCTCAGAAACCAGAAGTATTAACATTTTAATAGGGAGGTAAAGAACATTGGCTAGCGCAAAATATTACGGAACCGGAAGAAGAAAAAAATCTATCGCAAGAGTATATCTTGTACCGGGAACTGGTAAAGTTACCATCAATAAAAGAGAACATCGATGAGTATTTTGGTCTGGAGACCTGAAAGTTATCGTTCGTCAGCCTCTGGCAGCTACAGAGACATCCGATAAATTCGACGTGATCGTAAACGTTCACGGCGGCGGATAACACAGGACAGGCAGG
>ENA-OQIG01001310-OQIG01001310.1-human-gut-metagenome-genome-assembly--contig:-NODE-1310-length-10996-cov-2.075904_pt1 | contig 10996 bp, 20 predicted proteins | sample MGYA00242576_ERZ504741 | MGnify/ENA primary metagenome ERZ504741 (study PRJEB26092, sample SAMD00036436) | human gut metagenome | host: Homo sapiens | study: EMG produced TPA metagenomics assembly of... | reverse complement strand
GATGATGGTGAAAGCCTTCGGGAACGTATATGACGCAGCCAAGAAGTACAACACCACCATGCGTGTAGGCGCCTACATCGTACTCTGAACGCTCTGGTTGAACCTCTGAAACTGAGAGGCATTATCTAATAGAACCCTACAAACGGAGCTGTGCCCGGAACGGCACAGCAAAACACCCCGGACAGTGGTTGTCCGGGGTGTTTTGTATTGTTTCAAAATTTGCAGGCAAATTTTATCCGATGGCTGTTGACTGGTGACTGCCGACTGGTGACGGGGGTTACACCCCCTTCGGATACACTGTCAGATAAATGGTTCTGGGCATCCTTCAGGGCGGCAATCACCGCTTTCTGGGACAGGGCCAGGAAACGGCTGCGCAGTTCCCGGACCATTGGGTCCATGTCCGTCAGCAGGTTCTTCCCGATCAGGATGTCCTGGAGAAAGGCAATGGTGTCAGCCATGATCATGTTGGCGCTGCAGTGGAGGATCAGGCCGGTTTTCCGATCGATGACCAGGCTCAGGGTGAAGGTCCCGTATAGGGTGTTGATCACGTCTTCCCGGGACACTTTGGCTACGCCGGTGACGAAGATGGCATCGGCAGGGTAATGTTTTTCCATGGATGTTGGCTCCTTTTGTGGTGGACTGGTGTTAGCGTATCATAAAAAGCAGGCGGCGGTCAACGGAAAGAACGAAAATTCATATAATTCTGTTGCAGACGGGGAGAGAGTGTGCTATACTAAGGGTGTTGTTGAGAACGTACAGTACAAAATCATACATCCTTATGGATCTGGGAACAGTTTCCCCTGTTTCTGACCGTCTGTAAGGCCTGAATCGACAGCCCTTCCCACCGGGCTGTCTGTTCGGGCCTTTTTTTATTTGCAACCAGGAGGTAGTTGACATGATGCAGGCAAAGCAACCCATTGGCGTAATCGATTCCGGCGTAGGCGGGCTCACCGTACTGAAATGGCTCCAGGCCAAGCTGCCCCATGAAGATTTCATCTTTATCGGGGATACGGCCCGGACCCCCTACGGCAACCGGTCCCGGGAGGAGATCACCCGGTTTGTGGCGGAAATGACCGACTGGCTGGACAAACGGCACATCAAGCAGCTGGTGGTGGCCTGCAATACCATAACGGTGCTGGGCCTGGACGTGATCAAAGGGAACCATCCCTTTGACGTAATCGGCATGGCCAAAGGCTCCCGGATGGTCCCCGGAGTGACCAAGAACAACCGGGTGGGCTTTTTTGCCACGATTTCACCGTATCCACCGGAGCCCACAAACGGGAAATCCAGCGGATCTGCCCGGAAATCCAGGTGTTCGGCCAGGGATGCCCCAAATTCGTGCCCTTGATCGAAGGAGAAAAATTCGGTTCGCCGGAGCTGAAGGCCGCCATCCATGAATATGCGGACAAGCTCCGGGAACATAATGTGGATACGGTGCTCCTTTCCTGCACCCATTATCCCTTTGTCCGGAAAGAAATCGAAGAGGAATTCGGGCCGGAAGTGACCATCCTGGATCCGGCGGAACGGACCACCCAGGATGCTCTGGAAAACCTGGAGAAACAGGGACTGGCCAGGACCACCGGCCTGGGGCGGGCAGAAATCTGCTTTACGGCGGACCTGGAACGGGGGCGGAGACTGGCTGCCCGGATGCTGGACCTGAGCAAGTGCGGATTCCATCTGATCGATCTCCAGAAGGATCCGGAACAGCCAGAACAGGAAGGCCGGACGGCGTGAAAACCCTGGATTCCCGGGGATGGGCGATGGGCCAAGGATGGATCTCCCTCCGGAAAATATGGAATTTCCGGAAAAATTCGCTTATAATAATATCTGATAAAATGAATCAGTATTTATGAACAAGGAGGGGAAGAACCATGGAAAACAAAGAACGGCGGGATGCTATCCTGGCCATGCTCAAAAAGACCGACAAACCGGTAACCGGTACGGAGATGGCCAAAGCCTGTCAGGTGAGCCGCCAGATCATCGTAGGGATATTGCCTTGCTCCGGGCCAGTGGGACACCGATCATTTCCACGCCACGGGGATATCAGCTCCATGAATTCCAGAAACATGGGATCCAGGAATCTTTCCTTTGCCGCCACGGCACGGATCAGGTGGAAGCGGAACTGAACGCCATTGTGGATAACGGGGGAGTTGTCCACAATGTGGTGGTGGAACATGAAGTATACGGATTCATGGAGGGGGAACTGAATCTCCGGTCCCGGCGGGATGTACAGCTGTATATCCAGCGGATGAAGGAAACGAAGGCGCCGCTCCTGTCCAGTATATCCAACGGGGTCCATACCCATCTGGTGGAAACAGAGACGGAAGAGGAAATGGAGCCATCCACCGGGCCCTGGAGAAGCTGGGAATCCTGGTGAAATAAACAACGGAAGAAAATGCGGGTGTGAAAATTTCACGCCCGCATTTTTGCGTTCAGGAGCATCCCGCAGAGGATGACGGCAAAACCGGCAAGGACCATGGGACCGGGGATCTGGTGGAGGAACAGGGCCACCCACAGCGGTCCCAGGATCATTTCCCAGAGGGCCAGCACAGAGGCTTCCCGGGCAGGGATCTTCTGGACTCCCAGGTTGTAGAAACCGTAGCCCCCGGCCACCTGGACCACCCCCAGCAGGACCATCAGGAGCCATTCCCTGCCGTCCATAGCCGGCAGGCGGCCCGGGCGGAAGGGAACAGGGCAAAGACCACCAGCGCCGTCACCAGGTTGCCCAGTGCCGTGATCCCCAGGGCATTGGTCCGGGTGCCTTCTGGGAGGCTAGGCTCATGCCGGCAAAGAAATCCCTCTGTCAGGGCGATGAGATTTCCCAGGGATGGGAATCCCCGCTGCCTCCGGACAGCATGAAACACAGGACACCGGCCATGATCACCAGCACCGGCAAAAAGGCCCGGCGGTTGAAAGCGCGGCTCTGGATCCAGTACAGCAGGAACAGCCAGATGGTGGCGGTGTACTGCATGCCGATGCAATGGCCGGGGAGGTGAGGGACAGGGAGGTAATGACACTGAGGCACAGGGCACAGTAAGCCAGGGCATAGGCCGCCAGGTACCGGTTCCAGGCGATTTCCCGGGGCCGGAGAGCGGGCAGCAGGACCAGGCCGGCAATGAGAGAACGGAGAGCGCAGATCAGGAAGGGATCCAGGGTCAAATATTTGACAGAGGGGAATTCAGGCTCCAGCAGAGGGCTCCCAGAAGGACCAGGGTCCTGCCGGACAGGGCGGGCAGATGGGGCATGGGGAACGCTCCTTTCCAAGGGGAATTTTGGTACTTGACGTTTAATCAAGATTAAAATATAATCATGATTAGAAATTAGCTATATTATAAAAGCGGCCTGAAAAATTGTCAACCATCTTCCCCAACGGGAAATCAGGATCAGCAGTCAGGAGGTGCCCTGTCCCACATGGAAAAACAGACAGAAAGCAAACAGCGGAAAGCGCTGACGCTGCGGCAGAAGCGCAACATGGTGTATTTTGTGGAAGCTACGGAAAAAATCCTCAAAGAGGAGGGGATTCCCGGTGTGACCATCCGGCGGATCGCAGCAGAGGCCGGGTACAACAGTGCCACCCTCTACAACTATTTCCAGGATCTGGACGAACTGATCCTGTTCGGATCCGTGTGCTTTCTTCGGGACTACCTGCTGGATCTGTCCCGGAACCTGCAGCCGGAGATGACCTCCCTGGAACGGTACCGGACCATTTACCAGTGTTTCAACCGGCAGGCCTTCCAATTCCCGGAAATCTTCTACAACATGTTTTTCGGCCGGTACAGTGCCAAGCTGGGCCGTGTAATCCAGACCTATTACCTGGATCTGTTCCCGGAAGAACTCCAGGGGCTGCCGGCGGATGTCCGGGAAATGGTCATCCGGGGCACGCTGGTGAACGGGATCAGGTGGTCATGCAGAATCTGGTGGAAGGCGGATTCGTGGCCGGTGACCGGGCTGCCGAAACCCTGGAGATCATCGTGGCTGTCCACGGCAGCTACATCCACCGGGCCTGCCTTTTGGGAGACAGCCAGAGCGTCCCGGACTGGAAGAACGGTTTCTCCATATCTTCGATTATGTGCTGGCAGCCGCCCGTCCGGAGTCTCATCAGAAAAAGAAAAACCATGAAATGATCGGATAACTGAAAAGGAGTGGTAACAATGGCGGAAGAAAAGAAAAGCGGTTTCAGGCTCCATGCCCTGAATCCCATGGTCCTTCTGGGAATCATCATGTTCCTGGCGTTCCTGGCCTCCTATATTGTCCCGGCCGGGGAATACAGCCGGGTACTGAACCCCGTCCTCAACAAGGAAGTGGTGGATCCGGCCACCTTCCATTACATCCAGCAGCAGCCGGTGAGTCCCTTCTATCTGTTCCAGTCCCTGACACTGGGGCTCCAGAACGCAGCAGAAATCATTTCTTTCCTGTTCATCATCGGGGGCATGTTTGCCATTATGGATGCCACCGGAGCCATCAACGCCGGGCTGTCCAACGTGGTGGAAAAGATGAAGGGCCGGGAGCTGCTGATGATCCCGGTGGTTATGGTGCTTTTCAGCCTGCTGTCCGCTTTCGCCGGCTGCTTTGAAGAATTCCTGGCCTTTACGCCTTTGGTGATCGGGGTGTCCGTGGCCATGGGCTTCGATTCTCTCACCGCCATTGCCATTGTCTTCTGTGCGGCACCGGTAGGGTATGCCGGGGCCATGACCAATCCCTTTACCGTAGGGGTGGCCCAGGCATCTGCGGTCTGCCCATGTTTTCCGGCATGGGGCTCCGGGCGGTGCTGTTCGTGGTCATGAACATCGTGACCATCCCCTATGTGATGTGGTACGCCAACAAAGTCCGGAAGAATCCGGAACTGAGTACGGTACGGGAAGAAGACCTGCTGTACAACAGCCATCTGAAACTCCAGGAAACTCCGGTGATCACTCTTCGGCACAAACTGGTGCTGGTGCTTTTTGTGGCCACCATTGCCACGGTGGTGCTGGGGGTGCTAAAGTTCGACTTCTACATCAATGAAATGGCCGGACTGTTCCTGCTCTGCGGGATCCTGGCCGGCATCATCGGGGGATTGTCCTCCGGGGAAATCGCGGATGCCTTCCTGGCCGGCTGCAGCAACATGCTGTTCGCCAACCTGGTCATCGGCATGTGCAACGGGGCGGTGCTGATCATGCAGAACGCCCATATCATGGATACGGTGATCCACTATATGGCCAGCATGCTCAACGGACTGCCGCCCACCCTCAGCGCCTGCGGCATGTTCATCGTCCAGGACCTGTTCAACGTGCTGGTGCCTTCCGGCAGCGGCAAGGCGGCCATCACCATGCCTCTGTTCGCTCCGTTGGCTGATCTGATCGGGGTGACCCGGCAGACCGCGTCCTGGCCTTCCAGATGGGAGATGCTTTCACCAACGTGTTCGCTCCCACCAGCGGGGAAGTGGTGGCGGCCTGTGCCATGGCCCATATTTCCTTCGGGAAATGGTTCCGCTGGCTGGCCCCGCTGTTCGCCATCTGGTGTGTAGTGGCCATGGTGTTCATGGTCATTGCCGTGCAGATCCACTACGGTCCCTTCTAAGGAGGCAGCATCATGGAACAGGAAAAATTCGAAAATCTGGAAGAACTGCTCCGGCAGCCGGTGTTCCGGCATTTTGCCCGGCTCTGTGAGATTCCTCATCCTTCGTTTAAAGAAAAGGCCCTCAGTGACAGGGTGTTCCAGTGGGCCAAAGAAAAAGGCTTCGCCGTCCGTCAGGATGAATGGAACAATGTGCTGCTGCGGAAACCCGCGTCTCCCGGGTATGAAAACCGGCCGGGGGTGATGCTCCAGGCCCATCTGGACATGGTGTGCCAGAAGGCCAAAGGGGTGGACCACGATTTCCTGAAGGATCCCATCCATCTGGAACTGGACGGGGACATCCTTTCCACCGGAGGCCGCACCACCCTGGGGGCGATGACGGCATCGGAGTGGCCCTGGCTCTGGCTCTCCTGGAAGAGGATTCCTTCGCCCACCCGGAACTGGAAGTCCTGCTGACCACCGCTGAAGAAGAAGACCTCAGCGGTGCCCAGAATGTGGATGCCAGTGATTTCCGTTCCCATTACCTGGTGAACATCGACAATGCGGTGGAACGCCATTCAGTGACGGGCAGCTGCGGAGGTTTCGGGGTGAACTTCCACCTGCCGGTGACCTGGGAGGCGGCTCCGGAAACGGGCAAATTCTTCCATCTGAAAGTGGAAGGGCTCCAGGGCGGCCATTCCGGGGAGGACATCCACCGGGGCAGGGGCAATGCCAACATCTTTCTGATCCGGATGCTCCTGTCCGCCCGGAAAGAGATGCCCCTGCGGCTGTCCGCTCTCCATGGAGGCACTTTCCGGCTGGCCATTCCCCGGGACGGGGAAGCAGTGGTGCTGGTGCCCGGGGACAAAGCGGATGCTTTCCTCCAGGCGGTGAATGCCACGGCGGAAGAGTTGCGCCGGGAGTACAAGGCGGTGGCCGCCAATCTGAAGATTTCCGTGGAAGAGACCCGGGGACCGGCCAACGGACTGGTGGTATCCCGGGATGTGACGGACAAGTTCATCCAGGTGCTGGTCCTGTCTCCCAACGGGATCTCTGAAATGAATGCGGCGGTGCCCGGCGTGGTCCAGAGTTCGGACAATCTGGGGGAAATCCGTCTGGAACGGGAACAGAACCGTCTGGTGGTGGTATACGAAATCCGTACATCCTTCCGGTCCAAGGCGGACTATATCTGGGACAAAATCCATCTCCTGGCCCAGATGGTGGGGGGCAGCTGCGAGAAATTCGCCGCTTATCCCGGCTGGCCCCATGATCCGGATTCCAGACTGACCCCACTGGTCCAGCAGGTGTATGAGGAAACCTTCGGAGAAGAAATGGCCGCCACACCCATCCATTCCGGACTGGAATGCGGCTGCTTGATCGGAAAAAAGCCGGATCTGGATGCCATTTCCCTGGGTCCGGACTGCTGGGATCTCCATTCTCCCCAGGAACGGCTCAGTGTGAAGAGCACCATAAGGATGTATGGTTTTTTGAAGAAGCTGTTGGAAAAAATCAAATAAAAGAGCCAGGTTGCTGGCGGCCTTTGGCCGTTGAACGCTGACCGGGGGGTGTGAATTTTTCACACCCCCTTATTTTATGGCTTCAGCAGCTGGATGAAGGCACGGACGGAATAGGGGGTGAATTCCTTGTTCGGCAGCAGGGCGTGGAAAGACCGGGTGAAATCCGCTTCGGCAATCTTGAAGAACAGCAGATCCTGGCTGGTGGGGCCTACCATGGCATCGCTGACAAAAGTGGCGGCCAGACCGTGCTCCGCCAGCCGCTGGGCCGTGGCCAGCTGGGACAGCATCAGCTTGATGCGGGGGGTGAAACCGGCTTTCTGGAACAGGGCCTGACACCGTTTGTACAGATTGTTCCCGGGGGTCAGGAGGATGAAGGGCAGCTCCTGGAACCGGGTGATGGAAACCGTGGGGGTCTCTGCCTTCCGGCTCCGTCCGGCCTGGATATCCTGGCAGGTCAGGGCATGGGCTGCGGTTCCTTCCGGCAGTTGGGCGGAGCGTGGAACAGCCAGCAGGATCTGGTCCTGGAAGGCCGGATAGTGGTGGGCATGTTTCCGGATCACCGCGGAATCGCAGCTGAAGGTCAGATCCAGTTCTTCCTTTTCCAACAGGACAGAAGGGTGTCCGAGGCCTCCTCCACCAGCTTGAGCCGGATCTTCGGGTATTTTTGCACATAGGCGGTGAGCAGGTCGGGAATCTGGTAGGACAGGAGATAATGGCTGCCCCCAAGGGTCAGGGTGCCGGTCTGGAGGGTCTTCAGTTCCTGGACTTCCCGGTCCAGATCCTTTTCCAGTCCGTGCATTTTCCGGATGGCCTTCAGATAAAGCTCTCCGGCCGGAGTCAGCTGGAGGGGACGGCGGTTCCGCTCAAAAAGCGGCATGCCGATCCGGGCCTCGATCTTGCGCAGGGCAATGCTGAGCGCCGGCTGGGTGATGAACAGTTTTTCCGCCGCCCGGGTGAGACTGCCTTCCTGGTAGATGGTGTAGATGTATTCGTAGGCTGTTTTTATGAGAAAATCCTTTCGACTATAAAAGAAATTAATAGAAACATATATGGGATAAATTGGATATATACCGAAAGAATGATATTGTAAATATATGAAAAGTCAAGCAATTCAGCTGGGAGGAGAAAACATGAAAATCAATGGACTGCTGATGGATGACCGGGACAACGTGGTCACCTGTGTGGCCGAAATCCACAAGGGAGAACAGGTCGTCTACAAAAAAGACGGACGGGAAGAACAGGTGGAAGCCCTGGAAAACATTCCCTTCTGCCACAAAATCGCTCTGACGGACCTGCCGGAAGGCAGTGAGGTAATCAAATACGGGGAACTTCTGGGGAAGACCAACGCTCCCGTTGCCCGGGGCCATTGGGTTTCTGACAAGAACATCTTCAGTGTGCCGAGAGACTACGAACAGGAATTTGTCAAAGAATAAGGAGTGAACATCATGGAATTTTGGGGATATAAAAGAAAAGAAGGCAGAGCGGGCATCCGCAACCATGTACTGATCCTTCCCACCTGCGCCTGCGGCAGTGAAACGGCCCGGATCGTGGCCAGCCAGGTACGGGGTGCTGTGAATATCGTGTTCAACACCGGCTGTTCCGATGTGGCTGCCAATACCGCCATGTCCCAGAAAGTGCTGACCGGGTTTGCCTGCAACCCCAATGTGTATGGGGTGGTGATCATCGGTTTGGGGTGCGAAACGGTTCCCCACCTGAAACTGAAGGAAAAAATCCAGAGCATGACTTCCAAGCCCGTGGTATCCTTTGGCATCCAGGACGAAGGGGGCACCCTGAAGACCATTGAAAAGGCCGTACGGGCTGCCCGTGAAATGGCGGCGGAAGCGGCAAGCAGCAGAAGGAACTGTGCGATATCTCCAACCTGCTGCTGGGAATCGAATGCGGGGGTTCTGACGCCACCAGCGGGATTGCCAGCAACCCGGCTGTGGGGGAACTCAGTGACCTGCTGGTGGACCTGGGGGCTTCCACCATTATGAGTGAATCCATTGAATGGATCGGGGCGGAACATGTGCTGGCCAAACGGGCGGCCACTCCCCATATCCACAACCAGATCATCCAGATCTGCAAAGACTATGAAGCTCACCTGATGGCAGCCGGACAGGACTGCCGGGCCGGACAGCCCACGCCGGGGAACAAGGCAGGCGGTCTGTCCACCCTGGATGAAAAGAGCCTGGGGTGCATCCGGAAAGGGGGTACCCGTCCCATCGTGGAAGTGTTGGAACAGGCTGCACGGCCGTCCTGCCAGGGAGCCATTGTGATGGATACCGCCGGGTATGATATTTCTTCCGTAACCTCCATGGTGGCAGGGGGCTGCAATGCGGTGATCTTCACCACCGGCAGAGGGACGCCTACCGGCAATGCCATTGTACCGGTCATCAAGGTCACCGGGAACGAACGGACCTACCAGAAAATGGAAGACAACATGGATGTGGATGTCAGCGCCATTGTCCGGGGAGAAAAGACCTTCAAGGAATGCGGCAAAGAGATGCTCCAGGTGATCCAGGATGTGTGCAACGGCAGAATGACCAAAGCGGAAGCTTATGGATTCTCGGACATCGCCGTGGACCATGTGTGCCGGTTCGTTTGATGGACGGGCAGGAAAGGAGCGGAATAGAAAATGGGCTTTATTTTTAAACCGTGGAATCGCCTGAGTCTGTTTACCCGGATCATGATCGGCTTCGTCCTGGGCATTGTCCTGGGCCTGGTCCTGGGGCCCCGTGCCGAGGTACTGAAGCCGCTGGGGACCATCCTGACCACCTGCTGACCATGGTGGTGGCACCGCTGGTGTTCACCCTGCTGGTCTGTGCTGCGGCGGATGTAGGGGATGGCAAGCGTCTGGGCCGGATCGGCATCAAAACCGTCATCATCTTTCTGGTCAGCACGGCCCTGGCCATTGTGCTGGGTCTGGTGGTAAGCAACATGATGAACATTGGTGCCGGGGTGGAACTGAGCAATGTGGCAGCGCCCCAGCCCAAGGGACAGGCACCGGCTTCCATGCTGGATACGGTGATCAACATCATCCCGGTGAACATCTTTGCCTCTCTGGCCAAACAGAACCTGCTCCAGATCATCTTCTTTGCCCTGATCATGGGCTTCGCCCTGCTGAAACTGGGCGATAAGCAAGGCCCTGCTGGACTGCTGCCGGGCCGGCCAGGAAGTGATGAAGGAAATCACCAACATGGCTCTGGAATTCACTCCTTACGGGGTGCTGGGGCTGATGGCTTCTGTGGTGGGTAAGAACGGAACGGCCATCCTGATTCCGTACATCAAGACCATCGGGGCCATGTACCTGTGTGCGGTGGTGTATCTGCTGGTGATCCAGGCTGTCCTGATGGTGGGGGTCTGCGGACGGGTGAGTCCGGTGAAGTTCCTGAAAAACATGAAGGAAGCCATCACGTTCGTCTTTGCCACCTGTTCCAGTGTGGCCACCATCCCGCTGAACCTGGCCTGTGTGAAGAAAGTGGGCGTGGATGAGGAAACCGCCAATTTCGTCATTCCCTTCGGAGCGGTCATGAACATGAACGGAACGGCCATCTATGAAGCGGTGGCAGTGGTGTTCACGGCCCCGATCTTCGGGGTGGATCTGACCTTCACCCAGCAGGTGATGATCATGCTGACGGCCACCCTGGCCTCCATCGGTACCGCCGGGATCCCCGGCTCCGGTCTGGTGATGCTGACCATCGTGCTCAGCTCCGTGAACCTGCCCATGGAGCCATCGGCCTCCTGGCCGGCATCGACCGGATCCTGAACATGGCCCGCTGCGTACCGAACATCGTAGGGGATGCGGCAACGGCAGTCATCGTGGCCCAATCGGAAGGAACGTTGAAAGATAAAAAAGAAGATGTGAAAAAATGATTTGACGCTAACCCCAATTGTTAGACCAAAAATCTAACAATTGGGGGTCAGTTTTTTATGGCAAAATACAG
>ENA-OQIG01001309-OQIG01001309.1-human-gut-metagenome-genome-assembly--contig:-NODE-1309-length-10997-cov-2.213799_pt1 | contig 10997 bp, 19 predicted proteins | sample MGYA00242576_ERZ504741 | MGnify/ENA primary metagenome ERZ504741 (study PRJEB26092, sample SAMD00036436) | human gut metagenome | host: Homo sapiens | study: EMG produced TPA metagenomics assembly of... | reverse complement strand
TATCGCGCGAGGAGATTTTGAGGATGGTTGAGAGGGTTGCAGGTAGTGAGATTAAGTTTTAGATAACAAAAAACCCATCAACCTTGAACCGAAATGGCGGGGTTGATGGGCTCCACAAAATGGGGACATCAAAGAAAAGCAGTGGCACTAATTAAGACTGATGCCCTGCGGAAAAGTTCTGCGGTTGTGCAAAAAAATTTCATTTTCAGGGCAACTTCAGTTTTATCCTAATCCTGGCCATACCATGACGATGATTGTCCCTGCCAGCGTCAGCAGGACGTTGGCGATTGCATAGGTGCCCGCATAGCCCAGCGCCGGGATGTTACTGCGAGCTGTATCACTGATGATCTCCATTGCCGGCGCGCAGTACGTGCGCCCATCATTGCGCCGAACAACAGTGCGCGGTTCATTCGCAATACATAAGCACCGAACAAGAAACAGATAACCACGGGCACCAGACTGACAATCAATCCGGCAATCAACATCTGACCGCCAATCGCGCCCAGGCCGTTATTAATACCGCTACCGGCGCTCAGACCAACGCCTGCCATAAACACCATCAAGCCGAACTCTTTCACCATGCTTAATGCACCCTGCGGAATGTAACCGAAGGTCGGGTGGTTAGCACGCATAAAGCCCAGCATAATTCCGGCGAATAACAACCCGGCAGCGTTCCCCATGCCGAAACTGAATGTGCTGAACTGGAAGGTGATCATCCGATCATCAGCCAATAACAAAGAAGGCGCAGAATGCCAGCAGGTCAGTGACCTGGCTGTGAATCGAGATAAAGCCGATGCGATCGGCGATGGTTTTTACGCGGCGGGCATCGCCGCTGACTTGTAAAACGTCACCTTTGTTAAGCACGACGTTGTCATCTATCGGCATCTCAATCTGGCTACGAATGACGCGGTTAAGGAAGCAACCGTGATCGGTCAACTTCAGTTGTGCGAGACGTTTACCTACAGCGTTATGGTTTTTAACGACCACTTCTTCAGTGACGATACGCATGTCGAGAAGGTCACGATCGAAAACTTCTTTACCGTTACGGAAGCTGGGATCGAGTCGGGCATGGGCGTCGGGATAGCCTACCAACGCTATTTCATCGCCCATTTGTAGCACGGCATCACCGTCTGGATTTGCCAGAATCCCGTTACGTCGAATACGTTCAATGTAGCAGCCGGTTTGTCGATAAATACCCAGTTCACGCAGATTTTTGCCGTCGGTCCAGGCCACCAGTTCCGGGCCGACGCGATAGGCGCGGATCACCGGTAAATAACCTTACGGTTGGCATCAGTGTCCAGGCCACGTTCGCGGGCGATTTGCTGGGCGCTGGTCTGTAAGTCCTGATGCTGCAATTTCGGCAAGTAACGCGCACCAACAATCAAACTCACCAGACCGATTAAATAGGTTAAGGCATACCCGAGGCTCAGATTATCCAGTGCCAGTGAGAGCTGCCTGCTTTCCATGCCGGAATGACGCAGTGTATCGCCAGCACCGACCAGAACCGGTGTCGACGTCATAGAGCCTGCTAACATACCGGCCGTCAGGCCAATATCCCAGCCAAACAGCTTACCTAACCCTAAGGCGATCACCAGCGCACTGCCAACCATCACCAGTGCTAACATTAGGTAATTTTTCCCATCGCGAAAAAAAATGGAAAAAAAGTTCGGTCCGGCTTCGACCCCGACGCAGAAAATAAACAGCATAAAGCCAAGATTAAGCGCATCGGTGTTAATGCTGAAATGTTGTTGGCCTAATAACAGCGATACGACTAAAACGCCAATGGAATTACCCAGTTGGATCGAACCAAGTCGTAACTTTCCGAGACATAGCCCAAGCGCGAGGACCACAAATAATAACAGAATGTAATTCCCATTTAACAATTCGGCGACGTTTATATTCACGGAGGCTAACTTCTTGTTTACTAGTAAGCTGTTGAAAGAAATGGTAATTTACGATAATGTTTTTTACCAGAATTCAGGGCGCAGATTCATTCAGCGCACCTAAACGATAGTAAAGTAACAATATATTTTACTAGTGTAATCACATTAGGTATCAACGGCTATATGAATTGCGTTGGCCTATATTAGCATGGAATGCGAAGCGGCTTTATCTTACTGAACGCCACACTGGCGAAAAATGTGTTCGATAGACGCAGTGTCAGGAGGAACGAGTGAAACATAAACAACGTTGGGCGGGGGCAATCTGCTGTTTTGTCCTCTTCATTGTGGTGTGCCTTTTTCTGGCGACGCACATGAAAGGCGCTTTTCGGGCTGCCGGGCATCCTGAAATCGGCTTGCTATTTTTCATTCTTCCTGGAGCAGTCGCCAGCTTCTTTTCACAGCGTAGAGAAGTCCTGAAACCTCTGTTTGGCGCAATGCTGGCGGCACCCTGTTCGATGCTCATTATGCGGCTGTTTTTTTCACCGACGCGCTCATTCTGGCAAGAGCTGGCATGGTTATTAAGTGCGGTGTTCTGGTGTGCGCTGGGGGCACTGTGTTTCTTATTTATCAGTAGTTTGTTTAAACCACAGCACAGAAAAAATCAGTAAAGCCCTCAACGCGAGGGCTTGTCAGACGATCAGGCGTCCAGATTTTCTTTCACCCATGCAGCAAAATCGGTATAGCCGCCGATATGTTGCTGATCGACAAAAATCTGCGGCACGGTTTCTACGGGTTTACCTGCCTTTTGTTGTAGATCTTCTTTAGTGATCCCTTCCGCACGAATATCTACATAGTGATACTGAAAATCATCGTGTTCATTGCTCAATTTCTCAGCCAGATCTTTTGCACGCACACAGTAAGGGCAACCCGGACGACCAAAAATAACGGTTTGCATTATTTCTCTCCTCATAGATTTATGCCTGTAATGATCACGCTAAAATGTATTCGCTGAAAGTAGGTTTAACCTGTTGCATTAATTGCTAAAAGCTATAACTGTTAAACACAATACAGTGAAAAGTTTTAGACTGAAGGCTCACTTTGCAGAGGGAAGCGTATGCGCGCGATCGGTAAATTGCCTAAAGGCGTGTTGATACTGGAATTTATCGGAATGATGCTACTGGCGGTGGCGCTGCTGTCGGTAAGCGACTCCCTGTCGCTGCCTGAGCCATTTTCTCGTCCAGAAGTGCAGATTCTGATGATTTTTCTCGGTGTTTTGCTCATGCTTCCCGCTGCGGTGGTGGTTATTCTTCAGGTGGCAAGTCTTGCCCCACAGCTGATGAACCGTCCACCGCAATATTCACGTTCAGAAAGAGAAAAAGATAATGACGCCAACCATTGAACTTATTTGTGGCCATCGCTCCATTCGCCATTTCACTGATGAACCCATTTCCGAAGCGCAGCGTGAGGCGATTATTAACAGCGCCCGTGCGACGTCCAGTTCCAGTTTTTTGCAGTGCAGTAGCATTATTCGCATTACCGACAAAGCGTTACGTGAAGAACTGGTGACGCTGACCGGCGGGCAAAAACACGTAGCGCAAGCGGCGGAGTTCTGGGTGTTCTGTGCCGACTTAACCGCCATTTACAGATCTGTCCGGATGCTCAGCTCGGCCTGGCGGAACAACTGTTGCTCGGTGTCGTTGATACGGCAATGATGGCGCAGAATGCATTAATCGCAGCGGAATCGCTGGGATTGGGCGGCGTATATATCGGCGGCCTGCGCAATAATATTGAAGCGGTGACGAAACTGCTGAAATTACCGCAGCATGTTCTGCCGCTGTTTGGGCTGTGCTTGGCTGGCCTGCGGATAATCCGGATCTTAAGCCGCGTTTACCGTCCTCCATTTTGGTGCATGAAAACAGCTATCAACCGCTGGATAAAGACGCACTGGCGCAGTATGACGAACAACTGGCTGAATATTACCTCACCCGTGGCAGCAATAATCGCGGGATACCTGGAGCGATCATATCCGCCGAACAATCATTAAAGAAAGCCGCCCATTTATTCTGGATTATTTGCACAAACAGGGTTGGGCGACGCGCTAAAACCGCCACGTCGATGTATGATACGCGGGCTTTTGACCAGGTCTGACAGAGAGGTGCAGGGTGAAAATTGCCATATTGTCCCGGGATGGAACGCTCTATTCGTGTAAGCGGCTGCGTGAAGCCGCTATACAGCGCGGTCACCTGGTTGAAATTCTTGATCCGCTTTCTTGCTACATGAACATAAATCCTGCGGCGTCTTCTATTCACTACAAAGGCCGCAAGTTACCCCATTTTGACGCAGTGATCCCGCGTATTGGCACCGCCATTACCTTTTATGGGACGGCGGCACTGCGCCAGTTCGAGATGCTGGGGAGCTATCCGCTCAATGAGTCGGTCGCCATTGCCCGGGCGCGTGACAAATTGCGTTCCATGCAACTGCTGGCGCGTCAGGCATCGACCTGCCTGTCACGGGCATTGCGCATTCGCCGGATGATACCAGCGATTTAATCGACATGGTCGGTGGTGCGCCGCTGGTGGTCAAGTTGGTTGAAGGCACGCAGGGAATTGGCGTCGTGCTGGCGGAGACGCGTCAGGCGGCGGAAAGCGTGATTGACGCTTTCCGCGGTCTGAACGCGCATATTCTGGTGCAGGAATATATCAAAGAGGCGCAAGGGTGCGATATCCGCTGTCTGGTTGTTGGCGATGAAGTGGTCGCTGCGATTGAACGGCGGGCGAAAGAGGGCGATTTTCGTTCCAATTTGCATCGTGGCGGCGCGGCAAGCGTCGCCAGTATCACACCACAGGAGCGTGAAATCGCGATAAAAGCCGCGCGAACGATGGCGCTGGACGTTGCTGGTGTGGATATTCTGCGTGCTAATCGCGGGCCGTTGGTGATGGAAGTGAATGCGTCGCCGGGGCTGGAAGGAATAGAAAAAACCACTGGTATCGACATCGCGGGTAAAATGATCCGCTGGATCGAACGCCACGCTACGACAGAATATTGCCTGAAAACGGGTGGTTAGTCGCAATCACATTACTGATCATGGTTTTGCCTGCGCTTTTTGCGTAAGCTGTGCCGGTCTTTTTATCGAAAGAGGTTGTACAAAATTATGACATCGCTGGTCGTTCCTGGTCTGGATACGCTGCGTCAATGGCTCGATGACCTGGGGATGAGTTTTTTTGAATGTGATAACTGTCAGGCTCTGCATCTGCCCCATATGCAGAATTTCGACGGTGTCTTTGATGCCAAAATCGATCTGATCGATAACACGATCCTGTTTTCTGCCATGCGGAAGTCCGACCTTCAGCCGTATTGCCGCTGGCGGCGGATTTATCTGCCATCAATGCCAGTTCGCTGACCGTGAAAGCATTTCTTGATATGCAGGATGATAATCTGCCAAAGCTGGTGGTTTGCCAGTCTTTATCCGTTATGCAGGGCGTAACCTATGAGCAGTTTGCATGGTTCGTGCGTCAGAGCGAAGAGCAGATTTCGATGGTCATTCTTGAAGCTAATGCCCATCAACTGCTGTTACCGACTGATGATGAAGGGCAAAACAACGTTACCGAAAACTATTTCCTCCACTGATAACTCCTTTCGAGCACGCAGTCGCTGGTGCAGTGGCTGCGCGCTGCAAAATTATCTGCTGTTTTTAACCTTTTCTTAAAGATTATTTCACTTCTCTTGTGTCGATTTGGCTTTATCACATAGAGCAAATATGCATAAAAATTTGTTAAATACCGTTTTTTAATCCGAGCTATAGTCTCAAACCCTGGCTAAAGTTATTCTTGCGATGCTTTTATATAGCGAGCAGTGCTGGCCGGGAGAAGTTCTCTTTTCTTACACCGCGCCGATAAAAAATATGCACGTTTATTGCATATCTTTCAGTGTGACAACTTTTGTTCGTTTGTTAACGAACTTTCAGAAGGAAAGAGATATGACCGCCTTAAATAAAAAATGGCTATCGGGTCTGGTTGCGGGTGCTCTGATGGCCGTCTCTGTCAGCACGCTCGCGGCTGAACAAAAAACACTCCACATTTATAACTGGTCTGATTATATCGCCCCGGACACGGTGGCCAATTTTGAAAAAGAAACCGGTATTAAAGTCGTCTACGATGTTTTCGACTCTAATGAAGTACTGGAAGGCAAATTAATGGCGGGTAGCACCGGCTTTGACCTGGTGGTGCCGTCAGCAAGCTTTCTGGAGCGCCAGTTGACTGCAGGTGTTTTCCAGCCGCTGGATAAAAGTAAACTGCCGGAGTGGAAGAATCTCGACCCGGAACTGCTGAAGTTGGTCGCCAAACACGATCCCGACAATAAATTTGCTATGCCCTATATGTGGGCGACGACCGGGATTGGTTATAACGTCGATAAAGTTAAAGCGGTGCTGGGCGAAAACGCGCCCGTCGATAGCTGGGACTTGATCCTCAAGCCTGAAAATCTGGAAAAACTAAAAAGTTGCGGTGTCTCTTTCCTCGATGCGCCAGAAGAAGTTTTTGCTACCGTGCTGAATTATCTCGCAAAGATCCCAACAGCACTAAAGCGGATGATTACACTGGACCGGCAACCGATCTGCTGTTAAAGCTGCGCCCGAACATTCGTTATTTCCATTCATCTCAATACATTAACGACCTGGCAAACGGCGATATTTGCGTCGCTATCGGCTGGGCGGGCGATGTCTGGCAGGCGTCAAACCGCGCGAAGGAAGCGAAGAATGGCGTGAATGTCTCGTTCTCGATTCCAAAAGAAGGGGCGATGGCGTTCTTTGATGTATTCGCCATGCCTGCGGATGCCAAAAACAAAGACGAAGCCTATCAGTTCCTGAATTACCTGCTGCGCCCGGATGTAGTAGCGCATATTTCCGACCATGTGTTCTATGCTAACGCCAATAAAGCAGCTACGCCGCTGGTGAGTGCGGAAGTCCGTGATAACCCGGGTATTTACCCGCCTGCGGATGTTCGTGCGAAGCTGTTCACTCTGAAAGTACAGGATCCGAAAATCGACCGTGTGCGCACCCGCGCGTGGACCAAAGTGAAGAGCGGAAAATAATCCGCAGTCGTAGATGCCGGACGGTCGCACCACACCCGCCGGCAATTCGCACCATTAAGGTGCGCTTGAACACATTCAATGCCGGAGAGCAGCCGTGAATGACGCTATCCCTCGTCCGCAGGCGAAAACCCGTAAGGCGCTGACGCCGCTATTAGAAATCCGCAACCTCACCAAATCCTACGATGGTCAACATGCGGTGGATGATGTCAGCCTGACCATCTACAAAGGTGAAATCTTCGCGCTGCTGGGCGCATCCGGCTGTGGCAAGTCCACGCTGCTGCGTATGCTGGCAGGTTTCGAACAACCTTCTGCCGGGCAAATTATGCTTGATGGCGTCGATTTGTCACAGGTGCCGCCTTACCTGCGCCCCATCAATATGATGTTTCAGTCTTACGCGCTATTTCCGCATATGACCGTGGAACAGAACATCGCTTTTGGTCTGAAACAGGACAAACTACCGAAAGCGGAAATTGCCAGCCGGGTCAATGAGATGCTCGGGCTGGTGCATATGCAGGAGTTCGCCAAACGCAAACCGCATCAGCTTTCGGGCGGCCAACGGCAACGCGTAGCGCTGGCCCGAAGCCTCGCCAAACGTCCAAAATTATTGTTGCTCGACGAGCCGATGGGCGCGCTGGATAAAAAATTGCGCGATCGGATGCAGCTTGAAGTGGTGGATATTCTGGAGCGCGTCGGTGTGACCTGCGTGATGGTCACCCACGATCAGGAGGAGGCGATGACTATGGCGGGGCGTATTGCCATTATGAATCGCGGGAAATTTGTCCAGATTGGTGAGCCGGAAGAGATCTACGAGCATCCAACTACCCGCTATAGCGCCGAATTTATTGGCTCGGTTAATGTCTTTGAAGGCGTACTCAAAGAGCGTCAGGAAGATGGTCTGGTGCTTTATTCGCCAGGGCTGGTGCATCCACTGAAAGTCGATGTAGATGCTTCGGTGGTCGATAACGTGCCGGTGCATGTGGCGCTTCGCCCGGAAAAAATCATGCTTTGCGAAGAGCCGCCCGCCAATGGTTGTAACTTCGCGGTAGGGGAGGTGATGCATATTGCCTACCTTGGCGATCTTTCGGTATATCACGTTCGCCTGAAAAGCGGCAGATGATCAGCGCCCAGCTACAAAACGCCCATCGTTATCGCAAAGGGTTACCGACCTGGGGCGACGAAGTGCGTTTGTGCTGGGAAGTGGACAGCTGTGTGGTGCTGACGGTTTAAGGAGCAAAGATGAGTACACTTGAACCTGCTGCCCAGCCGAAACCGCCGGGCGGATTTAAGCTGTGGTTGTCGCAGCTGCAAATGAAGCACGGGCGCAAACTGGTCATTGCGTTGCCGTATATCTGGTTGATCCTGCTGTTTCTGCTGCCATTTCTGATTGTCTTTAAGATTAGCCTTGCAGAGATGGCGCGATCCATACCGCCTTACACCGAACTCATGGAGTGGGCTGACGGGCAGCTTTCCATCACCCTTAATCTCGGCAATTTCCTGCAACTGACCGACGATCCGCTCTATTTCGATGCATATCTCCAGTCGTTACAGGTGGCGGCGATTTCGACCATTTGCTGTTTACTGATTGGTTATCCGCTGGCGTGGGCGGTGGCGCACAGTAAGCCTTCGACCCGTAATATCTTATTGCTACTGGTGATCCTGCCGTCGTGGACCTCGTTTCTGATTCGTGTCTACGCCTGGATGGGGATATTGAAAAACAACGGTGTGCTGAATAACTTCCTGCTATGGCTGGGGGTTATCGACCAGCCGCTAACTATTCTGCATACCAACCTGGCTGTCTATATCGGCATTGTTTATGCTACGTACCGTTTATGGTACTGCCAATTTATACCGCCTTGACGCGCATTGATTATTCGCTGGTGGAAGCTGCGCTGGATCTCGGTGCACGACCGCTGAAAACCTTCTTTACTGTGATCGTGCCGCTCACCAAAGGCGGGATTATTGCCGGATCGATGCTGGTGTTTATCCCGGCAGTAGGCGAGTTTGTGATCCCGGAACTGCTCGGCGGCCCGGACAGCATCATGATCGGGCGTGTGTTGTGGCAGGAGTTCTTTAACAACCGCGACTGGCCGGTAGCCTCGGCGGTAGCGATCATCATGTTGCTGCTGCTAATTGTGCCGATAATGTGGTTTCACAAACACCAGCAAAAAAGCGTGGGAGAACACGGATGAATAATTTACCGGTTGTTCGTTCGCCCTTGCGGATTGTGATTTTGCTGCTGGGCTTCACCTTTCTCTACGCGCCAATGCTGATGCTGGTTATCTATTCGTTTAACAGCTCGAAGCTGGTGACGGTGTGGGCCGGATGGTCAACGCGCTGGTATGGTGAGTTATTGCGCGATGACGCGATGATGAGTGCGGTTGGTTTAAGCCTGACAATTGCTGCCTGTGCGGCAACGGCGGCGGCGATCCTCGGAACTATTGCGGCGGTGGTGCTGGTGCGCTTTGGCAGGTTTCGCGGATCAAATGGTTTTGCCTTTATGATCACCGCGCCGCTGGTGATGCCAGATGTCATCACGGGCTTGTCGCTGTTGTTGTTATTCGTCGCGCTTGCTCATGCCATTGGCTGGCCTGCGGACCGCGGTATGCTCACCATCTGGCTGGCGCATGTCACTTTTTGTACGGCTTATGTGGCGGTCGTTATTTCTTCAAGATTGCGGGAACTGGATCGCTCGATAGAAGAAGCAGCGATGGATCTCGGTGCGACGCCGCTGAAAGTGTTTTTCGTCATTACGCTACCGATGATCATGCCCGCGATCATTTCTGGCTGGTTACTGGCTTTTACTTTGTCGCTTGATGATCTGGTGATCGCCAGCTTTGTTTCCGGGCCGGGAGCCACCACGTTACCGATGCTGGTCTTTTCCAGCGTGCGGATGGGGGGTGAATCCGGAAATCAACGCCCTTGCAACGTTAATTCTCGGTGCGGTCGGAATTGTCGGATTTATCGCCTGGTATCTGATGGCTCGCGCAGAAAAACAGCGGATACGCGATATCCAGCGTGCAAGACGTGGCTGAAGACACTAAAATTTGCCAACCTGGCTACATAATGCCGCGCATGCCGCGGCATTGTTTTCATGGAAGACGAAACGTTGGGATTTTTTAAGAAAACATCTTCATCTCATGCTCGCCTGAATGTGCCTGCGCTGGTGCAGGTAGCGGCGCTCGCCATTATTATGATCCGTGGCCTCGACGTGCTGATGATTTTCAATACGCTGGGCGTGCGCGGTATTGGCGAGTTCATTCATCGCAGCGTACAAACCTGGAGCTTAACGCTGGTCTTTTTAAGCAGTCTGGTGCTGGTTTTTATCGAGATCTGGTGTGCGTTTTCACTGGTGAAAGGGCGTCGCTGGGCGCGCTGGCTGTATCTGCTGACACAAATCACGGCCGCAAGTTACTTGTGGGCGGCTTCGCTGGGGTATGGTTATCCGGAGCTGTTCAGCATTCCCGGTGAATCGAAACGTGAAATCTTCCATAGCCTGATGCTGCAGAAATTGCCGGATATGCTCATCCTGATGCTACTGTTCGTTCCCTCGACCAGTCGGCGGTTCTTCCAGTTGCAATAATGTGTATAATCGTCGCCCCTGATGATGTGAAGGTCAATGTATGCAGTGCGCACTTTACGACGCGGGTCGCTGTCGGTCCTGTCAGTGGATAACGCAGCCGATTCCAGAGCAACTCTCCGCTAAAACCGCCGATCTTAAAAATCTGCTCGCCGACTTTCCGGTTGAGGAATGGTGCGCGCCGGTGTCTGGCCCGGAGCAAGGGTTTCGTAATAAAGCCAAAATGGTGGTGAGTGGTAGCGTTGAAAAACCACTGCTCGGTATGCTACATCGAGACGGCACGCCGGAAGACCTTTGCGACTGCCCGCTTTATCCTGCCTCATTTGCGCCTGTTTTTGCGGCGCTAAAACCGTTTATCGCCCGAGCGGGGCTAACGCCTTATAACGTGGCGCGTAAGCGTGGCGAACTGAAATACATTTTGCTGACTGAAAGCCAGAGCGATGGCGGCA
>ENA-OQIG01001308-OQIG01001308.1-human-gut-metagenome-genome-assembly--contig:-NODE-1308-length-11016-cov-1.951327_pt1 | contig 11016 bp, 16 predicted proteins | sample MGYA00242576_ERZ504741 | MGnify/ENA primary metagenome ERZ504741 (study PRJEB26092, sample SAMD00036436) | human gut metagenome | host: Homo sapiens | study: EMG produced TPA metagenomics assembly of... | reverse complement strand
GTCTGGCAAGGGTCCGAAGGGTCCGTAATCCTTCATCACCCTGCCAGACAAGGGCGAAACATTGGCTATACGCCAAGCGGTAAGGCACAGCACTTTGACTGCTGCATTCGCTGGTTCGAATCCAGCTAGCCCAGTTGGATGCAAAAGTATACGGAGCATTAGCTCAGTCGGTAGAGCACTTGACTTTTAATCAAGTTGTCCGGGGTTCGAATCCCCGATGCTTCACTAAATACCCCATAGAAAACGCCCATGGAGGTTTTCTATGGGGTTTTTCTTTTTTGAAAAAATAATATGCGGTTATGACGGAATTGGCAGACGTGCAGGATTTAGGTTCCTGTGCCTTTCGGCGTGTGGGTTCGAGTCCCACTAACCGCAGAAAAATCCACAGCAGTAAAATGACAAAAATCAGATTCTAAATAATTGCAGCAAAAATATTCGCGCATCAAATATCTTAAAAACTCCAAACAGAACCGAAAATCAAATAGAGAATAGATAGAGGAAAAATGGTATGACAAGAGAAAAGTATGAGTCATTGCCTTTGAGCACGCTGAAAGCGCTGGCAAAATCCAGAAACATGAAGGGGATTTCCACTCTGCGGAAAGAAGCGCTGATTGAGCGGATGCTGGAAGAAGATCAGAAAGAAAACCAGAAAAACATGGAAGAGCCGGCGGTTCTAAAAGAGGAAAAAAAGACGGAAACTGTACAGGATCAGAATCAGGAACCGCAGGAAAAGCGGGAGGACGGTATGGAGCGCCAGAATCGGGAAACCTCGGAAAACGGCACCGCGCGCCCGTACCAGAGACCGCGGTATGTCCGCCGGGAAGAGCGCAGTGAAAACGGAGAGCGCCAGGAGTACCGTCCAAGAGCGCCGCGTTTCAATGAGCGTAGATTTCAGGAACCACGGAATTATAATCAGAATAACCGTGAGGAAGAGCAAAGACAGGAGCCGCGTCAGGAAGCAGGGCAGGAAATGAGACAGGAGCCGCTGCGTCAGGAAGCAAGACCAGAGACGAGACAGGAACCGCGTCAGGAAACCAGCACGCTCGACAGCGGCCAGGAGGCCTGCGGCATCCTCGAGGTCATGCCGGACGGATTTGGATTTATCCGCTCCGACAACTATATGCCGGGCGACAGCGATGTCTACGTTTCCCCGTCCCAAATCCGCCGTTTCGGACTGAAAACGGGAGATATCATCCGTGGAAACACGAGAGTAAAGTCCGCAACCGAAAAATTCAGCGCCCTTTTATACTTAAAGAGCGTCAACAATCTGCCGCTCGACCAGATCATGCGCCGCGGCAATTTCGAAGATATGACACCGGTCTTCCCGGATGAGCGGCTGCGCCTTGAGCGCCCGGGCGGAAGCATGGCGATGCGGATCGTGGATCTTGTAAGCCCGATCGGAAAAGGCCAGCGAGGCATGATCGTCTCCCCGCCGAAAGCCGGAAAAACGACGCTTTTGAAGGATGCGGCAAAATCCATCCTGCGGAACAATCCGGAGATGTATCTGATCATCCTTCTGATCGACGAGCGTCCGGAGGAGGTCACCGACATTAAAGAAGCGATTCAGGGATCGAATGTGGAAGTCATCTATTCCACCTTCGATGAGCAGCCGGAGCACCACAAACGCGTGTCCGAGATGGTCATTGAGCGCGCGAAACGTCTTGTGGAGAGTAAAAAAGACGTTACGATCTTCATCGACAGCATCACACGTCTCGCCAGAGCTTACAACCTGACCGTTCCGCCGAGCGGCCGTACCCTTTCCGGCGGTCTCGATCCGGCAGCACTCTACATGCCGAAACGGTTCTTCGGCGCGGCCAGAAACATGCGCGAGGGCGGAAGCCTGACGATTCTTGCAACGGCGCTTGTGGACACCGGAAGCAAGATGGACGATGTCGTTTACGAGGAATTCAAAGGCACCGGAAACATGGAACTCGTGCTCGACCGGAAACTGCAGGAACGCCGCGTCTTCCCGGCCATCGACATAGCCAAATCGGGAACAAGAAGAGAAGATCTGCTTCTGACACCGGATGAGCAGGAGGCCGTTTACAATATGCGGAAGGCATTAAACGGCATGAAATCCGAGGAAGCCGTGGAAAATATTCTGAACATGTTTGCCCGCACCAGAAACAACGGCGAACTGATTCAAATTTTAAAGAAACAAAAAATAGTATAAGGCTTGCAATTTTCAAAATTGTGTGATACAATGAGAAAGCTGTGCAAGGTTGATGAGATTTTGTCAGCCTGAAATACGAAATCATCAGAGTAAATCTGAGAAGATAACAATATTAAGAAGAGGTGAATAAAATGAGAGAAGGAATCCATCCAGAATACCATCAGGCAACTGTTACCTGCAACTGCGGAAATACTTTCGTAACAGGTTCTACCAAGAAAGAGATCCACGTTGAGATCTGTTCTAAATGCCATCCGTTCTACACTGGCCAGCAGAAAGCTGCTGCAGCTCGTGGACGTATCGAGAAGTTCAACAAGAAATACGGCATGAAATAAGAATTGAATCAAGCAAGATGAAAAACGGGCTGAGGTTGGAAGATCTCAGCCCGTTCTTGCGTTACGGATGCAGAAAATCCCCTTTGAGGAGGTAAACGTAAATTATGAAATCATCCAATATTGGCGGCCAGGCCGTGATGGAAGCGTCATGATGATGAACAAGGACGCTATTCCGTCGCAGTACGCCGGCCGGACGGGGAGATTGAGGTTAAAGTAGAGCAGCACAAGCCGCTGACAAAGCACAAGGGGCTTTTAAAAGTTCCGATTCTGCGCGGTGTCTTCAGCTTTGCCGATTCGATGATCGTCGGCATGAGTTCCCTTATGTACTCCGCTTCGTTCTATGAGGACGAGGAGGAGGAAAAGAAAAAGCCGGCGACGAAAGAGGAAGAGGAGCAGCAGAAAGCGAAAAAAGAAAAGACAGACAGGCTGATGATGTACGGAACCGTCACATTTTCCGTTGTCATCGCCGTCGTTCTCTTTCTGATGGTGCCGTACTTCCTGTCCGAACTGCTGCACAAAGCGGGAGCCGGAACGACACTGACCGCGGTGGCAGAGGCCTTTGCGCGTGTGGCACTGTTCCTCGGCTATCTGGCAGCCATTTCCCGTATGGAAGACATTCAGCGCGTGTTTATGTACCACGGCGCCGAGCATAAATGCATCAACTGCGTCGAGCACGGTCTGGAACTGAACGTGGAAAACGTCTTAAAGAGTTCCCGGGAGCACAAGCGCTGCGGAACGAGCTTTCTTATGTACGTCATCGTCATCAGCATCATCTTTTTCATGTTCATCCGGGTCGATTCCCCGGTGCTGAAAATTGTGATCCGCCTGCTTCTCATTCCGGTGATCGCGGGCGTTCGTATGAAATTATCCGCCTGGCGGGAAAAAGTGACAATAAACTGGTCAACCTGATCAGTAAACCGGGCCTGATGCTGCAGCACCTGACGACGCGCGAGCCGGATGCCGAGATGGCAGAGGTTGCGATCGCCGCTGTGGAGGCTGTGTTTGACTGGAGAGCGTACCTGAACGAAAACTTTGGTTATACGTACCCGGCCAAAACCGAAAAGAAAGAACATGAGGAGCCGTGACCGATGAGTGTGCACGATAGAAAAAACTTGAAATCTGCACTGGAATCCGCTATTCTGTACTTACAAAAGCAGGGGGTGGAGGAAGCCCGGCAGGACGCATGGCTTTTACTGGAACATGTCTGCGGGATCAGCCACAGCACCTACTTTGTACACAGTGAAGATGAAATGCCAAAGAACAGCAGGAGCAGTACGAAGCGCTGGTCAGAAAGCGCGGCGAACACATTCCGCTGCAGCAGCTGACCGGAGAGGCGTGGTTCTACGGAATCCCGTTTTTTGTGAATGAGCATGTACTGATTCCGCGGCAGGACACCGAGATTCTTGTGGAGGAAGCGCTCCGCGGCCTTCCAAAAGATGCACGGATTCTCGATCTCTGCACCGGTTCGGGATGCATCCTCATATCGCTTCTTGTGACGAGAGAGGACTGCACGGGAATCGGCGCGGATCTCTCCGAGAAAGCCTTACAGGTTGCGGAAAAGAACGGCGCACAGGCGGGCGGACGGGCATCGTTCGTAAAGAGCAACTTATTTGAAAACATCGAGGGAACCTTCGATGTGATCGCAAGCAATCCGCCGTATATCCGCACGGATGTGATTGAAACGCTGATGCCGGAGGTGCGCGACCATGAGCCGCGGATGGCACTCGACGGCAGTGCGGACGGTCTTGTCTTTTACCGGAAGATTACAGAGCAGGCAGGAAGCTATTTAAAAGAGGGCGGAAAGCTCTGTTTTGAAATTGGATACGATCAGGGAGATGAAGTGAGGGAGCTGATGGAAACCCACGCTTTGCCGATGTACAGGTTCTGAAAGATCTGGCAGGCCTGGACCGCGTGGTGACCGGTATCTGGCACAAAGAACCCTGACAGAAATGAATTTTAATTTTGACACCATAATGACATCATAAACAGACGAAAACAGCAAAAAGGAGCAGTCATTTTATGTTTGATAAACTTGATGATATCCTCATGCGTCTCGAGGAGGTACTGAATCAGTTAAGCGAGCCGGACGTCGCTGCCGATGCGGCGAAGTTCCAGAAGCTGATGAAGGAGCAGGCAGAACTCCAGCCGATCGCAGACGCATATAAGGACTATAAAACACAGAAACAGACCATCGAAGAGAGCCTGATGCTTCTCGAGGAGGAATCCGACGAAGAGATGCGCGAAATGCTGAAAGAAGAGCTCTCCGATGCAAAAAAACGCGTAGAGGAGCTGGAGCAGGAGCTCAAAGTCCTGCTTCTGCCGAAAGACCCGAACGATGACAAGAACGTTATCGTAGAGTTCCGCGCAGGTGCCGGCGGAGACGAGGCGGCACTCTTTACCGCAGAAATCTGCCGTATGTACATCAAATACGCAGAGAGCCGCGGCTGGAAAACAGAGCTGACCAGCGCCGATGAAAACGGAATCGGCGGCTTTAAAGACGCAACACTTCTGATCAACGGAGCAGGCGCGTACTCCCGGATGAAGTACGAGAGCGGCACGCACCGCGTACAGCGTGTGCCGGAAACCGAGTCCGGCGGAAGAATCCATACCTCAACCATGACCGTAGCGATCATGCCGGAGGTGGACGACGTCGAAGTACAGATCGACCCGAAAGATTACAAATTCGATGTATTCCGTGCTTCCGGAAACGGCGGCCAGTGTGTCAATACGACCGACTCAGCAGTCCGTCTGACCCACTTCCCGAGCGGCATCGTCATTTCCTGCCAGGATGAGAAATCACAGTTAAAGAATAAGGACAAGGCACTGAAGATTCTGCGTGCCGTCTGTACGACTTAGAGCAGCAGAAACAGCACGATGAGATGGCCGAACTTCGAAAGAGCCAGGTCGAACGGGAGACCGCTCCGAGAAGATCCGTACGTACAACTTCCCACAGGGACGTGTGACGGATCACAGAATCAAACTGACCTTATACAAACTGGACGCCATCATGAACGGTGATCTGGATGAAATCATCGACAGTCTGATTGCAGCCGATCAGGCCGCAAAGCTGAGCAGCATGCAGGAAGAAGCATAATAATAAACGCTGCGAATCACGATTGGTCTACAGGATCGATTGCTGATAGAATAAACAAGAGAAAAAAGGGAAAAGAGAAAGGGAAAACGCTATGAAGAAAACAGCACTTGTGATCATGGCAGCCGGAATCGGCAGCAGATTTGGAAAGGGAATCAAGCAGCTTGAGCCAGTAGGACCAAACGGGGAGATCATCATGGATTATTCCATCCACGATGCACTGGAAGCCGGCTTCAACAAAGTAGTCTTCATCATCCGCAAGGATCTGGAGAAAGATTTCAAGGAAGTCATCGGCAACCGCATCAGCAAAATCACAGAGGTGGAATATGCATTCCAGGAGCTCGATGATCTGCCGGCAGGCTTTGCAAAACCGGAAGGCCGTACCAAACCGTGGGGAACCGGCCAGGCCGTTCTTGCATGCAAAGGTCTTGTAAAAGAGCCGTTTGCTGTTATCAATGCTGATGACTATTACGGAAAAGATCCGTTCGTAAAACTGCACGACTACCTCGTACAGGAGCATGATGTGGATGAAGTTATGCCGATCTCCATGGCAGGATTCGTGCTTGGAAACACCTTAAGTGACAACGGCGGTGTTACAAGAGGTGTCTGCGTCGTTGATGAAAACGGAAACCTGACCGGTGTCAACGAGACGAAAAACATCGTAAAGACCACAGAGGGCGCAGGCGTTGAAAAAGAAGACGGAACGGTTGATCCGATCGACAAAAACTCCCTTGTTTCCATGAACATGTGGGGACTGCAGCCGGAGTTCATTGATCTTCTGGAGAAAGGCTTTGTTGAATTCCTTTCTGCACAGAAAGAGGGAGATGTAAAAGGCGAGTACCTCCTTCCGATCTACATCGACGAGCTGCTGCACGCAGGAAAAGCAGAAGTAAAAGTTCTTCCGACCGACGCAGAGTGGTTCGGCGTAACGTATCAGGAAGACAAAGCTTCCGTAACAGAAGCATTCCGCAAACTGATTGCGGACGGCGTATACAGCGAGAAGCTGTACGACTAATTACGATATTTTGTTATTTGAGTGAATAACCAGAAAAGCGTGTTTGAATGATTGCAAAAAATTTCAGACACGCTTTCTGCGAAAGGGGAAAGGAGCATACCATGGGTAAATATTTTGGAACAGATGGATTTCGCGGAGAAGCAAACATTGATCTGACGGTTGAGCATGCATATAAAGTGGGAAGATTCCTCGGATGGTATTTCGGAAAAGACCACAAAGCACAGATCGTCATTGGAAAAGACACCAGACGCTCCAGCTACATGTTCGAATATTCGCTGGTAGCAGGACTGACCGCATCGGGAGCAGACGCTTATCTGCTGCACGTAACGACCACCCCGAGCGTTTCCTATGTTGTCCGTACCGAAAACTTTGACTGCGGAATTATGATCTCCGCCAGCCACAACCCGTTCTATGACAACGGAATCAAAGTCATCAACGGCCTGGGACAGAAACTGGAAGCCGACATCGAAGCGCAGATCGAAGCCTACATCGACGACGGAACACCGAAGATCCCGTTCGCAACGAGAGAAGACATCGGACGCACCGTGATTTTGCAGCCGGAAGGAACCGCTACATTGGACACCTGATCTCGATTCCGACAAAATCCTTTAAAAACATGAGAGTTGGACTCGACTGCTCCAACGGAAGTGCCTCTTCCGTAGCCAAGAGCGTGTTTGATGCCATCGGCGCCAAGACATATGTGATCCACAACGAGCCGGACGGAACAAACATCAACTGCGGCTGTGGTTCCACCCACATCGAAGAGCTTCAGAAATACGTAAGAGAGAAACACCTCGATGTCGGATTTGCCTACGACGGAGACGCAGACCGCTGCATCGCTGTCGATGAGCTGGGAAATGTGGTAGACGGAGACCTGATCATGTACGTCTGCGGTAAATACTTAAAAGAAAAAGGCCAGTTAAACGGAGATACGATCGTGACCACGATCATGTCAAACCTCGGTCTTTACAAAGCGTGTGACCGCGCCGGTATCCGGTATGAGAAGACGGCAGTCGGCGACAAATACGTGTGCGAGAACATGATGGCAAACGGCTATTCTCTCGGCGGAGAGCAGTCCGGCCACATCATTTTCAGCAAGCACGCGACGACCGGTGACGGAATCCTGACCTCCCTGATGGTGATGGAAGTGCTGATAGATAAGAAACTCCCGCTCAGCACCCTGACAGCGAGGTAGTGATTTACCCGCAGCTCTTAAAGAATGTCCGCGTGGCAAACAAAGCAGCTGCAAAGGCCAACCCGGCAGTACAGAAAGCAGTAGAAGACGTAGCAGAGGCCCTGGGCGATGACGGACGCATCCTCGTAAGAGAGAGCGGCACCGAGCCGGTGATCCGTGTCATGGTGGAAGCACCGGACGACGCAACGTGTGCAAAATACGTAGACCAGGTTGTTTCTGTGATGCATAAAGAAGGACTTGTGACAGAATGAAAAAAAGACTGGTAATCTTTTTTCTGGCGGCGGCAATGGTGCTTGGCGGCTGTGAAAATAAAAATTCAAAGCTTTATAAAAAGGGCATCGAGGCGCTCGAACAGAAGGACTACGTAACGTCGATTGCGATGCTGGAGGGAGCCGTAAAGGCAGGCGACCGACTGGCGGAGAGCTACCGGTCGCTCGGCATCGCTTATCTGAAAAGCCAGGAGTATGACAAGGCAAAAGAGGCTTTCAAGAGCAGTCTTTCGAGCATGAAGCACAAAGACGCGGAGTTTTCGCGCGATGTCATGTATTACGAGGCGGAAACCTGCGTACAGGCCGGAGATCTGGATGGAGCCATTGAGATCTGCACCAATATTCAGGAAGAAAAGGCAGATGCCGATGCGCTGTTCCTTAGGGGACGCGCGTACTTCCTGCAGAAGAATTACGAGCAGGCGAAGGTGGATTTTGATGCGGCAGTGGAGACGAAGGAGAGCTATCAGCTCTGCCTTGACATTTACGAGCTGTATCAGGAGAGCAGCATGAAGGCGGACGGAGACCGTTACCTCGAAGCGGCAGTGAAGATTGAGCCGAAAACGACCGAGGATTATTATAACATCGGCTGCGCATACTACTATCTGGAGGAGCAGGACGAGGCGGTCAAAGCGTTCTCGAAGGCAATGAAGGACGGCAGCAGCGCGGCGATGGAAATGCTCGGCGAGGTTTACCTTTCCAATGGTCAGAACGACAAGGCGAAAGCACTGTTTTCTTCGTATCTTTCGACAGATGGCTTTGCGGCGGCAGCAACAACGGCTGGCGCTCTGCGCACTTGCGGAAAACGACACGGACAGTGCACTCTCGTATATCGAGGAAGGACTCAAAACGGCAGAGGATTCCGACCGGGAAAATCTGCTGTTCAACCAGATTGTATCCTATGAAAAACGGGCGGATTTTGATACCGCGAAGTCGCTGATGGCGGATTTTTCTGGCAGCATACCCGGAAAACACCGCGGCGCAGCGGGAAAATACGTTTCTCCAGAACCGATAACAGACGGAGGAAGTTGGATTGTTTGATTTAAGAGAAGAACAGGAGCGCGTGATTCTGGTCGGCGTACAGGAAAACGGCGGCGCAAACGCAGAAGAATCGCTCGACGAGCTGGCGGAACTGGCCAGCACCGCCGGTGCGAAGGTGGAGGCCGCCTGGTGCAGGTGCGGGAGGCCATTCATCCGGGAACGTACATCGGAAAAGGAAAATTAGAGGAATTGAAAATTCTGGTGCGCGCCTGCGATGCGACGGGCATCATCTGCGACGATGAGCTCTCCTCGATCCAGTTAAAAGGCTGGAGGAAGCACTGGAATGCAAGATCATGGACCGTACGCTTTTGATCCTGGATATCTTTGCGGCGCGCGCGTGAGCAGCGAGGGTAAAATCCAGGTTGAGCTGGCCCAGTTAAAGTACCGTGCGTCCCGACTTTCCGGCTTGGCACATCGCTTTCCCGTCTCGGCGGCGGAATCGGTACGAGAGGACCGGGAGAGAAAAAGCTGGAAACCGACCGGCGCCTGATCCGCACGCGTATTACGCAGTTAAAACGTGAGCTTGAGGAAGTACGCCAGCACAGAGAGCTCCTTCGTGAAGGCAGAAAACGTTCCAAAATCCCGGTAGCGGCGCTCGTAGCTATACGTCAGCGGGAAAGAGCAGTCTTTTAAATGCACTGACAGGATCGGAAATTCTGGCAGATGCAATGCTGTTTTCCACGCTGGATACGACGACGCGGTCACTGACCCTTCCGGATGGACAGGAAATCCTGCTGACCGATACGGTTGGATTTATCAATAAGCTGCCACATCATCTGATCGATGCATTCCGCAGTACGCTGGAGGAAGCACGGTATGCCGACTATATTCTCCACGTTGTGGATACGTCAAATCCGCAGATGGAGCTGCAGATGCAGGTGGTATATGACACACTGCGGGAACTGAAAGTTGAGGACAAAAAAATTGTCACCCTGCTGAATAAGCAGGACAAGCTTTTCGATCCGGTTGTTGTAAAGGATTTTCGGGCAGATGCGAGCCTTGCCGTTTCTGCGAAGACGGGACAGGGACTCGAAGACCTGAAAATTTACTTTCCTCCTGGATGATGGAAGGCAAAATTTATATTGAGCGGCTCTATCCGTATGACAAAGCGGGAACGATTTCGCTGATCCGCGGGTACGGAATTCTGCTTGAAGAGGAATATCTGCCGGAGGGCATCCGCGTAAAAGCCTATGTACCGAAGGATATCTACCCAAGGGTATAGAAGTATGACTTGCGGGCTTACAAACGGATCTACCTTGCGTTAAGAGCCGTACAGAGCCGGAAAATGGAAGTGAAAGAGCACAAGTGAAAGTACCATATCTAGTAATGTTAAAAAATCAGACACTAGATATGGTACTTTTTACTATTGACGTGAGAAACAGGCTCTGCTATCATATGGTTCAGGCACTGCAAAGAGCGGAAGAGAACAAGCCTTGCAGAAACGGTTGAATAACAGGAGGGATTCGATGTTTCAGGTAGAAAAACGAGACGGAACGATTGCAGAGTTCCAGATGAAAAAGATTACCGATGCGATTGGAAAGGCATTCGGTGCAAAAGATATGCAGTTCAGTGATGACATGCTTCAGATGCTGGCATTACGCGTAACAGCGGACTTTCAGTCCAAGATTAAAGACGGAAAAATTTCCGTAGAATCGATTCAGGACAGCGTGGAAAACGTGCTGATCCAGTGCGGTTACGCAGAGGTGGCAAAGGCATACATTCTGTATCGTAAGCAGAGAGAAAAAATCCGAAACATGAAATCGACCATCGTAGACTATAAAGAGATTGTAGACAGCTACGTAAAGGTAGAGGACTGGCGTGTCAAAGAGAACTCGACCGTAACGTATTCTGTCGGCGGTCTTATTTTAAGCAACTCCGGTGCAAATCACGGCTAATTACTGGA
>ENA-OQIG01001307-OQIG01001307.1-human-gut-metagenome-genome-assembly--contig:-NODE-1307-length-11019-cov-2.681509_pt1 | contig 11019 bp, 7 predicted proteins | sample MGYA00242576_ERZ504741 | MGnify/ENA primary metagenome ERZ504741 (study PRJEB26092, sample SAMD00036436) | human gut metagenome | host: Homo sapiens | study: EMG produced TPA metagenomics assembly of... | reverse complement strand
CAACTTGTTGCCAAATGCATGAGGAAAAAGCAGCATAGCCAAAAGAAAATATAGCAGAACTGTAAAATATAAAAGAGGTTGTGCCAACGTTTTGACACAACCTCTTTTATTTTTATAGCTAAAAGCAATCCGTTACTTTTGATGCAAAATAAAACTACGACGTTGGCATCATCAACAGATTAATCGAATACTAAGATAAATAGAATATGAATATTGACAATTGCAATCACACCGACACAGAAAAACATCAAGAAGAAAAGATCTTTTTTATATTACTACCATTACTGGAAACTTGCAACTAATCCATTTAAAACAGATTGGCTATTTCCGGTATAACTCCAAGAGTAAACTATGGGAAGCTGTATTAAATAATAATCATACCCTGGCACTCAAAAGAAATACAAACTCACAAAAGATATTGAGTCTGCATCCCTATCTTATCCAGATTAGCCAGTCACACATTATCAATATAAGCTATCTGGTTTCGATTGAAGACAACAATTGCATATTGCTTCCTCCATTTAATGAGATGGAACTTTTACAAGTAAGCAAGTCTTTTATGAAAAAGCTAAAAGAAAAATATCCATGTATCTGATTGTATATAGATCATCTTTATGTTCTATGCAACGCCAAGCAGTTCCACTTCGAAGATCAATGTCGAGTAAGCAGGAATAGAATCAAAAGATTTGATACCGTATCCCATTGCATAAGGAATATAAATAATCCATTTATCACCAACATGCATTTTCTGAAGTGCCACCTGCCACCCTTCTATTACATCACTAAGACGTAAGGCATCGGGACAAGTACGCTCATAAGAATTATCAAACACCCGACCATCAATCAGACTTCCTTTGTAATGCACGGTAACAATACTCCGCGCACCCGGAGAAATCGTACTTCGCCAGTTTCCAAAACTTTGTAATAGATTCCACACGGCAACGCGCAAACACCTTCCTGAAAAGACAGTTTTTTCAAAAATCGCCGATTGGCCTCTTTGTATTCTTTCTTTTTCCCCATAAATAAATTGATTAAGAACTTGCAAAAATAATCAGAATAACAAAGGATTTAGCATAAAAACTGTATATTTGTTTGTTGAACTATAAAAAACTTCTCACTATGGGACAAACAAAGACTACACGTAGCATCAGTGCTACCGGACTATTCTTACTTATCATGATGACTGTGGGCCTATATTCATGCACACGCACTCAAAAAGACATCATTCCTTCTGCCGATTATGCACCGTATGTAAATGCGTATACGGGAGGAGTCATCTCGCAAAATTCGACCATACGTATAGAACTGACCCACGACCAACCCATGGTGGATATGAACAATGAGTTAAAAAACAACCCATTTAGTTTCTCACCTTCATTAAAGGGAAAAGCATATTGGGTTAGCAACAATACCATTGAATTTGTGCCCGAAGAAGGAGCGCTGAAACCGGGAACACTTTACGAAGGAACTTCCGGCTCGGAGACTTCATCGAAGTGGACAAAAAGCTGAAAGAGTTCAACTTCTCATTCCGTGTACAGGAACGTAACTTCACCCTGCAACTGGAATCATTGCCGATTACAGCTACCCAACCGAATGAAATAAATATTAAAGGAGAGATACGTTTCAGCGACGTAGTGAAAAAGGAAGAGGTAGAAAAGATGCTGACTGCCAGTGACGGAAAAAAGAGTTATCCGGTGGAAGTCACCGCAACCGACAATCATACCCGGTATTTGTTTAGTATCAGACAAATCCCCAGAGAAGCTGATGATTACCCCTTGACTATCACAGCCAACGGCAACGCAGCCGGCATCGACCGTAAACAAAGCGAAGAAGTACTGATACCGGCGAAAGATTGTTTCCGTTTCATGTCTGCCGAACGCATCGACCAACCGGAAAATGGAATCGAGATTGTTTTCTCCGCTCCCTTATCCACTACTCAAGATTTAAAAGGACTGATTGAGATCCCAGAAATCTCCTCATCGATCTTCCAAATCAGTGAGAACAGAGTTTTTATCTATTTCGAAGCAAACACACAGAACAAACTGACGTTGAATATCCATGAAGGAGTCAAAGACAGTCAAGGTAAAGCATTGGGAACTTCTCATACGATCTCATTCAGTGAAGTAAGTCTGAAGCCACAAGTGGAAATGTCTACTACCGCCGCTATCCTGCCCGATTCGAAAAGTCTGATTATTCCTTTCAGGGCTGTCAACCTATACGCTGTGGATTTGAGCGTGATCCGCATTTTCGAGAACAATGTATTGATGTTTATGCAAACCAATTCACTGGCCTCGGCCAATGAGCTACGCCGTTCTGGAAGACTGGTTTACAAGAAAACATTATGGCTTGCCAAAGATGCTTCCAAAGACATTCATCATTGGGGAGATTACTCGATAGACCTTGCCGGATTAATCCACCAGGAACCGGGTGCCATCTATCGTGTCATACTTTCATTTCGTCAGGAATACTCCGCTTATCCTTGTGGAGGAGGCGAGAATCAGGATATGAAATTCGCCGACAGCAGCACCTCCGACGGGCTGACCAAAGTAAGTGGAAGTGTTTTGTCCGAAGAAGATGAAGCAATCTGGAATACTCCCGAGGCCTACTATTATTACAACGGAGGAACAATGGACTGGAGTGTGTACCGATGGACGGAACGCGACAACCCCTGCCATCCGTCTTATTATATGGATTCAGACCGGGCAGCTGCCTGCAACGTTTTTGCTTCCAACCTGGGAATGATTGTAAAACGGAACTCACTGAATAAACTGTGGATTGCTGTTAGTAATATTTTGGATACAAAACCGATAGGAAAAGCACAGGTAACAGCGTATAACTTCCAGTTACAACCCATAGGGAAAGGAGAAACCAATGGAGAAGGATTCGTTGAAATCACTCCGAACGGTGTGCCTTTCATTATCGTGGCAGAATCGGACAAGCAAAAAGCGTACGTCCGCGTTGTGGACGGTGAAGAACAGTCCGTCAGCAGATTCGACGTGGGAGGAAAAGATATTCAAAAGGGACTGAAAGGATTTATATATGGCGAAAGAGGGGTATGGCGCCCGGGAGACACGCTGCACATTTCCTTTATATTGGAAGACCGCGAAAAGAGAATCCCCGACAAGCACCCCGTAGCACTGGAGATTTACAATCCGAGAGGACAGTTCTACACGAAAATGATTTCAACACAAGGAATGAACGGATTCTATACATTCGACGTTCCGACACAGGCAACAGACCCGACCGGACTTTGGAATGCGTATATTAAGGTGGGAGGAACCACCTTCCACAAAGGTCTGCGTATCGAAACCATAAAGCCCAACCGCTTGAAAATAAATCTGGCATTGCGAAGGTGCTTCAAGCCACGGACAAGGATTTCTATGCCCCACTCACTTCAACCTGGCTGACAGGAGCAACTGCCTCCAAACTGAAAGCCAAAGTAGAAATGTCTTTATCGAAAGTGAATACACAGTTTAAGAATTACGGACAATATATCTTTAACAATCCGGCTACGGATTTCACGACTATCAAAACAGATATATTTGACGGCACACTGGATGCAGAAGGAAAAGCAAATGTCATGCTGAAAGTTCCGACCGCAACGGAAGCGCCGGGTATGCTGAACGCCACTTTCACCACCCGCGTGTTCGAACCGGGAGGAGATGCCAGCATCTACACTCAAACAATTCCATTCTCACCATTCACCTCTTATGTCGGTATCAATCTGAACCAGCCAAAAGGCAAATATATTGAAACTGACAAAGATCATGTATTCGATATTGTAACTGTAAACACGCAGGGACAGTTAGTGAACAGTTCTAATCTGGAATACAAAATATACCGCATCGGCTGGAGTTGGTGGTGGGAAAACAGTGGTGAATCTTTCGGAACGTATATCAACAACAGTTCCATCACTCCTGTTGCCAGCGGCAATTTACAGACAAGAGGCGGAAAAGCATCTTTCAAATTCCGTATCGATTATCCGTCATGGGGACGCTACCTGGTTTACGTGAAAGATAAAGAGAGTGGACATGCCACCGGAGGTACAGTTTATGTTGACTGGCCGGAATGGCGGGGACGTTCGAGCAAGACTGATCCCAGCGGTATCAAAATGCTTGCTTTCTCGCTGAACAAAGATTCTTATGAAATAGGAGAAACAGCCACAGCAATCATTCCTGCAGCAGCGGGAGGACGTGCACTGGTATCCATAGAAAACGGTTCTACCGTATTACGACAAGAATGGATAGAGGTTTCCAACGGAGGAGATACGAAATATACATTCAAGATTACACCGGAGATGACTCCGAATGTATATCTGCATATCAGTCTGTTACAGCCTCACGCGCAAACAGTCAATGACCTGCCTATCCGTATGTATGGCGTCGTTCCGGTATTCGTGACTAACAGTCAGACGGTGTTGCAACCGCAGATACAGATGCCGGAAGTGTTACGCCCGGAAACCAACTTCAATGTAACCGTCAGCGAAAAGACCGGAAAACCGATGACTTATACATTAGCTATTGTAGACGACGGTTTGCTGGATCTTACCAATTTCAAAACCCCGGACCCATGGAATGATTTCTATTCACGCGAAGCACTCGGCATCCGGACATGGGATATGTATGATAATGTATTGGGAGCTTCCGCCGGAAGTTACAGTTCACTTTTCAGTACGGGTGGAGACGCCACATTAAAACCTGCCGATGCAAAAGCAAACCGCTTCAAACCGGTAGTCAAGTTTATAGGTCCTTTCTATCTGGGAAAAGGTAAGAGCCAGACGCATACGCTGAAACTTCCGATGTATGTAGGTTCGGTACGTGCATGGTGGTTGCCGGACAAGAGGAGCGTACGGCAATGCGGAAAAAACGGCTTTCGTGCGGACTCCGTTAATGATGTTGTCCACCTTGCCCCGTGTGCTTAGTATTCAGGAAGAAATCACCGTTCCGGTAAATATCTTTGCGATGGAAAATCAAGTGAAGAATGTAACCGTATCACTTCAGGCGTCCGGTGGAGGAGTACAGATTGTAGGGGCCAATCAACAGTCGCTCAAATTTAGCCAACCGGATGACCAGCTCGTGTTCTTTACCTTAAAAACAGGTAGTAAAACAGGAAAGGCTACCATCCATCTGACAGCCAATGGTGGCGGACAACAAACTAAAGAAACCATTGAAATAGAAGTACGCAACCCGAATCCGGTAGTAACCCTGCGCAACAGCCAATGGGTAGAAGCCGGACAAAGCAAAGAACTTTCATACAATCTAAGCAGTTCTTCTGCAAATAACCAGATAAAGCTGGAAGTATCACGCATACCTTCGGTTGATATCAGCCGCCGGTTCGACTTCTTATACAACTATCAGCATCATTGTACAGAACAGTTGACTTCCAAGGCTTTGCCTCTTCTGTTTGTCGGCCAATTCAAAACAATAGATAAGATAGAAGCCGAAAAGATAAAGACAAATGTACAGGAAGCTATCCGGCAGATTTATGGTCGTCAACTCCCCAATGGCGGATTTGTATATTGGCCGGGAAATGCTGTTGCCGACGAATGGATCAGTTCTTATGCAGGAATGTTCCTGACACTGGCACAAGAAAAAGGATACGCCGTTCATTCGAATGTACTGAACAAGTGGAAGCGTTTCCAACGTGCTGCCGCACAGAACTGGCGGATGCCGCAGGATGCAAGCGGCTGGCAACAATGGCAGTCGGAATTGCAACAGGCTTTCCGTTTATATACGCTTGCATTGGCAGGAGCACCGGAATATGGGGCCATGAACCGGATGAAAGAACAGGCAGGATTATCCATTCAGGCTAAATGGAGACTGGCAGCAACCTATGCACTGACCGGAAAGATGAAACCGGCTGAAGAACTGGTGTATAATGCGGAAACAACAGTAAGCCCCTACTCTTCCATGAATCAGATTTACGGTTCCTCCGACCGTGATGAAGCTATGATTCTGGAAACACTGATCCTGAATGAACCGGGAACGGGATGCTTACAGCAGCAAAAGTCGTTTCTAAGAATCTGTCACAAGAGGAGTGGTTCAGTACACAATCCACCGCTTTTGCTCTTATGGCAATGGGACGTCTGGCTGAAAAGCTATCAGGCACATTGGATTTCGTATGGACATGGAACGACAAACAACAGCCTGCCGTGAAATCGGCTAAAGCTGTGTTTGAAAAGGAAATCGCCACCACTCCCAAATCCGGTATGATTGCTGTGAAAAATCAAGGAAAAGGAGCGCTTAGCGTTGACCTTATCACACGCACACAGTTGTTGAACGATACATTACCGGCCATCAGCGACAATCTTCGCATGGATATAAGATATGCCAACCTGAACGGTACACCGATCTCCGTCAATGATATTATACAGGGAACTGACTTTATGGCTATCACCTCCATATCCAATATTAGCGGAACTTCCGATTACACCAATCTGGCACTGACGCATATCATACCGTCCGGCTGGGAAATATATAACGAAAGAATGGTTGCCCCCGAAACGGAAAGCGGAGCAGCCGACGGTTCCGGTAAATCCGTCAGCAAATATAATTATCTGGATATACGCGATGACAGGGTATTAACTTATTTCAATTTGCGTCGTGGTGAAACAAAAGTATTCACTGTCAGACTGCAAGCGACTTATGCAGGTAACTTTATTCTTCCTGCCGTTCAATGTGAAGCAATGTATGATGTAAACGTACAGGCACGCAGCAAAGCGGGAAGAACAACTGTCAGTCGATAAATTTCAAGCACAGATTACACGGTTCTACTCGTTAACCAAAAATGCGTAATCCGTGTAATCCGTGCCTAATTATTTGTCACAAAGATATGTCTCTTAGCTCTTAACATTTAAATGAATCCTATATATAAATTCTTCAAACGATTATCTGTTACTAAGAAAGTAATGACAATAAGCATTGCTCTTTTGATGATAGGATACATCTTTTGCCTTCCCCGGCAACTGTTTCATGTACCCTACTCCACCGTTGTGACTGATCGAAACGAAGAATTACTGGGAGCACGTATCGCTTCGGATGGTCAATGGCGGTTTCCTCCCCGAAAGACAACACCTGAAAAAATCAAGCAATGTCTTATTACCTTTGAAGATAAACACTTTTACCACCATTGGGGAGTTAATCCGCTATCTACCGGAAGAGCACTCTATCAGAATTTAAAGAATAAACGTGTTGTAAGCGGAGGCAGTACCCTTACCATGCAGACCATCCGTCTCGCCCGAAACAAACCCAGAACTATCGGAGAGAAAGTCATCGAAATGATCTGGGCTACCCGTTTGGAGTTTCGGACTTCCAAAGAGGAAATCTTATCCATGTATGTCTCCCATGCACCATTCGGAGGAAATGTAGTAGGACTGGATGCTGCTGCCTGGCGCTACTTCGGTCATTCTGCCGAAGATTTATCATGGGCGGAATCAGCCATGCTGGCCGTCCTGCCCAATGCCCCCGCCATGATTCATCTATCCAAAGGACGAAAACACTACTTTCCAAACGCAACCGTTTATTAAAACAACTTTTTGAAGAAGAGATTATTGATGCGTCCACCTATGAATTGGCTATCAGCGAACCGTTACCCGACGAACCACATCCTCTCCCTCAAATAGCCCCCCACCTGGTTACCCGCTTTTATCAAGAAAGAAACGGATTATATACCCGCTCAACCATCGATAAAGGAATACAAACCCATATAGAGAGTTTGGCGGAACGGTGGAGCAATGAATTTAATCGAAGTGATATCCGTAACCTGGCTATCCTAATTATAGACATTCCCACCAATCAAGTGGTAGCATACTGCGGAAATGTACATTTCGACCGTAAGCAAGGGGGGAATCAAGTAGACGTGATTCAAGCTCCAGAAGTACAGGCAGTATTTTAAAACCCTTTCTCTATGGTGCCATGCTACAGGAGGGAAGTCTATTACCGCAAATGCTGTTACCGGACGTACCCGTTAATATCAACGGCTTTACTCCACAAAACTTCAGCCTGCAGTTTAAAGGAGCCGTCCCCGCTTCCGAAGCTCTTGCCCGCTCATTGAATATCCCGGCTGTCACCATGTTACAAAGATATGGAGTACCCAAATTTCATCACATGCTGCAACAAATGGGGTTCAAGACTATCAACCGATCAGCCTCCCATTATGGATTATCACTCATTTTAGGAGGTGCCGAAGCTACTTTATGGGATGTGACGAATGCTTATGCACAAATGGGACGAAGCCTCTCCAACAGTCATTCCAACGACCTTCCCCAAGAAAAGGAAGTGCAGATACTACTGGGAACAGAAGAAAAGACAGTTTCGGAAAGAGATGGCTCAAGAAAAGTTACTTCAGGAAAGACCATTTCAAGAAAAACAACTTCGAGAAAGGATATATCAGAAGGAGTCATTTCTGCAGGAGCGGCCTGGCTCACCCTTTCCGCCTTAACAGAAGTCAACCGCCCTGAAGAAATTGACTGGAAATCAATCCCCTCAATGCAGACTATCGCATGGAAGACCGGAACGAGTTACGGATTCCGTGACGCCTGGGCCGTTGGCGTGACTCCCCGCTATGCAGTAGGCGTATGGGTAGGAAATGCAACCGGAGAAGGAAAACCCGGATTGGTCGGTGCACAGACAGCCGGTCCCGTATTATTCGATATATTCAATTATCTCCATCTTCACCCTGGTTCGAACGTCCCAAAGGAATTTTCGTTGATGCAGAAATATGCCGTCAATCCGGTCATCTGAAAGGACGTTTCTGTGAAGAAACCGACACCGTACTGATCCTTCCCGTCGGATTACGGACGGAGGCTTGTCCTTACCATCATCTCGTCACACTATCCGCCGACGAAAGCCACCGCATCTATGAAAACTGTGCAAACACGGAACCTACCATTCAGAAATCATGGTTTGCCCTGCCGCCCGTATGGGAATGGTACTATAAACAACACCATCCGGAATATAAACCGCTGCCACCTTTCAAAGCCGGCTGCGGAGAAGATTCTTTCCAACCCATGCAGTTCATCTACCTCCGATGAACGCCCACATCAAGCTGCCCAAGCAACTGGATGGCAGCAAAGGCTTTATCACGGTGGAACTGGCACACAGCAATCCCAATGCCACTATCTTCTGGCATCTCGACGACACCTATCAGACACAGACACAGGATTTCCACAAAATTTCCCTGCAACCTGCTCCCGGCAAACATTCCCTGACGGCAGTAGACGGAGAAAGTAACACAGTTTCCACCACTTTCTTCATCGAATAAACATCTTATTTTATTATCTTTGCCGCATGAAACAGCCATTAAAAGAAAACGGTGGACTACCGGCATCTATCCTCTGGACACTTGCTATTGTGGCCGGTGTCTCGGTAGCCAACATCTATTATATTCAACCTCTATTAAATATGATACGCCATGAACTTGGCATATCAGAGTTCAGAACTAACCTGATTGCCATGGTCACGCAAATAGGCTATGCGGCAGGATTGTTGTTTATCACCTCTGGGAGATTTATATCAGCGTAAGAAAATCATCCTGGTCAACTTCACCGTTCTGATATTCTCTCTATTGACTATCGCCCTGACGCACAATTTTCATTTGATACTTATCGCTTCATTCCTCACGGGAGTTTGTTCGATGATTCCACAAATATTCATTCCGATAGCCGCCCAGTTCTCCCGTCCGGAAAATAAAGGCAGAAATGTAGGGATTGTCTTATCAGGACTATTGACCGGCATTCTGGCTTCACGTGTCGTCAGCGGATTTATCGGTGAACTGATTGGCTGGCGGGAAATGTATCACATCGCTGCAGGCATGATGTTTATCTGCGCAATCGTTGTATTAAAAATCCTTCCTGACATTCAGACCAACTTTCAGGGAAAGTATAGCGGCCTGATGAAATCTCTGTTAGCCTTAGTGAAAGAATACCCGCAACTGCGCATTTATTCGATCCGGGCGGCACTGAATTTCGGTTCCCTCCTCGCCATGTGGTCCTGTCTGGCTTTTAAAATGGGACAAGCCCCGTTCTTCGCCAACAGCGACGTAATCGGTATGCTGGGACTTTGCGGAGTGGCCGGAGCATTGACCGCTTCTTTCGTAGGAAGATACGTAAAGCAAGTAGGTGTACGCCGCTTTAACTTTATCGGTTGCGGATTGATTCTCTTTGCCTGGTTACTGTTCTTCATCGGTGAAAACACTTTTATTGGTATCATTGCAGGAATCATCATCATTGACATAGGGATGCAATGCATCCAACTTAGCAACCAAACAAGTATCTTCGAACTAGACCCGCGCGCTTCGAACCGTATCAATACAGTTTTCATGACTACTTACTTTATTGGCGGTTCAATGGGAACATTTCTGGCGGGCAGCTTTTGGCAACTGTATGGTTGGCACGGAGTTATCGGTACCGGAGTCGTTTTAACCGGAATTTCTTTATTAATTACGACTTTCTACAAGAAGTGAGTCAACAAAACAGACGGTCAAACCGTTTATTACAATAAAAAAGCCAATGAAATACGGAGTTAACAGACAAATCTTACTTATCACAGCCGGCACCGTCTGGATTATAGCCGGTGCCAATATTCTGCGAATAGGAATTGTAACCTGGTTAAACACCTCCCAAGATTGGATGTTCAAAATAGGAGAAGCTACCGTCGTTTTCTTATTATTCTTCATTCTGGTGTTCAGAAGACTTTATTATAAACATACCCAGCGAATCGAACAAAAGAAAGAACACAGAAATTGCCCGTTCTCCTTTTTCGATGTGAAAAGTTGGATTACAATGATCTTCATGATTTCTCTGGGAATTACCATACGTAGCTTCCATCTTCTGCCCGAAACGTTCATTTCTGTTTTCTATACCGGATTATCCATTGCCCTCATCCTGACAGGGGTACTTTTCATCCGTTACTGGTGGATAAGGCGTAAGACTTTCGCTAATTAAGCCGGTCTTATACATATTCCAATCAAATACAAACTTATAATAATTTTTATTGCCTGACGTTTTGAAGCAAAAGATTT
>ENA-OQIG01001306-OQIG01001306.1-human-gut-metagenome-genome-assembly--contig:-NODE-1306-length-11043-cov-2.179919_pt1 | contig 11043 bp, 13 predicted proteins | sample MGYA00242576_ERZ504741 | MGnify/ENA primary metagenome ERZ504741 (study PRJEB26092, sample SAMD00036436) | human gut metagenome | host: Homo sapiens | study: EMG produced TPA metagenomics assembly of... | reverse complement strand
GTGCTTTTGCCGTTACGCACCACCCCGTCAGTAGCTGAACAGGAGGGACAGCTGATAGAAACAGAAGCCACTGGAGCACCTCAAAAACACCATCATACACTAAATCAGTAAGTTGGCAGCATCACCGATGTTCGTTACATCACCGAACGTGCTGTATTCACGCTGAAAGAAGACGGCCTGCATTTAATCGAAATCGCCCCTGGCGTCGATTTACAAAAAGATATTCTCGACAAAATGGACTTCACCCCAGTGATTTCGCCAGAACTCAAACTGATGGACGAAAGATTATTTATCGATGCGGCGATGGGTTTTGTCCTGCCTGAAGCGGCTCATTAACAGGAGTATAATGATGGATTTTTCTTTAATTGAAGAACAAGAACTGCTGCTGGCCAGTATTCGCGAACTGATTACGACTAACTTTCCGGAAGAGTATTTCCGCACCTGCGATCAAAACGGGACATACCCGCGTGAATTTATGCGGCACTGGCGGATAACGGTATTTCCATGCTTGGCGTGCCGGAAGAATTTGGTGGTATCCCTGCGGATTACGTCACCCAGATGCTGGCGCTGATGGAAGTGTCAAAATGCGGTGCTCCGGCATTTTTGATCACCAACGGTCAATGTATTCACAGTATGCGCCGTTTCGGTTCTGCAGAGCAGCTACGTAAAACGGCAGAAAGCACCCTGGAAACGGGTGATCCCGCCTATGCCCTGGCGTTGACGGAGCCAGGCGCAGGCTCAGACAACAACAGTGCCACTACCACTTACACGCGTAAAAACGGCAAGGTTTACATCAACGGACAGAAAACCTTTATTACCGGTGCGAAAGAGTACCCGTATATGCTGGTGTTGGCGCGCGATCCGCAACCGAAAGATCCCAAAAAAGCCTTCACCCTGTGGTGGGTCGACTCCAGTAAGCCCGGCATTAAGATTAACCCGCTGCATAAAATCGGCTGGCATATGCTCAGCACCTGCGAAGTCTATCTCGACAACGTGGAGGTTGAAGAGAGCGACATGGTGGGCGAAGAAGGAATGGGTTTCCTCAATGTGATGTACAACTTTGAGATGGAGCGCCTGATCAACGCCGCGCGCAGCACCGGCTTTGCCGAATGCGCCTTTGAAGATGCCGCCCGCTATGCCAACCAACGTATCGCTTTTGGTAAACCCATTGGTCATAACCAGATGATCCAGGAAAAACTGGCGCTGATGGCGATTAAGATCGACAACATGCGCAACATGGTGCTGAAAGTAGCATGGCAAGCCGATCAGCATCAGTCACTGCGCACCAGCGCGGCGCTGGCAAAACTGTATTGCGCACGTACCGCAATGGAAGTCATTGATGATGCGATTCAAATCATGGGCGGTCTGGGCTATACCGATGAAGCGCGCGTCTCCCGCTTCTGGCGTGATGTCCGTTGTGAACGTATCGGCGGCGGTACAGACGAAATAATGATTTACGTAGCAGGTCGGCAGATCCTGAAAGACTATCAGAACAAATAATCTGCAGGCGGCGCAGCTTCTTAACAAACTGCGCCGCCAGATTTATCCAACAAGACTTACCGGTTGAGGAAATTCAGATAGGATTTCTTGTTCCGCAAAACAGTTTTTAAATTGCCTGCGGTAATCGCTGGGTGAACAGCCGACATGGCGCAAAAACAGTTTGGCAAAGTGATCGACATTTTCATAACCCACACGCCAGGAGATCTCTGCCTGTGATAATTCAGTATTAGTGAGTGACCATTTCGCTTCCGTCATACGCCGTTGAATAACATAGTTAATAGGGGAAATACGATACTCTTTGGTAAATTCATGGCAAATATAACTGACGCTGGCACGAAATTTTTTCGATAACTGTTCTAAAGTGATTTTTTCGCGATAATTATTATTCAGATAGAAAAGAATATCTTTTATCAGAACATCTTTTTTAATATATCCCTGCTCCGAACGATAAGCATTTTTAAAGTTTTCGTAGTAAAGAATTGCTAATGTATAGGCAAATGCATCCCATAACGAAGATGTTTGGCTATTTTTACTTTGCGGCAAAATCACACTTAGCTCATTAAATAAGGTTTTTATGACTTCTTTTCCCTGCCCCGCGGCAATTACCGGACAAGAATGCGGTTGCAGTAGCTGATTTTCCTCAGCCCCCTGAAACTGAAAGCCGTACAGCGCACAGGTACACGTCGTTGCCGGATCGTTAACGTCAGAGGCACCGCATGCAGCCTGCCGCGTTCTATCACCACAATGTCATCCGCATGTGCGACATATAACGAAGAATCGATGGTAAACCTTGCAACCCCTTTCTTGACGTAAATCAGCTCGGTTTCATTGTCATGAACGTGATGTCCAGACTCCCATTTTGGATCATCGCTAAATGCAAAACGTGAAAGCCGTGGCGTTTTACCGGCGACAAACAGCGTTTCACTGGCATTATCAAAACAGCGTTGATACATGACAACCTCCCTATTCCATGAGCAAGCAAAAACAATATATGCCGGATAAAATACGGCGTGTATTGCGGTTATACAACCGCGTTTAGCGAGAGCTAAACAAGATTATTTACACTGAATGCAAGATTGTACGGTCATGGAATAACTATATTGCCGCAAATTGCACTTTTGTTTTAGCGATCGCATTTTTTTTGCAAGATTGTTGGCAAGGAAAACAGCTTGCTCCGTCGAAAACCCCGCACCGCTATCGCACACTATTTTCAGGCCATTTTTACCTTCCATCGGAGATGGTTCCGTATGCGACTCACAGGAGAAATCATGAAAATAATACCTGCTTTAAGCTGGTGCCTGAAGAACAGGACATTGTTGTCACTCCAGAATACACCCTGAATTTCGACAATGCCGACGCCAAAATCAGCCAGTTCGATCTCAATGCCATTGAAGCTGCAAGCCAGCTCGCAACAGATGACGATGAGATAGCCGCGCTGACCGTTGGCGGCCCATTGTTGCAGAACTCGAAAGTGCGCAAAGACGTGCTATCCGCGGGCCGCACAGCCTGTATTTGGTGCAGGATGCGCAACTTGAACATGCACTGCCTCTCGATACCGCAAAAGCGCTGGCGGCAGCAATTGAAAAGATCGGCTTCGATTTACTGATCTTTGGTGAAGGTTCCGGCGACCTTTATGCCCAGCAGGTTGGCTTGCTGGTCGGAGAAATTCTGCAACTTCCGGTGATTAATGCAATGAGTGCTATTCAGCGTCAGGGCGATACACTGGTGATTGAACGCACGCTTGAAGATGATGTTGAAGTTATTGAACTCTCTGTTCCAGCCGTGCTCTGCGTCACCTCCGATATTAACGTGCCACGCATTCCTTCGATGAAAGCCATTCTTGGCGCGGGTAAAAAACCGGTAAATCAGTGGCAGGCAAGTGATATTGGCTGGAGCCAGAGCGCGCCACTTGCTGAACTGGTCGGCATTCGCGTACCGCCGCAAACAGAACGTAAGCACATCATTCTCGATAACGATTCGCCGGAGGCATTGCCGAGCTGGCGGAACATCTGAAGAAAGCCTGAACTGAAGCCTACGGAGAAGAAACGATGAGTCAATTAAACAGCGTCTGGGTCTTTAGCGATAATCCTGAACGTTATGCTGAACTGTTTGGCGGCGCTCAGCAATGGGGCCAACAGGTGTATGCCATTGTACAAAATACCGACCAGGCGCAGGCAGTTATGCCTTATGGTCCAAAATGTATTTATGTTCTTGCGCAAAACGACGCGCTGCAACGCACTGAAAATTACGCCGAAAGCATTGCTGCCCTGCTGAAAGATAAACACCCCGCTATGTTGCTGTTGGCCGCGACGAAACGTGGTAAAGCGCTGGCAGCACGGTTAAGTGTGCAACTGAATGCGGCGCTGGTGAACGATGCCACGGCGGTGGATATTGTCGATGGTCACATTTGCGCCGAACACCGGATGTATGGCGGGTTAGCGTTCGCTCAGGAAAAGATCAACAGCCCGCTGGCGATCATTACCCTTGCACCCGGTGTTCAGGAACCGTGCACCAGTGATACCTCTCATCAGTGCCCGACAGAAACGGTACCTTATGTTGCTCCGCGTCATGAAATTCTCTGTCGCGAACGCCGTGCGAAAGCCGCAAGCAGCGTGGACCTGAGCAAAGCAAAACGTGTGGTTGGCGTCGGTCGTGGACTGGCGGCGCAGGATAACCTGAAAATGGTCCACGAACTGGCGGCGGTGCTGAATGCTGAAGTCGGCTGTTCACGTCCAATTGCCGAAGGCGAGAACTGGATGGAGCGTGAACGTTATATCGGTGTCTACGGCGTGTTGCTGAAATCCGATCTCTACCTGACGCTGGGGATCTCCGGGCAGATCCAGCATATGGTTGGCGGCAACGGCGCAAAAGTGATTGTCGCCATCAATAAAGATAAAAATGCGCCAATCTTCAACTATGCCGACTACGGTCTGGTGGGCGATATCTACAAAGTCGTCCCTGCCTGATTAGCCAGTTGAGCCGCTAATTCCCCTTTCAACCACATCTCCCGCTGTAAACGCAGCGGGAAGGGAGCATAACGCATGTCGGATGACAAATTTGATGCCATTGTGGTCGGTGCGGGCGTTGCTGGTAGCGTTGCCGCACTGGTCATGGCACGAGCCGGGCTGGATGTCCTGGTGATAGAACGCGGCGACAGTGCCGGATGTAAAACATGACCGGCGGGCGTCTTTATGCCCACACACTTGAAGCAATCATTCCAGGCTTTGCAGTATCAGCGCCGGTAGAACGCAAGGTCACACGCGAGAAAATCTCCTTCTTAACCGAAGAAAGCGCCGTTACCCTCGATTTTCACCGCGAGCAGCCAGATGTTCCGCAACACGCATCTTATACCGTATTGCGTAATCGTCTGGACCGTGGTTGATGGAACAAGCCGAGCAGGCGGGCGCGCAGTTTATCCCAGGCGTTCGCGTCGACGCGCTGGTTCGTGAAGGAAACAAGGTCACTGGCGTGCAGGCTGGGGATGATATTCTCGAAGCGAATGTGGTGATTCTGGCTGATGGCGTTAACTCGATGCTTGGCCGCTCGCTGGGAATGGTTCCCGCTTCCGATCCGCATCATTACGCTGTTGGTGTTAAAGAGGTTATTGGCCTCACACCAGAACAGATCAACGATCGCTTTAATATTACGGGCGAGGAAGGTGCCGCCTGGCTGTTTGCCGGTTCCCCTTCTGACGGCCTGATGGGCGGGGGATTTCTCTATACCAACAAGGATTCCATATCCTTGGGGCTGGTTTGTGGATTGGGTGATATCGCCCATGCGCAAAAAAGCGTGCCGCAAATGCTGGAAGATTTTAAACAACACCCCGCCATTCGCCCGCTGATTAGCGGCGGCAAACTGCTTGAATATTCCGCGCATATGGTGCCGGAAGGCGGTCTGGCAATGGTGCCGCAACTGGTTAACGAGGGCGTGATGATCGTTGGTGACGCCGCAGGCTTCTGCCTGAATTTGGGTTTTACGGTCCGCGGCATGGATTTAGCCATTGCATCGGCTCAGGCTGCCGCCACAACGGTGATCGCCGCCAAAGAACGCGCGGATTTCTCCGCCAGCAGTCTGGCGCAATACAAACGTGAGCTGGAACAAAGCTGCGTCATGCGTGATATGCAGCATTTTCGCAAGATCCCGGCGCTGATGGAAAACCCGCGCCTGTTTAGCCAATACCCACGAATGGTCACCGACATCATGAACGAGATGTTCACCATTGACGGCAAACCAAACCAGCCGGTACGCAAAATGATCATGGGACACGCGAAGAAAATTGGGCTGATCAACTTGCTGAAAGATGGCATTAAGGGAGCAACCGCGCTATGAGCCAGAACGCTACGGTTAACGTCGACATCAAATTAGGCGTCAATAAATTCCATGTTGATGAGGCCACCCGCATATCATTCTGACGGAAAATCCCGATATCAATGAATTCCGTAAATTAATGAAAGCCTGCCCTGCCGGACTTTATAAGCAGGATGACGCCGGCAACATTCATTTTGATTCTGCCGGTTGTCTGGAGTGCGGCACCTGTCGGGTGCTGTGCGGTAACACTATTCTCGAACAGTGGCAATATCCCGCAGGCACCTTCGGTATTGATTTTCGCTACGGCTAATCATGCATCCCACAGGCCCGCATCTCGGGCCTGACGTTCTGTTTCGAGAGTCCAAAATGAAAGTGACATTAACGTTTAACGAACAACGTCGTGCGGCGTATCGTCAGCAAGGGCTATGGGGCGATGCTTCGCTGGCCGATTACTGGCAGCAGACCGCTCGTGCGATGCCAGACAAAATTGCCGTGGTCGATAATCATGGAGCATCGTACACCTATAGCGCGCTCGATCACGCCGCGAGCTGTCTGGCAAACTGGATGTTAGCGAAGGGTATTGAATCAGGCGATCGCATCGCATTTCAACTGCCAGGCTGGTGTGAATTTACCGTTATCTATCTTGCATGCCTGAAAATCGGTGCGGTTTCCGTACCGCTGTTGCCTTCCTGGCGGGAAGCAGAACTGGTATGGGTGCTCAATAAGTGTCAGGCAAAAATGTTCTTTGCACCGACGTTGTTTAAACAAACGCGTCCGGTAGATTTAATCCTGCCGCTGCAAAATCAGCTTCCACAACTACAACAAATTGTCGGCGTGGACAAACTGGCTCCCGCCACCTCTTCCCTCTCATTAAGTCAGATTATCGCCGACAATACCCCACTGACCACGGCGATAACGACCCACGGCGATGAATTAGCTGCGGTGCTGTTTACCTCCGGAACCGAGGGTCTGCCAAAGGGCGTAATGCTAACGCATAACAATATTCTCGCCAGTGAGCGGGCTTATTGCGCGCGGCTGAATCTGACCTGGCAGGAAGTCTTTATGATGCCTGCGCCACTTGGTCACGCAACGGGATTTCTGCATGGCGTAACAGCACCATTTTTAATTGGTGCTCGCAGCGTGTTGTTAGATATTTTCACTCCTGATGCATGTCTCGCGCTGCTTGAGCAGCAGCGTTGCACCTGTATGCTCGGCGCAACGCCGTTTGTCTATGATCTTTTGAATTTACTAGAGAAACAACCCGCAGACCTTTCAGCGCTGCGCTTCTTTCTTTGCGGCGGTACCACAATCCCCAAAAAAGTGGCGCGCGAATGCCAGCAGCGCGGCATTAAATTATTAAGTGTTTATGGTTCCACAGAAAGTTCGCCGCATGCGGTGGTGAATCTCGATGATCCTTTGTCGCGCTTTATGCACACCGATGGTTACGCTGCCGCAGGTGTAGAGATTAAAGTGGTCGATGACGCACGCAAGACCTTACCGCCAGGTTGCGAAGGTGAAGAAGCCTCGCGTGGCCCCAATGTGTTTATGGGGTATTTTGATGAACCTGAATTAACCGCCCGTGCGCTGGATGAAGAAGGCTGGTATTACAGCGGCGATCTCTGCCGCATGGATGAGGCTGGCTATATAAAAATTACCGGACGCAAAAAAGATATTATTGTCCGCGGCGGCGAAAATATTAGCAGCCGTGAAGTAGAAGATATTTTATTGCAGCATCCTAAAATTCACGATGCCTGTGTGGTTGCAATGCCCGATGAACGCTTAGGTGAACGATCATGCGCTTATGTCGTGCTGAAAGCGCCGCATCATTCATTATCGCTGGAAGAGGTGGTGGCTTTTTTTAGCCGTAAACGGGTCGCAAAATATAAATATCCTGAACATATCGTGGTAATCGAAAAACTACCGCGCACTGTCTCAGGTAAAATACAAAAGTTTTTGTTAAGGAAAGATATTATGCGGCGATTAACTCAGGATGTCTGTGAAGAGATTGAATAAGTTTCATCTTCGGGGATCACATAAACCCGGCGACAAAACGCCGCCGGGGATTTATTTTATTTCTTCAGTTCAGCCAGGCTTAACCAGGTTTGCACCACGGTGTCCGGGTTCAGAGACAGGCTATCGATCCCCTCTTCCATCAACCATGCGGCAAAGTCTTCGTGGTCGGACGGACCCTGACCGCAAATCCCGACATATTTGCCCTGTTTCTTCGCGGCACGAATCGCCATCGACAGCAGTGCTTTCACCGCATCGTTGCGCTCATCGAACAATTCAGACACCACGCCGGAGTCACGGTCCAGACCGAGCGCCAGCTGCGTCATATCGTTTGAGCCAATTGAGAAGCCGTCGAAATATTCGAGGAACTGCTCGGCCAGCAAGGCGTTGGACGGGATTTCACACATCATGATGATTTTCAGCCGTTCTCACCACGCTTCAGCCCTGACGCGCCAGTTCCTCAACCACCGCTTTCGCCTGATCTACGGTACGCACGAACGGATCATGATCTCAACGTTGGTCAGCCCCATATCGTTGCGCACACGTTTCACTGCTTCACACTCCAGCGCGAAACAGTCGCGGAAGCTGTCGGAAACATAGCGGCCCGCGCCACGGAAGCCGAGCATCGGGTTCTCTTCATCTGGCTCGTAACGCTCACCACCGACCAGGTTGGCATATTCGTTCGATTTAAAATCAGAGAGACGGACAATGACGCGCTTCGGATAAAACGCGGCACCCAGCGTCGCGATCCCTTCAGTCAGACGACCAACGTAAAATTCACGCGGAGAATCAAAACCTTTCATCATCTCGCGGATTTCGTTTTGCAACTGCGGTTCCTGATCGTCAAACTCAAGCAGTGCGCGTGGGTGGACGCCAATCATACGGTTGATGATAAATTCCAGACGCGCAAGGCCCACGCCTTCGTTCGGCAGACAGGCGAAGTCGAAAGCTCGATCCGGGTTACCGACGTTCATCATCACTTTCAACGGCAGATCCGGCATGGTTTCTACGCTGGAGCTTTTCACGCTAAATTCCAGCAACTCCGCATAGACGTAACCGGTATCACCTTCGGCACAAGAAACAGTGACGTTCTCGCCGTCTTTCATCCGTTCTGTTGCATCACCACAGCCCACTACCGCCGGAATGCCGAGTTCACGAGCGATGATCGCTGCGTGACAGGTACGACCGCCACGGTTGGTGACGATGGCAGATGCTTTCTTCATGATCGGTTCCCAGTCCGGTCGGTCATGTCAGTGACCAGCACGTCACCAGGTTCGATGCGGTTCATTTCGCTGATGTCATGGATGACTTTCACCGGACCCGCACCGATGCGATGACCGATAGCACGGCCTTCGGCGATAATCTTACCCTGTGAATGCAGCGTATAACGCTCCATGACCTGACCGCGTGAGCGCACGGTTTCCGGACGCGCCTGCACAATGAACAGTTTGCCGGTGTGGCCATCTTTCGCCCACTCAATATCCATCGGGCGACCGTAGTGTTTCTCAATTTGTACGGCCTGTTTTGCCAGTTCCTGCACTTCTTCGTTGGTCAGCGAGAAGATGTCACGCTGTTCCTGCGGTACGTCTTCGATTTTAACCTGCTTGCCGTGCTCCTGGGTCGGCGCGTAAACCATGCGGATTTTTTTCGACCCCATGGTGCGGCGCACGATAGCCGGGCGATTCGCCGCCAGTGTCGGTTTATGCACGTAAAACTCATCCGGGTTAACCGCCCCCTGCACGACCATCTCACCAAGGCCCCATGCGGAAGTGATAAACACCACCTGGTCAAAGCCGGATTCGGTATCAATGGAGAACATCACGCCAGAAGATGCGAGGTCGGAGCGCACCATCCGCTGAACACCGGCGGAGAGCGCCACGCCACGGTGATCGTAACCCTGGTGCACACGATAAGAGATGGCGCGATCGTTAAACAGAGAAGCAAATACATGTTTCACTGCCACGAGAACGGCGTCAAAACCCTGAACGTTGAGGAAGGTTTCCTGCTGACCGGCAAAGGAAGCGTCCGGCATATCTTCTGCAGTAGCGGAGGAGCGCACCGCAAAAGAGGCGTTTTCGTCATCGGCGGAAAGCTGTGCATAGGCTTCGCGGATGGCATTTTCCAGCTCAGGCTGGAAGGGAGTGTCGATAATCCACTGGCGGATTTGCGCGCCCGCTTTCGCAAGCTGGGTAACATCGTCAATATCCGTTTTATCCAGCAGTTCATAAATGCGCTGGTTTACGCCGCTTTGGTCCAGAAACTGGTTAAACGCGTCGGCGGTTGTGGCGAAACCATTCGGAACGGAAACACCCATTCCGGAAAGGTTAGTAATCATTTCACCCAGGGAGGCATTTTTGCCCCCAACCCTGTCTACATCATTCATGCCGAGTTGGTTATACCAAAGCACCAGCGGTGACGAGCCATTGTTGGACATCGAACAATCCTTTTGTGATAAATGAACGGTTTGAGAAACACATTTCTGCGCATTTATCTTTGCATATTTAACCGGATGAAAAAAACGGTGAATCGTTCAAGCAAATATATTTTTTTACTTTTTAAGACTGATCCAGCGTTGCGCAAATCTGCTCTCTTCGACAATTTCCACATAAACCATCGGTATAAACGAAACCATAAAAATGAAATGCTGTTTTCATAAAAAATAAAATTGAAGGTTCATTTTATAAACCAGACATAACGTTCTACGCTTCTGTGCGTTTTTAATTTATGCTTTCATAGAATTATGTCTGCATCACGGGAAGAACAAAATGGATAATGCTGTTGATCGCCACGTTTTTATATTTCTGATGGTACGGCAATAACTGCGGAGGTATTAGGACACGCAGTAATGTCACAATTTCCCGTCACTATCAGCAGCATCACGCTGCCGTTTGTCGAAAATGAGAGCCGTGCACGGGCAGTGAAGGAGCAGATTGACGCAATTTATCACCAGACAGGCGTGCGCCCGCTGGTCTTCTACTCCATCGTGTTGCCGGAGATTCGCGCCATCATCTTGCAAAGTGAAGGCTTTTGCCAGGATATCGTTCAGGCGCTGGTTGCCCCGCTACAACAAGAGATGAAACTGGATCCAACGCCGATTGCTCATCGTACCATGGCCTTAACCCTAATAATCTCAATAAATATGATGCGCGCATTGCGGCTGATTGATTACACCCTCGTCCCACGATGACGGCATTTCGTTGCGCAATCTGGATCAGGCTCAGTGAT
>ENA-OQIG01001304-OQIG01001304.1-human-gut-metagenome-genome-assembly--contig:-NODE-1304-length-11065-cov-3.708173_pt1 | contig 11065 bp, 8 predicted proteins | sample MGYA00242576_ERZ504741 | MGnify/ENA primary metagenome ERZ504741 (study PRJEB26092, sample SAMD00036436) | human gut metagenome | host: Homo sapiens | study: EMG produced TPA metagenomics assembly of... | reverse complement strand
CTTGAAAAATAATACATGAAATGTTTGCAGAATTCAAAAAATCGCCGTACCTTTGCATCGCTTTTGAAACGGAAGTGTACGGGCGTTTAGCGTCAGCTGGGTTCAGAGCATACTGCCTTACAAGCAGAGGGACGGCTGGTTCGAATCCAGTCAACGCCCACACAAAAAAAACGAAACACTTCCGGCTCATTAACAAGGGCGTTTAGCTCAGCTGGTTCAGAGCATCTGCCTTACAAGCAGAGGGTCGGCGGTTCGAATCCGTCAACGCCCACTATAAAACAGAGTCTTACGAAGAAATTCGTGAGGCTTTTTTTATTTCTTACCGCTTTTATACAAACTTTCTCTATCCTTTTGCTCTATAACTCAGGAAAAAGAGTTAATTTTGCAGTCTGATAATTATCTAAGAAAACGTATGGAACTTGATGTATTAACGGCCATATCTCCGATTGATGGTCGATATAGAGGCAAAACTAAAGCTTTGGCAGCTTATTTCTCTGAATTTGCACTGATTAAATACCGTGTACAGGTAGAGGTGGAATACTTTATCACCTTGTGCGAACTCCCTTTGCCGCAATTAAAAGGAATCGATAGCAATGTGTACGAAACTTTACGGAATATCTACCGTAACTTCTCTGAAGCAGACGCACAGCGCATTAAAGATATCGAAAGTGTAACTAACCACGACGTGAAAGCCGTAGAATACTTCCTGAAAGAAGAGTTTGACAAAATGGGCGGAATGGATGACTACAAAGAGTTTATCCACTTCGGACTGACTTCTCAGGATATTAACAATACGTCTGTTCCTCTTTCTATCAAAGAGGCATTGGAGCGGGTTTATTATCCGTTGATTGAAGAGCTGATTGCACAGTTGAAAACCTATGCGACAGAATGGGCTAACATTCCGATGCTTGCCAAAACTCACGGTCAGCCGGCTTCTCCTACCCGTCTGGGTAAAGAAGTGATGGTATTTGTTTACCGTCTCGAACGTCAGTTGGCTATGTTGAAAGCATGTCCGCTTACCGCTAAGTTTGGCGGTGCTACCGGAAACTACAATGCGCATCACGTGGCTTATCCTCAATATGACTGGAAACAATTCGGCAATCGGTTTGTTGCAGAAAAACTGGGACTGGAACGCGAAGAATATACAACGCAGATTTCGAACTATGATAACCTCTCTGCTGTTTTTGATGCTATGAAGCGTATCAATACCATTATGGTGGATATGAATCGTGACTTCTGGCAGTACATCTCTATGGAGTACTTCAAGCAGAAGATCAAAGCCGGAGAAGTAGGCTCGAGCGCTATGCCGCATAAAGTGAATCCGATTGACTTTGAAAATGCAGAAGGTAACTTGGCATAGCAACGTCTATTCTGGAACATTTGGCTGTGAAGCTTCCTGTTTCCCGTTTGCAGCGTGACTTGACAGACTCAACAGTGTTGCGTAATGTCGGTGTACCTTTCGGTCATATCGTGATTGCCATCCAGAGTTCTTTGAAGGGATTGCGCAAACTGTTATTGAACGAACCGGCTATTTATCGTGATTTGGATAATTGTTGGAGTGTAGTGGCAGAAGCTATTCAGACCATCCTGCGCCGTGAGGCTTATCCGCATCCGTATGAAGCTTTGAAAGCGTTAACCCGCACCAACCAAGCTATTACAGAAAGTTCTATTAAAGAGTTTATCGAAGAATTGAATGTAAGCGAAGATATTAAAAAAGAGTTAAGAGCAATCACTCCCCATACATATACGGGGCTTTAATTGTTTACTTATATAATAAACGTGTTTTTTAAATAGGCCGTGAGGCCAAAGTCTAATTTATTCGAATAAAAAAATGAGCACAGAAAACGAAGAATGGCGCGAAAATTCTTTCAATGAAGAGAATACAGGTGCCGGCCGTGATGGTAACAGGTCTTACAACAGAGAAGGTGGAGAACGTCCGTATCGCCCTTCTTACAACCGTGAAGGCGGGGATCGTCCGTATCGCCCGCGATTTAATGCCAACAATGAAGGAGGCGAACGCCCGCAGCGTTCGTACGGTGACCGCTCTTATGGCGACCGTCCCCAACGTCCTTCTTACAATCGTGAAGGTGGAGATCGTCCGTATCGTCCTCGCTTCAATAACAATAATGAAGGAGGTGAACGCCCGCAACGTCCTTACAACCGCGAAGGTGGTTCTTATGACCGTCCTCAACGTCCTTCTTACAACCGTGAAGGTGGTGATCGTCCGTATCGTCCCCGTTTCAATAACGGCGAAGGTGGTGGCTATCGCAGCAACAACGGCGGTGGAGGTTATCGTCCGAGATATAATAACGACCGTCAAGGAGGATATCGTCCTCGTCCGCGTACCGGCGATTATGATCCGAACGCTAAGTATAGCGTAAAGAAACAGATCGAGTACAAGGAACAGTTTATTGATCCGAATGAACCGATTCGTCTGAATAAGTTCCTGGCTAACGCAGGTGTTTGTTCCCGTCGTGAGGCTGATGAATTTATCACAGCAGGTGTGGTTTCTGTAAACGGTGAAGTGGTAACGGAATTGGGTACGAAGATCAAACGTTCGGATGTGGTTAAGTTCCACGACGAACCGGTAAGCATCGAACGCAAGGTATACGTATTGCTGAATAAACCGAAAGATACCGTTACTACATCGGATGATCCGCAGGAACGCCGTACAGTAATGGATTTGGTGAAAGGCGCTTGCAACGAACGTATTTATCCGGTAGGACGTCTGGACCGTAACACGACTGGTGTACTGTTACTGACGAATGACGGTGATCTGGCTTCCAAGCTGACACACCCGAAATTCCTGAAGAAGAAAATTTATCATGTTCATCTGGACAAGAACCTGACTAAAGCAGATATGGAGCAGATTGCAGCTGGTATCCAGTTGGAAGATGGTGAAATCCATGCAGATGCAATCAGCTATACAGATGATTTCAAGAAAGACCAGGTAGGTATCGAAATTCACTCCGGTAAGAACCGTATCGTTCGCCGTATTTTCGAATCACTGGGTTATAAAGTAGTAAAACTCGACCGTGTATTCTTCGCCGGGCTGACCAAAAAAGGTCTGCGTCGCGGAGACTGGCGTTACCTGTCGGAAGCAGAAGTAAACTACCTCCGCATGGGTTCGTTTGAGTAATAAGTCAATAAATAACAACTTGACAGAGGACGGGGAAAGAAAGCAGGAAAGAATTCATCCTGCATTTGAAACCTCGTCTTCTTGTATCTAAAAAGAAAAAGTTAAATGGAAAAGATTGGTAGAACAAAAATTGTTGATCTGTTGAAGCGCACAGATATTGGCGCTATGGTCAATGTGAAAGGATGGGTTCGCACCCGTAGAGGTAGCAAACAAGTAAACTTTATCGCACTGAATGACGGTTCTACAATAAATAATTTGCAGATCGTAGTAGATTTGGCTAATTTCGATGAAGAGATGCTGAAACTGATTACTACCGGCGCTTGTATCAGCGTGAACGGAGAAATGGTAGAATCAGTGGGTTCCGGACAGAAAGTGGAAGTACAGGCTCGTGAAATCGAAGTGCTGGGTACTTGCGATAATACATATCCATTACAGAAGAAAGGCCACTCTATGGAATTCTTGCGCGAGATTGCTCACTTGCGTCCGCGTACCAATACATTCGGTGCAGTGTTCCGCATCCGTCACAACATGGCGATTGCTATTCACAAGTTCTTCCATGAAAAGGGCTTCTTCTATTTCCATACGCCGATCATTACGGCTTCCGATTGTGAAGGTGCCGGACAGATGTTCCAGGTGACTACCATGAACCTGTATGACTTGAAGAAAGACGAGAGAGGTTCTATCTCTTATGAAGATGATTTCTTCGGTAAGCAGGCAAGTCTGACTGTTTCCGGTCAGCTGGAAGGTGAGTTGGCAGCTACTGCTTTGGGCGCTATCTACACATTCGGTCCTACGTTCCGTGCCGAAAACTCCAACACTCCCCGCCACTTGGCAGAGTTCTGGATGATTGAGCCGGAAGTGGCTTTCAACGACATTACAGACAACATGGACTTGGCAGAAGAGTTCATCAAATATTGTGTGAAATGGGCGTTGGATAACTGTGCGGATGATGTGAAGTTCCTGAACGATATGTTCGACAAAGGCTTGATTGAACGTCTGCAAGGTGTATTGAAAGATGATTTCGTACGTTTGCCTTATACAGATGGTATCAAGATTCTTGAAGAAGCTGTTGCGAAAGGACATAAGTTCGAATTCCCGGTTTACTGGGGCGTGGACCTGGCTTCCGAACACGAACGTTTCTTAGTGGAAGAACACTTCAAACGTCCGGTGATTCTGATTGACTATCCGAAGGAAATCAAGGCCTTCTATATGAAGCAGAACGAAGACGGTAAGACTGTACGTGCCATGGACGTTCTTTTCCCGAAAATTGGTGAAATAATCGGTGGTTCCGAACGTGAAGCCGACTATAACAAGCTGATGACCCGTATTGAAGAAATGCATATCCCGATGAAGGATATGTGGTGGTATCTGGATACCCGTAAGTTCGGTACTTGTCCTCACTCCGGTTTCGGATTAGGGTTCGAACGTCTGTTATTGTTTGTAACAGGTATGGCGAATATCCGTGACGTGATACCGTTCCCGCGTACACCAAGAAATGCTGATTTCTAATATTTCGGTATATTTATGTAAAACTCGCATAATCTTCAGGTTATGCGAGTTTTTATGCTCTGAATTGCTGTATTCTCAAAATAAATCTTTATATTTGGAAATACGCATTCGAGAGTGTTAACTAAAATAATACAACAATGAAAAAGCTCTATTTCTTTACCATGCTTTCAATAATGTTGTTAGCGGTAACAGGTGCGACGGCCCAGAAGAAAACCAAATTCAAAGCGGCCGATTTGAAAGGTATTTGGCAGCTCTGCCATTATGTATCCGAGTCTCCCGATGTTCCGGGAGCGTTGAAACCCAGTAATACATTTAAAGTATTGGGTGATGACGGACAAATCGTTAACTTTACCATTATTCCTGGTGCGGATGCGATTATTACTGGATACGGTACTTATAAACAACTCACGGACGATTCTTATAAGGAAAGTATCGAGAAGAACATTCATCTCCCGATGCTGGACAATCAGGACAATATTTTGGAATTTGAGATTAAAGACAATGATTATCTCCATCTGAAATATTTTATCAAGAATGATTTGAATGGAAATGAGTTGAACACCTGGTATTATGAAACCTGGAAGAGGGTGGAAATGCCGGCTAAATTTCCGGAAGATATTGTGAGATAGAAGAGCGCGTACTTTTGGGTGGAGGCACGGATTTTGCAAAAGGCTGCATAGTTGTTTGGTTATGCCTGACAACAGCTTATTTGGTAAAATCCGTGCCTGTTTTTCTATAAAAGATAAAAACAAAGCACTTTTGGACAAAATCAAAGTCCGTAGAAATAGAAACAAAAATGAAAAAATAGATTTGCAAAGGGTTTGTCTGCGACTTGCTCTAACTTTGTTGCCAGTAATAGAATACAGTAACAAAATAAAGTGGAACAATGAAAAACAAACTTTTACTGGCGGTAGGGAGTATGGCGCTCCTGACTGCTTGCGATGCTTCAAAAGGAAATGAGATGGCATGGTTCGACCATGCAGTGAAAACATCGGGACATCAGTTGCTCTATATGGCAGAACAATTGAAGAATGAACCGGATACCGCCTGTTTTCCCCGTTCTATTAAAGAAGGAAAGTACAGACTGGAGCACCCCACAGATTGGACGAGTGGTTTCTATCCCGGTTCCATGTGGTTGGCATACGAGTTGACCGGTGATGAGGCTCTCGCAAAAGAGGCGCGTAAATATACGGACCGTCTGCAGGATATGCAATATTATACAGGTAATCACGATTTGGGTTTTATGATGTTTTGCAGTTATGGGCAGGGCATCCGTTTGAAACCGGAGCCAACGGACAGTTTGATTCTGATTCATTCTTCAGAAAGCTTGTGCTCCCGTTTTCGTCCGGAAGTCGGACTGATTCGTTCGTGGGATTTCGGCGATTGGAGTTATCCGGTGATTATTGATAATATGATGAACCTTGAAATGCTGTTCTGGGCTTCGGAGCAAACCAATAATCCGAAATATCGTGAAATAGCCATCTCTCATGCCGACAAAACGTTGAAGAATCACTTTCGGGAGGACATGACCTCCTACCATGTGGTGAGCTATCTGGCAGATAGCGGTGAGGTAGAGTCGAAAGGAACCTTTCAGGGATATGCCGATTCTTCCGCTTGGGCGCGTGGACAGGCTTGGGGAGTGTATGGTTATACCATGTGTTATCGCTTCACTAAGCAACAGAGCTATCTGGATGCCGCTCATAAAATAGCGCGGTTCATTATCGATCACCGTCCGTCCGAAAATGACTATGTACCTTATTGGGATTATGATGCTCCCAATATTCCGAATGAACCGCGGGATGCTTCTGCAGCTGCCGTAACAGCTTCTGCATTGCTGGAGTTGAGTGGTTATGGCGACAAGAAACAAGGGGAAGAATATTTCCGTTATGCGGAGCATATCCTGAAACAGTTATCCTCTGATGATTATTGGCCAAGGAAGGAGAAAATCATGGCTTCATCCTGTTACATTCGGTTGGTAGTTTCCCGCACGACAGTGAAATTGATACTCCGCTCAATTATGCTGATTATTATTATCTGGAAGCCTTGAAACGTTATAAAGATCTGAAAGAAAAATCAGAAAATCCGTCTTACTAACTTGAAGAGAAACCGTAAAAAATTAAAGTTCAGGCAACCGCGTTTAAAATATGAATTCATAACTGTCGGACTTTGGCGCGGTTGCCTGTTTTGAGCCGATACCGGTCCTTTATATGAGTTAAAAAACGGGATTCATTTATCAGATTGAATTGAAAATACTTATCTTTACGATAAATTCTTCAATATTAGCTCATGAAAGACCGGCATTTGCTATTTAAGTACCTATTCGGATTAACCGTTTGCATCTTATTTTTTCCTTTGGCTGTATCGGCCGCCGACAGCTTCATTCATTTTAAGCGATTATCCGTGGATGACGGGTTGTCGCAAAATACTGTGCTTGCTCTGACACAAGATCATAATAATAAGCTTTGGGTAGGCACCATAGACGGACTGAACTGGTATGAAGGTTCCCGTTTCGTTTCGTATTATAAAGCGCCGGATGATACGACCAGTCTGGCAAACAATCATGTCTATTCACTTCATACCGATTCGAAAGGTACGGTATGGGTAGGCACACAGGTCGGTTTATCCCGTTATAATATTGTAGGAAATAATTTCACCAATTATTCTTCACCGGACAATCAGCCGATGCAAGTATTGGCTATCGGAGAACCGGAGGAAGGCGACCGGCTTTTGCTTGCTACCAATATCGGTCTGCTGGTTTTTGATAAAAAGACCGGGCGGATGAAAGTGCAGCCGGAACTTGCCGGAAAAACGATCTATTCTGTTTGCCGGATGAATGATGGTTTCCTGTTGGGAACTTCGGAAGGTGTCTATTTCTATTATGTACGCAACGAAAACGTGACCCGGCTTCTTCTCCAATTGAAAGGAGAAACCATCTCCGATATGCTCTATGACGACAAAACCGGCAACTGTTGGCTGGCTTCATTGACAAACGGGGTGTATTGTGTGGATAACAACTTTCAAATAAAACATCATTATAACAAGCAAAATACTCCTGCTTATTTCCTTACGAACTCGGTCAGGACATTGTCCGGAGATGATAAAGGAAGGGTTTGGATAGGAACCATGGAAGGTTTGCTTATCCTTGAACCGGAGACGGGAACGTTCCGTATCTGTCGTTTTTCTCCTGAAGATCCGACTACTTTGGGGCATAATTCCATCCGTTCTATCTTGAAAGATAATCAAGGGGGAATGTGGATCGGTACATTTTACGGCGGGCTTAATTATTATCATCCTCTCGCTCCGGCATTCGGACGCTTGCAACATTCCGCCTGGAGGAATTCGTTAAGTGATAACACAGTGAGTTGTATTGCCGAAGACCCGGATAATGGCAATCTCTGGATCGGCACGAACGACGGCGGATTAAATTATTATAACCGGAAAACCGGAGTCTTTTCATATTACCGGATGGGTACTTCCGCCAATGCTTTAAAGTCGGACAATATAAAATGTATATGGACGGACAAGGATGGAAGTGTCTATATTGGCACTCATGGAGGGGAATGAGTCGTCTGCATCACCGGAGTGGCAGGATAGAAACATATTCCTTTCCCCATTCTACTTCCCTGACTAACAGTTGTTACTCCTTATTAGACGGAACGGATGGAACGCTTTGGGTAGGCGGCATGAGCGGGCTTTACCTTTTCAACAAACAGACCGGCGAACTTTCACAGCATCCGTTGGCTAAAAAGCATAAAAAGTTGGAGAACGTATTGATATATACCTTGTTTCGCGATTCAAAAGGAAGAATCTGGATTGGTACGGAAGAGAGCCTGTTTTTGTATGCCGGCGGTAAACTGGAAGAACTGCATCTTTCTTCTTCGGCTTATCTGCATGGGTTGATACAGGCTTTCTGTGTACAGGAGGATAGCCGTCATGAAATCTGGATCGGTTCTTCCACAGGATTATATTGCTATAAGGAAGGAGCACCGACTGCCTGGAAACACTATACGATGAAAGACGGTTTGCCGAACGACTTTATTTATAATATACTGGAAGATGAACGGGGGCGTTTATGGTTGACAACTAACAAGGGACTGGCTTGCTTCAATACGGAGGAGGGTACTTTCCTCAACTATACGAAGCAGGACGGATTGCCTCACGATCAGTTTAACTATTTCGGAGCTTGCAAAGCGCACGATGGTACATTCTTCCTGGGGTCTCTTGGGGCGTTGCCTATTTCAAGCCATACGAATTGGGTGATAATCATATTCCCCGGATGCGGTGGTAACAGGAGCCGTTGTCTTAAATCAGGTGATTACGGATATGAAAAGTGAACGGGTACGTTATTATCAGGACGAGCAAGGGCGGATGCTGGGTATGTCGTTCCCTTCCGATCAGAAACTTTTTAATATCCGGTTTGCCGTTATCAACTATTTGGCTGGCAAACGGAACCAGTTCGTTTACAAATTGGAAGGCTTTGAAACCGAGTGGAACTACTCCCGTCATGTTTCCTTTGCACGGGCGAGTTATTCCAATCTCCCGCCCGGTGAGTATGTATTCAAGGTGAAGGCATGTAACAACAATGGAAAGTGGAGCGAGGCGACCACTGAATTTTTGTGCATATCATTCCGATGTGGTATCAGACTTGGTGGGCAAAGACACTTTTCATTTTCTTTTCTTTAGGGCTTCTCGTCTTTGTGATCTATTTCTTTATTGCCCGTGCCAAAATGAAGATGCAAGTCCGGATCGAACAGATAGAACGAAACAAGATAGAAGAAATCAGTCAGGAGAAAGTACGTTTTTACATGAATATGTCTCATGAGTTGCGTACTCCGTTGAGTCTGATACTGGCTCCGTTGGAGGAACTCTTGGGGCAGAGCAATCTGAAAGGTACTCCGGTACAACAGAAACTAGATTACGTTTATAAGAACGGTCGTAAGTTGTTGCACATTGTCAACCAGTTACTGGATTTCCGTAAAGCTGAAGCAGGTGCAATGCCCATTCATGTTGCGCAGGTGAATGTAGAAGGACTGCTGCAAGATGCTTTTGCCCTGTTTAAAGAAAATGCGCAGAAACGTGCTATCAGCTTTCATATAAAATCCGATCTGGAAGGACGATTGTTTCCTGCGGACCGGACGTATGTAGAGACCATCTTGATGAACCTGCTGTCTAACGCCTTTAAGTTTACACCGGATGGCGGAAGTATTTCGCTTTCCTTATCGACAGAGGGAGATACCTATGGTTTCACGGTAAGAGATAGCGGAATCGGTATGTCTCCGGAACAGCTAACCCGCATTTTCGAACGTTTCTATCAGGTAGACGGTCAGCGAAAGGGGACGGGTATCGGATTGTCATTGGTGAAGATGCTGGTAGAAAAGCATCACGGCACTATTACGGTAGCAAGCGAACCTGCTCAATATACGGAATTTAAAGTCACACTACCTGCTGATATGGCTGCCTTCACGGAGAAAGAACGTGAATTGCCGGCACATGAAGTCGAAACATCTGCTTCTCTCCGGGAGCTTCCGGTGGCTGATGAATATTTCTCTGGTGATGCGTCGGCTGTGGTTTCAGAAGAGAAATCGGACGGTGATCAGATAGAAGCCAGCAGTGAGGAAGAACGGCCTACTATCTTGTTGGTAGATGATAATAAAGAGATGGTGGATTACCTGAAAGATAATTTCCGGCAGAACTATGTGACGCTGACCGCCGGAAACGGCGAAGAAGCATTGGCTATTATGAAAGAGCATCGTGTGGATATTGTCCTTTCCGACGTGATGATGCCGGGTATTGACGGTATCAAACTTTGCCAGCTTATTAAACGAAATCTGCAAACCTGTCACATTCCAGTCCTGCTGTTGTCTGCCAAAGGAAGTGTCGATGCACAGACGGAGGGTATTCAGGCTGGAGCGGATGATTACATTGCCAAACCGTTCTCGATTCATTTATTGAAAGGAAAAATAGCTAATCAACTGAAAGCACGCCAGCGGTTGAAACACTATTATTCGAATACGATTGATATAGATACTGCTAAAATGACTTCGAATAATCTGGATGAGGAATTCATGAGCAAAGCTATTCAGGTAGTAGAAGAAAATATCAGTAATGAAGACTTCACCTCTGATGAGTTGGCAAGCCAGCTTTGTATGAGCCGTTCATCACTGTATCTCAAGATGAATTCCATATCCGGTGAACCGCCTGCCAACTTTATCCGGCGCATCCGTTTTAATAAGGCGTGTAAATTGTTGCTTGAAGGGCGCTACTCCATTTCGGAGATTAGCGGAATGGTAGGGTTCGGATCTTCTTCTTACTTCTCTACCAGTTCAAGAAGTATGTCGTTGTCTGCCATCGGAGTATGTGAAGCAGCATACAAAGTAATTGTTTTGCTGGTTATGCATTTGTTCACCACAGAGGACG
>ENA-OQIG01001303-OQIG01001303.1-human-gut-metagenome-genome-assembly--contig:-NODE-1303-length-11068-cov-3.402248_pt1 | contig 11068 bp, 11 predicted proteins | sample MGYA00242576_ERZ504741 | MGnify/ENA primary metagenome ERZ504741 (study PRJEB26092, sample SAMD00036436) | human gut metagenome | host: Homo sapiens | study: EMG produced TPA metagenomics assembly of... | reverse complement strand
TTAAATTAAGATGAAAATTAAAGTTTGATGTATGTCTTATGGGGACAATGTTGGTTACTACTTCCTGCTCTGATAATGAGTTTGGAAAAGGTAAACGATGGTTCGGGAACTGTTTGACCCGGTAAATGCTTCTACACTTTGTGAATGTATATTCCGATAAAAGTGCTTCTGAAGCGAGTCTGCTTGTGGGAGATGTATTAGTGAAAGATTCCCGTACTCTTACGTTGAATGTTCCTGCTGCTTGCGAGAAAGTGTATATGAAATACAATACAGTTTCGGGAACAGAAGCTACAAAAGAATTTGCTTTGTCTCCTGTTAGTCGTGGTGTAGATCAGAGTACTGGTTTCAATTTTGAAACAAACCGTCTGGCATCGGTAACTCTTGCGCTTCCTGAAGATGCAGTGCAGCCGACAAATGAAACGGACCAAGCTATCTTTCTATCATAACACAGGTGTGGTGATGTTCGAAGATGGTTGGCCTATTCAACTGGATTCATGGTATGATGAAGATTTCAACGATGTTGTATTCGAGTATGACTTGAAGGTGACTGAATGTCATAGTCAACAGATGATGGAGACTGTAGGAGGTAAAGAAGAATTGTTGTTGACTTTGGATGTTCGTGCTGTAGGTGGTATATACCGACTGTGTTAGGTGTTGTACTGGATGGTTTGAAAAGCGAGTATGTTGATCGGATTACTGCAAGCCTTGTACTAAAAGGTGGTCAGGGAACAATGACAGACTTAGCTAAAGAGGAACTTTCTACAAAAAATATAGTGAAAGTTGAAAATAAAAATTGGAATTGGAGTAATGATACTCGCAAAGAACCGCGTTTCGCAATATTGACAGTGGATAAAGCACAAGCGGAAGGAACTGTTATTACACTGGATGGTTTAACTTCTTTGATGGATAATAATCAGGATATGTTTCAGGTAACACAAGGAAAAGTAAGAGAAGGACTACCTATGTTGCGTGCTGAAGTTAGACTGATTGGTAAAGAAGGATTAACTGGAGCCGAAAGAGATGCTCAGCTTGCAGCATTTAGAGAGTTGATTTTAGATACTAATAGACAGAATTTCTTTATTAAGGTGAACGGTGGTAAAGAAATACACATGAGGGGTTATGCACCGACTTCTGCTTACAAAGCAGAATATGAAGCATTGGTTGCGGGTGACACTACACTGGATGCAAATGTTTATTATTCAAATACCAAAGGTTCCACTTGGGGAGTTAAACTTCCGGTTGGCACACGTCATGCTTATGAACGTGTACCATTTAGAGAAGCATATCCTGATTTTACTAAATGGGTAGATAGTAAGGGTGCTTCAAACCAGAATGGTATGAGAACTTTGTTGATGAAAAAACTATAAGATATTGGTAATGCAAATTATCTGTCAATACGTTATTTGAGTTATTTTGTACAATTTGAACCCCTCTTTTTTCGAAAAGAGGGGTTTCTTTGTATTCGGAAGAATAATCTTTAAACTAATACCGTAATGACGAAGCGATTTTTTATAGGCTACAGTTTGATTTACTTTTTTTCTCTTAAATAGTGTGGTGTCTTTTGGCACAGCACAAAGCTTCCTTTGTGCAGCAATGGAAAATAGAAGATGCATCCCATGCTTTGCAGATAATAGAACGTGCAGATACATTAGAATTGATAGTTCCGGACGGACTGACTATGTGGTATCGGCAACGATTGACGGGCGATTATGAAATATGTTATCGTATTTGTATGGTGATGCAAGGTGGAAAGTATGACCGCTTGAGTGATCTGAACTGCTTCTGGGCTGCCAATGATCCTAAATACCCTGATGATCTTTTTGCCCGTAGTCAGTGGCGTGACGGCATCTTTAAAAACTATAACACATTAAACCTTTTCTACGTTGGATACGGAGGAATGATAATTCAACGACCCGTTTCCGTCGATACAAAGGAGAATATTATGGAGTGGCAGATGACAAGGTGAAACCTTTATTGAAAGAATATACCGATGCCTCTCATTTACTCGTCCCCAATCAGTGGTATGAGATTCGGATTCGAGTGGAAAAGGGAATCACAACTTATTCTGTGAATGATGAAGAGTTGTTCCGCTATACCCTTGCGGGTGGTGAAGGTGACGGACACTTCGGTTTACGTCTTTTGCAGAATCACATACTCTTTACAGATTTTAAAGCGACTATACTTTGACTTATATACTGAAAACCTAATAAGACTATATTTCCATGATGAAACAACCTTTTACTAAATTTGGAGTGACAACTCTGTTTTCTCTTTTGTGCTCAGCATTCCTTCATGCTCAAGTTGTAACAGATGAACGGATGTTTTCTTTTGAAGAACCGCAAATACCGGATTGCATCACCGCTACCCATTCCCGCCTGTCGGTATCTGATCTGCATTATAAAGATGGAAAACATTCGTTGGAATGGACATTTGAACCGGGTGGTATATTGGAACTCAAGAAAGACCTGAAGTTTGAGAAGAAAGATCCGACCGGCAAGGATTTATATCTTTCGGCTTTTATTGTGTGGGTTTATAATGAAGTTCCCCAAGATACGATCATTGAGTTTCAGTTTCTGAAAGACGGCAAACGATGCACATCTTTCCCTTTTGGTATTAATTTCAGTGGTTGGCGCGCCGCATGGGTTTGCTATGAACGTGATATGCAAGGCACACCGGAAGAAGGTATGAATGAACTCCGGATTATTGCTCCAAATTCAAAAGGAAGCCTTTTCATCGATCATTTGATTACGGCTACTAAGGTTGATGCACGTCAACAGACGGCCGATCTGCAAGTCCCTTTTGTCAATGCCGGAACCACCAACCATTGGCTGGTTGTCTATCAACACTCGTCTTTTGAAACCGGATATTGAATTGACTCCTGTAGACGATAAGCAAAGAGCAGAAATGCAACTGTTGGAAAAGCGTTTTTCGTGATATGATCTACACGAAAGGGAAAACGACAGATAAAGAAGTAGAAACCATCCGCAAGAAATATGATTTCTATCAGATAACTTACAAGAATGGTCAAGTATCGGGAGTACCTATTTACATGGTACGTGCTTCAGAAGCTTATGAACGGATCATACCGAACTGGGATAAAGATATGCTGACTAAAATGGGAGTGGAAATGCGTGCTTATTTCGACCTGATGAAAAGAATTGCCGTTGCATATAATAATGTGGTAAATCCGGTGATTCGGGAAGAAATGAAGAAGAAGTTCTTAGCAATGTACGATCACATAACCGATCAGGGGGTAGCTTATGGTAGTTGTTGGGGAAATATCCATCATTATGGCTATAGTGTTCGCGGTCTGTACCTGGCATATTTTCTGATGAAAGATGTGCTTAGGGAAACCGGGAAACTTCAGGAAGCCGAACGGACATTACGCTGGTATGCGATTACTAACGAAGTATACCCTAAACCGGAAGTCAATGGAATTGATATGGACTCTTTCAATACACAGACCACAGGACGCATTGCCAGCATTTTAATGATGGAAGATACACCGGAAAAACTACAATATCTCCGGTCTTTCTCCCGTTGGATTGATTTTGGTTGCCGTCCTGCATTGGGATTGTCCGGTTCGTTTAAAGTAGACGGAGGTGCTTTCCATCATCGAAATAACTATCCGGCTTATGCTGTGGGCGGACTCGATGGAGCAACCAATATGATCTATCTTTTCAGCCGGACGGAATTTGCTGTTTCCGAGTTAGCTCATGAAACAGTGAAAAATGTACTGTTGACCATGCGTTTCTATTGCAATAAGCTGAACTTCCCTCTTTCCATGTCCGGTCGTCATCCAGATGGAAAAGGTAAACTGGTTCCTATGCATTTTGCTATGATGGCTTTAGCCGGTTCTCCCGATGGAAAGGAGGAATATGATAGTGAAATGGCTTCTTCTTACCTCCGTCTGATTTCAGACCCAAGTATTGAAAATGACTCTCCCGAATATATGCCTAAGGTTTCAAATGCTGAAGAACGTAAGGTGGCAAAACGTCTTGTGGAGAAAGGTTTCCGTCCGGAACCGGACCCGCAGGGAAATATAGCGATGGGATATGGTTGCGTCTCTGTCCAACGTCGTAGTAACTGGTCGGCTGTGGCACGCGGACATTCCCGTTATCTATGGGCGGCAGAGCATTATCTGGGAGCAAATCTATACGGTCGTTACCTGGCACACGGCAGTTTGCAAATATTGACTGCTGCACCGGGACAGACAGTAACTCCCGCCACTAGCGGCTGGCAGCAGGAAGGTTTTGACTGGAACCGTATTCCGGGAGTGACATCTATTCATTTGCCATTGGAGCAATTGCAGGCTAAGGTGCTCAATGTGGATAGTTACTCTGGAATGGAAGAGATGCTTTACTCCGACGAGGCTTTTGCCGGTGGTTTGTCTCAACAGAAGATGAATGGTAATTTCGGAATGAAGTTACATGAGCATGATAAGTACAACGGATCACATCGGGCACGTAAATCTTACCATTTCATCGATGGAATGATTGTTTGTCTTGGTTCGGATATTGAAAATACAAATACGGAGTTCCCGACAGAAACGACTATCTTCCAATTGGCAGTTACTGATAAAGCAGGGCATGATTATTGGAAAAATTATCAAGGAGATAAGAAAGTATACGTAGATCATTTGGGAACGGGTTATTATGTTCCAACTCCCATCCGGTTTGAGAAGAACTTTCCTCAATACTCGCGAATGCAAAATACAGGAAAGGAAACAAAGGGTGATTGGGTTTCTTTGGTTGTAGATCATGGAAAGGCACCGAAAAACGGAAGTTATGAATACGCTGTTTTGCCTCAGACGAATGAAGCTCTGATGAAGAAATTTGCAAAGAAGCCTACTTATAAGGTATTACGGCAAGACAGGAATGCACATATTGTTGAGTCCGTTTCCGAACAGATCATTTCTTATGTGTTGTTTGAAACTTCTGAAACGACATTGCCGGGTGGCTTATTACAACGTGTGGATACTTCCTGTTTGGTTATGACTCATAAAGAATCTGCTGATAAGATTAAGTTGACGGTGGCACAACCGGATTTGGCTTTGTATCGCGGTCCAAGCGATGAAGCGTTTGATAAAGATGGGAAACGTATCGAACGTAGTATCTATTCACGACCATGGATTGAAAATGCCAGTGGTGAAATACCTGTGACTGTAACGATAAAAGGGCAATGGAATGTAGAAGAAACTCCCTTTTGCAAGGTGATTTCTTCTGATAAGAAGCAAACAGTTTTGCAGTTCAGTTGCAAAGATGGTGCTAGCTTTGAAGTGGAGTTAAGGAGATAAAAGTCAGACAATAGGAGATCATTTGCTTTCCCTGATAGGGGAACAGTAGTTTCTCTTGGAGAAACCATAGTTTCCATGCCGTTGAAACTATTGTTTCTAGGTGCTGAAACTACAGTTTCCCAATGCTGAAACTTTAGTTTCCCGGTACGAAACCTTTGGTTTCAAGCCTTGAAACTAAAAGTTTCCCTACGAGAAACAAGGGTAATGCATTCATGAAATAAATAGGATTGCCTGGAGCTTCCGGAGTGAATACCTCCGCGTTGTGAAATGTAGCTTATCTGTTTCTGGTGACAGCATTATTGTTGTCACACTGCTGTCACCTATTGCTGTCACGGTGTTAATTGTTAATAATCAAACCGTTAAGCAGCAATCGGTGACAGGTGACAGATATATAATTAAAATAATTGTATAGAGAGGTTAGAACATAAACATGGCAACGGCAACAATACGGTTGTTACATACGGCATGGGTATCTTGAATTTTCCCATTGGACGTATTGAGCGAACCATACCATGCAGAGCTTAATGTATATTCCAACCCGAATTTCCAGTGGGGGACATTGTAGGTCAGTTCTGCTCCTGCCGTAACTAATTGGTTAAGGTCTGTTCCTGTTCCATAAAGTTTTGCATCATTTCCTTTGGGAGCATATAGTGCATCACTTGTTCCCAGATTCTTGGCATAGCCTACGAAGATTCCCGGCTTCCATTTCTGTCCGTAGACAACGTTGAACCAAGAGCTGGAGAAACGTATCGGAGTATATTCTTGTTCTCCCGTTTGTTCGTTGACAGACTTGATCCCGAATCCACCCAAACCGGAAGCTTGTGTCAGATTGGATCCTAATACACTCTTCGCACCTATAAACCAATCTTTATTCGTATATTTTACATGGGCTTCGTAGGACAGGGTGGTAATGCGTTCGTCCACCTTGAAGGTTGTTTCCATTGAATGCATATAGCCGGTATACGGGTCTGTAAAATAATGATGGAGTATTGCTTCCGTTCTAGGTTTCAGTGAAAGCATTTCGACGCTACTCCTGCTTGCAATTGTTTACTTTTATAGTCTAATCCTAAGTAAATTTCGGGAATACAGCTTTGCTTCAGATACTTATGTGTTTTCCCTTCCGGTCCTTGTGAAGTATATTGTGATTGCCACACTGCGGCTCCGGTAAGTTGGAAATTCTTGTTTGTATAGCGATAACGAATTTGTGGCGCACGGCTGAATGGTTGGAACGGTGCTCCTACGGAGAGATTAAGAATCTGCGGAGACACATCTCCGAATAACGGATGCCAGTTTTGCCCGAGCAATAAAGCCGATTTACCCCAATCCAGATTCAAATAAGCATGACGAAGGCGAATGACCGAATAAGAAGTGCCTGTGCCGCGGAAGTCGACTTCTACTTTGGCAGACGTCTTGGCTGTTCCCAGTTTTGGACCGGCAACGTCTACTCCAAGGCGTGAATATAAAGTATAGAAGTTACTGTTGGGTGTTGAGGTCAAATCGTTCCCCTCCGGATCACGCACTTTGTCTTTTGGATACATATAAAACAATCCGTCTACGGTTTCTTCGTTAGCACGACTATTATAATAGAAGTCAGTACGAATCTGTCCGTAGAATTTGAACTTGAAATCCTGCATTTGTGCGAAACTGCCCGATACGGTTATCAGACAAAGAAAGATTAGAATGTATTTTTTCATAATGTGCATGTTTGTAAACGGGCGCAAAATTACGTAAAATTACTGGTTATCAGTTCATCGTTGATTAAAAAAGGCAAGGATTGCCTGATTATATTTATTGAGACTTGTGCTTTTATGAATTGCTTTCAGTAATTTTCTGTCTGCTTGCGGCATTAAATATTCCCAGAAAGTTTTCATTTTGTTCAGAAGTTGTTCGTCTCCTCCTTCCAACTGTTCTGCATATTGATTGTATATACATTTATGCATAGATTGCAATTTTTCTCTTATTTCATCAAGCTCAAGTGTACGGTTTTGTCTATATTCCAATGCCAATGCCGGGTTGGCAAGTGATCCTCGTCCTATCATTATTCCGGCTAATCCGGGAAACTGTTCCTGAATGTGGTGAATATCTTCCACACTATTGATATCCCCATTATAGATGAGCGGATGTTTGCAGACTCCCTGAAAGGCTTCAAACGCTTTAAGGTCGACTTCTCCTTTATATTGCTGTTTTCCCAAGCGGGGATGCATAACCACTTGTCGTAGGGGGAGCTCATTGATAATCGGAGCCAGTTTCAGACATTCCTCCGGATCTTCCCAACCCAACCTCATTTTGATAGAAAAACTAATTTGCGGATATTCCGTAATCAGCCGGCTAAGTAACGCTTGCACTTCTTCGGGATAAGGAAGAATACCGGAACCATTGTGGCGTTTAGCCAGCATGGGAAAAGGGCACCCCATATTGATATCGACTTCCTTATATCCCTTTTCAATGAATAGGGATAAGATTTTTTCTGCTTTCTCAAAAGAGGGAGCTATCAGTTGTGGAATCAGATGGGGTACTTGATTATTCCCGGGTTCGATTCCTCGGACATCTCTATGGCGAAATCCGCCTTTTTCGAGTCGTACAAATGGGGTATAATAAGTATCTATACCTCCGAAGCAGGCAGCATGAGCATTACGGTAAATCACGTCGGTATAACCTTGTAATGGGGCAAAATGAATAGGAAGAGTCTTTTGCATTGTTTTTATTTTTGTGCAAACTTATATATAAATGTTGATTTATACGCTAGTTGAGTAAAGAAAAATGCTTTTTCGGAGGAGAAGAAAGGGAAGAGGGTGGAAAGATATGGTAAAAGTAAAAGAGAGGAACCTCGCGGTCCCTCTCTTTCTGATGTTAAATTGATTAAAGTCTGATTTTTATAAACGTTTTCTATGATTGAAGGTTAGAAAATTGGGGGATATGCTTTTATTCTACAACGTTTATAGTCAGTTCACGTATTACTTGACCACCTTGATGGACGTAGTTTGCATTGTTGGCTACGAAGGTAGCGGTGTATGTTCCGGCCTCCTCGTAGGTATGTGAGTATATCTCTAATGTTTGCGAGATATTTTTGATGGCTACACCAGCGTCAGGATCGCAGGAACCATTGAGGAGGATTGGATTGGAAATAAGCCAAGTATCTCCTTTGGTATAATCTTTTTTACCTCCACTCGTTACGAAATCATTCGGTTGGCTAGTTCTCCAAAAATATGGGATATTACCGTCCACTGTGTATATGCTATCTTGTCTGCATATTCTGCGCTTTTCATTTCTTCAAGTGTCAGATTTTTGTTTCCTAATGCTTCCTTCAGTTTGTTGAAATGTCCTCCGTCTTTTGCAAGATCATCTAAATTATAGGTTACATTCAATGCCGAGAATTCGAAGTTCTTTGCATTAATTGTGGTTGATTTCCCATTGTTGAATTCTAGATTAAGTTGTAATCCTTTAATATGTATAACAGGCATTGTAGCGCTGTTGTCAAGGGGATTCAGGCGGAAAGCAATGCTGATTTCCTTGCCCAAGTAAGAAGTCAAAGGGCAGGAATAGTCTTTAGTAACTTTGGTTGCTTTAGGAAGCTCATCTTGGCTGACAAGTTCTGTCCATTCGCAATTAGTAACTGCTTCTTTGTCTTTTTCCACATTGTTGCCACTAATTCCTTCGAATTGATCGGATATTAATATGTGAGTAGAACCTTCGATGGTTTTCGCACTACCATAGTCATATACTACGGAGAAGTTGATTTCACATTTTTCTACGTCTTCCGGTTGCATTTCAATTCTGTTCCGGTGTTTGTATTCGTGCCCTATCTCACCGCTGAAGAAACTGATAAAATCAGGGTCACCATCGAAGCTGAACGTTACAGGGTTTCCTTTCTTTACAGTCACAGTTTTGCCATCGAAGCTGACATTGCTGTCTGTCACCACACCCACTTCCATTGCTGTTTCTTCTTTTAATTCCTTGTCGCATGAAGCCAGGGATAGTCCGGCAAAAGCATAGTCATCAAACTTTTATATATTATTTTCATGTCCTTTTCTTTTTAAAGTTATTAAGAGAATTACCAACCCGGATTATTCGTCTTGATAGCACCGTTTGATCCTATTTCATTGGCAGGAATCGGGAAATAATTGTAAGACTTCGGAATATTGAAGTAAGTATATACATTGATTCCGAATTTCCAGGATTCGTCAGCCTGTGCCTTGTCCACTTGTTCCTGCATCAGTTTGTAATAGTCTCCCCAACGGATCAGTCGAAACGACGTGTGTACTCGAAGCAGAGTTCCATTGCACGTTCGTCTTTGATAGCTTTGCGGAAGCTCTCTTCATCCAGATTTGCTGCAAGTTTTTTGATTCCTGCACGTTCTCTTACTGCATTGATACATTCATACGCCAAATCATTAGGGCCATGGTTGACTTCATTTTCTGCCTCTGCAATCATTAGCAGAATGTCAGAGTAACGGAGAAGAGGGAAGTTGATGGAAGTATCGTTTTTACTCTTCTTGTCTGCTTCATATTCTCTACGATATTTGGCGGCAGCCTGTTGCGGTTCTTATTGGCATCGTTCTTCGATTCACGATCACCGTAAGTAGACCCCGGCTCTGTTTTACCATAGCTGAAGGATTTATCCAGTATTGTTGTTCCACTTCATCTCTTTTTCCCTTTACAAATTCACGACCGTCCACCGGAGTACCTTCTCCTGCTGACTGGGTGTAAGTGAATGGAGCAATATTCCAGTTGCAACGGTCAATGTCATCGTTTGCTTCATACAATTCCAGCAGTTTAGGAGTATTCCAGATAAAAGCGTATGCATAGCCCGGATCACCTTTACCAGTGATGGATGCTTTGGAAGAAAGGTCCTTACCCTGAATGCCGATAATATTACCGATTCTACCTTCTGCACGTACATCCGTCGAACGGTTACCTGCAAATTCTACTTCCCAAATACTTTCATTAGCCTTGGCACCATCCTTATTGAGAGCAGTGTTATACTTATCAGAACAAATGTCGATAAAGAAGTCCCAATATTTGGCAGTTAGTGAATGACCCTCATTCTTGACTAACTGTGCATAGTAACTTGCTTTTTTGAAATATTCTGTAATCTCGGCACTAGTCGTGTTGTTAGCCAAACCCACTTCCTTGTCACGTTTAGGTTCACCGGCCCGGAACATATATACACGCGCCAACATTCCCCAAGCAGCCGATTTGGAAACACGTCCCGGTAAATAGTTCAAATCTTGAGCAGATTTGAGATCCTCGGCAGAACCATACATCTCTTTGATGATAAAATCATAAATCGTCTGTTTGTCCGTACGTGGAATGGAGAGGTTATAGGCATCTTCTGTAGAAGTAGTCTTGAAAGGTACATCTCCCAACATTCTACCAAAGTAAAATAATAGAATGCGCGTAAGAAACGGGCTTCGGCTTTGTACTGCTTGCGGGTATCGTCGTTCATATCGGGCACTGCATCAATATTTTCCAGGAAAATATTGGCTCTGTTGATGCCGGAGTATAATGTGTACCACAATGCTGCAACGGCCGGATCACTTGTGTTGGCATTGTTACAGATCAACCACTTTTGTTAGGTCCGCGGTTGGCACCACCATAGTGTCCCAGATCGTCACCTCCTACAAGGTATAAGAACTCATTTCCGTAGAAGGAACTTGTCCCAGAATGGCATAGGTTCCTGTCAGCCAAGAGGTAGCGTCCGCTTCATTTTTGAAGAAGTTTTCAGGAGTGGTGTATGTCGGGTCTTTTTCCAAGAAATCGCAGGAATCAGGTT
>ENA-OQIG01001302-OQIG01001302.1-human-gut-metagenome-genome-assembly--contig:-NODE-1302-length-11082-cov-2.821908_pt1 | contig 11082 bp, 15 predicted proteins | sample MGYA00242576_ERZ504741 | MGnify/ENA primary metagenome ERZ504741 (study PRJEB26092, sample SAMD00036436) | human gut metagenome | host: Homo sapiens | study: EMG produced TPA metagenomics assembly of... | reverse complement strand
GGGGAACACCGCGCGACAGGGCCATGATTTCGGCCATTACCACGAACATGCCGAGGTTGCTGGCAATGACGGCGCAGACGGCGGCAGCATCAACATATTGATCTGCAAGCCGTTGCACTTCACCTGCGCGTGGCGATGCCAGTCAATGTTGTAGAGGCTGACAAACAGACCGCACAGACCGAGCGTAATCAGCCAAATCGCGTTAAGCGGAGAGATTTGCACATCGTAGCTTACCAGCGACAGCGCACCGCTCACGCCAACCGCGCCAGTCAGTACAGTGAAGCCCGCGGCTGCCGTATACAGACTACCAACCGCGCCGCCAATTCCAGCTATCCAGCCACTTAACGCTTTTTGAAAAGAAAAGAGAAATGCCAGAACAGCGGCGGCGACAAACCACGCCACGCCGCTATTGATCAGGGAAATTGCGCTCATTTAGCCTCTCCACTTTGAGCCTGCTGAAACAAGGTGAGATCGCCAAAGTCCGTGTTAAAAGTCAGCTCACGCTTACGTTTGCTGACGCGGGCGATATCAGTGTTATCCACCAGATGCAGGGCTTTAGTCGGGCACATCCGCACGCAGGCCGGACCTTGTTCATCAAAGCTACAAAGGTCACATTTGACGGCGATCGCGCGAATACCTGGCACCCAGTCAAGCAATGTGCTGACACGCGCCGGAGCAGGCGGTGCCGGTGGCGCTTTCGGGGTATTGGCGTTTGCCGGAATATCCAGCGGACGGCTGCCGGAAAATTCAATTGCGCCAAACGGGCAGGCGATGCCGCACAGCTTGCAGCTTACGCACAGGCTTTCATTCAACTGCACGGCCCCATCAACGCGGGTGATGGCGTTAACCGGGCAGACCACCGCGCAGGGTGCATCTTCACAGTGGTGACAGAGCTGCGGCGCAGATTCTTTTTCATTCAGCATCACTCTCAGGCGCGGCATTGATTGCAGGCCGTGCTGGCGATGCGTCTCTGAACAGGCGGCCTCACAAGTGTGGCAGCCGATACAGAGCGTGGAGTCAGCAATTACAAAACGATTCACCAGGCATTCCTCAGGTGATTGTCATTTTTGACGAAAACATGCCGATGAAATGTTATTTTCGACACTCATCGACACGCCATCCCCAAACAGGCGTAACGCCTGCAAAACGGGCAAAGCCTCAGCTCATGCTGCCGGGCTTTGTCCCTTTACCAGTTGGCTTAAATTCACCGGCACATTGTTTTCAATAGCGGTGTATAAGCTGTCGTAAACGCCAGCGATTTTTTCGAGATAGTGTTCCAGAACCTGTTCGCGATCGCGGATGTTGACCTTGCCATCAATCATGCCGTCAATGCTCAGTTGCGCCTGCGCAATCCGCTGTTTGTCTTCGCCATCTTTTGTTTCGACGTAATACTCGATGGTGTGGCTGTTAAAGCCATCCGCCAGGGTGACGTAAATGCGAAAATGTTCAAAAAGGACGAAACAGAGTTCTTTGTCCGGCGCGCAGCTCATGGCGTGATGCAGGCGCGCTTTCGATAACGTGATCCCCTGAACCAGCGAATTGCAGTAGATGTGCACTGGTCCTGTAGGCGACGATGCCGCTGTGCGATGTAATCGGCTTTCTCGCTTATTTCCCAAATAGTCATTGTCAGGTTACCCGTTTAACAGAGATGCCAGCTTTAAGCATTTTTTGTGCCAACTTTTAATTTATTGTTATTAAAGAGATTTTTAAGCTAAAGATGAATTTCGTCGCCGTGTCGATGTGTCATTTCGACATCATCGACATTATTCACCGCAGGGATAATCAACACTGGCACAATTATTGCTTGTAGCTGGCAATAGTTAATGGGAGGCGATATGCACGAAATAACCCTCTGCCAACGGGCACTGGAATTGATCGAACAGCAGGCCGCAAAACACGGCGCAAAACGCGTAACTGGGGTCTGGCTCAAAATTGGCGCATTTTCTTGTGTCGAAACCAGCTCTCTTGCCTTTTGTTTTGATCTGGTTTGCCGCGGCAGCGTGGCGGAAGGTTGTAAACTGCACCTCGAAGAACAAGAGGCCGAATGCTGGTGTGAAACATGCCAACAGTATGTGACGCTACTGACCCAGCGCGTCCGCCGCTGTCCACAGTGTCATGGTGACATGCTGCAGATTGTGGCAGACGACGGTTTACAGATTCGGCGGATAGAAATAGACCAGGAGTGAGCGATGTGTACAACATGCGGTTGCGGTGAAGGCAACCTGTATATCGAGGGTGATGAACATAACCCTCATTCCGCGTTTCGTAGCGCGCCATTTGCCCCGGCGGCACGCCCGAAGATGAAAATCACCGGCATTAAAGCGCCTGAATTTACCCCCAGCCAGACTGAAGAAGGCGACCTGCATTACGGTCATGGCGAAGCGGGCACTCACGCACCGGGCATGAGCCAGCGTCGGATGCTGGAAGTCGAAATTGACGTGCTGGACAAAAATAACCGTCTGGCTGAACGCAACCGCGCGCGCTTTGCTGCCCGCAAGCAACTGGTGCTCAACCTGGTTTCCAGCCCTGGTTCCGGTAAAACCACCCTGCTGACGGAAACCCTAATGCGCCTGAAAGACAGCGTTCCGTGCGCAGTTATTGAAGGCGACCAGCAAACCGTGAACGATGCCGCACGCATTCGCGCTACCGGCACACCAGCGATTCAGGTGAACACCGGTAAAGGCTGCCATCTTGACGCACAGATGATTGCCGACGCCGCACCGCGTCTGCCACTGGACGATAACGGTATTCTGTTTATCGAAAACGTTGGCAACCTCGTATGCCCGGCCAGCTTCGATCTCGGTGAAAAACACAAAGTGGCGGTGCTTTCCGTTACCGAAGGTGAAGACAAACCGCTGAAATATCCGCATATGTTTGCCGCCGCCTCGCTGATGCTGCTCAACAAAGTTGACCTGTTGCCGTATCTCAACTTTGACGTTGAAAAGTGCATCGCCTGCGCCCGCGAAGTCAATCCAGAAATTGAAATCATCCTTATTTCCGCCACCAGCGGCGAAGGGATGGACCAGTGGCTGAACTGGCTGGAGACACAGCGATGTGCATAGGCGTTCCCGGCCAGATCCGCACCATTGACGGCAACCAGGCGAAAGTCGACGTCTGCGGCATTCAGCGCGATGTCGATTTAACGTTAGTCGGCAGCTGCGATGAAAACGGTCAGCCGCGCGTGGGCCAGTGGGTACTGGTACACGTTGCTTTGCCATGAGCGTAATTAATGAAGCCGAAGCACGCGACACTCTCGACGCCTTACAAAACATGTTTGACGTTGAGCCGGATGTCGGCGCGCTGTTGTATGGCGAGGAAAAATAATGCGTTTTGTTGATGAATATCGCGCGCCGGAACAGGTGATGCAGTTAATTGAGCATCTGCGCGAACGTGCTTCACATCTCTCTTACACCGCCGAACGCCCTCTGCGGATTATGGAAGTGTGTGGCGGTCATACCCACGCTATCTTTAAATTCGGCCTCGACCAGTTACTGCCGGAAAACGTTGAGTTATCCACGGTCCGGGGTGCCCGGTGTGCGTACTGCCGATGGTAGAATCGACACCTGCGTGGAGATTGCCAGCCATCCGGAAGTCATCTTCTGTACCTTTGGCGACGCCATGCGCGTGCCGGGGAAACAGGGATCGCTGTTGCAGGCAAAAGCACGCGGTGCCGATGTGCGCATCGTTTACTCGCCGATGGATGCGTTGAAACTGGCGCAGGAGAATCCAACCCGCAAAGTGGTGTTCTTCGGCTTAGGTTTTGAAACCACTATGCCGACCACCGCTATCACTCTGCAACAGGCGAAAGCGCGTGATGTGCAGAATTTTTACTTCTTCTGCCAGCACATTACGCTTATCCCGACGCTGCGCAGTTTGCTGGAACAGCCGGATAACGGTATCGACGCGTTCCTCGCGCCGGGGCCACGTTAGTATGGTTATCGGCACTGATGCCTATAATTTTATCGCCAGCGATTTTCATCGTCCGCTGGTGGTCGCTGGTTTCGAACCCCTTGATCTACTGCAAGGCGTGGTGATGCTGGTGGAGCAGAAAATAGCGGCCCACAGCAAGGTAGAGAATCAGTATCGTCGGGTGGTGCCGGATGCCGGTAACCTGCTGGCGCAACAGGCAATTGCTGATGTGTTCTGTGTCAACGGCGACAGCGAATGGCGCGGCTTAGGCGTGATTGAATCTTCTGGCGTGCACCTGACGCCGGATTATCAACGATTCGATGCCGAAGCACATTTCCGCCCGGCACCGCAGCAGGTCTGCGATGACCCGCGCGCGCGTTGTGGTGAGGTATTAACGGGCAAATGTAAGCCGCATCAATGCTCGCTGTTTGGTAACACCTGTAATCCTCAAACCGCATTTGGTGCACTGATGGTCTCCTCCGAAGGAGCGTGCGCCGCGTGGTATCAGTATCGTCAGCAGGAGAGTGAAGCGTGAATAATATCCAACTCGCCCACGGCAGCGGCGGCCAGGCGATGCAGCAATTAATCAACAGCCTGTTTATGGAAGCCTTTGCCAACCGTGGCTGGCAGAGCAGGAAGATCAGGCACGTCTTGATCTGGCGCAGCTGGTAGCGGAAGGCGACCGTCTGGCGTTCTCCACCGACAGTTACGTCATTGACCGCTGTTCTTTCCTGGCGGTAATATCGGCAAGCTGGCGATTTGCGGCACCGCGAATGACGTTGCGGTCAGTGGCGCTATTCCGCGCTATCTCTCCTGTGGCTTTATCCTCGAAGAAGGATTGCCGATGGAGACACTGAAAGCCGTAGTGACCAGCATGGCAGAAACCGCCCGCACGGCAGGCATTGCCATCGTTACTGGCGATACTAAAGTGGTGCAGCGCGGCGCGGCAGATAAACTGTTTATCAACACCGCTGGCATGGGCGCAATTCCGGCGAATATTCACTGGGGCGCACAGACGCTAACCGCAGGCGATGTATTGCTGGTTAGCGGTACACTCGGCGACCACGGGGCGACTATCCTTAACCTGCGTGAGCAGCTGGGGCTGGATGGCGAACTGGTCAGCGACTGCGCGGTGCTGACGCCGCTTATTCAGACGCTGCGTGACATTCCCGGCGTGAAAGCGCTGCGTGATGCCACCCGTGGTGGTGTAAACGCGGTGGTTCATGAGTTCGCGGTAGCCTGCGGTTGTGGTATTGAAATTTCAGAAGCGGCGCTGCCGGTTAAACCTGCCGTGCGCGGCGTTTGCGAACTGCTGGGACTGGACGCCCTGAACTTTGCCAACGAAGGCAAACTGGTGATCGCCGTTGAACGCAACGTGGCAGAGCAAGTGCTGGCAGCGTTACATTCCCATCCACTGGGAAAAGACGCGGCGCTGATTGGTGAAGTGGTGGAACGTAAAGGTGTTCGTCTTGCCGGTCTGTATGGCGTGAAACGAACCCTCGATTTACCACACGCCGAACCGCTTCCGCGTATATGCTAATAAAATTCTAAATCTCCTATAGTTAGTCAATGACCTTTTGCACCGCTTTGCGGTGCTTTCCTGGAAGAACAAAATGTCATATACACCGATGAGTGATCTCGGACAGCAAGGGTTGTTCGACATCACTCGGACACTATTGCAGCAGCCCGATCTGGCCTCGCTGTGTGAGGCTCTTTCGCAACTGGTAAAGCGTTCTGCGCTCGCCGACAACGCGGCTATTGTGTTGTGGCAAGCGCAGACTCAACGTGCGTCTTATTACGCATCGCGTGAAAAAGACACCCCCATTAAATATGAAGACGAAACTGTTCTGGCACACGGTCCGGTACGCAGCATTTTGTCGCGCCCTGATACGCTGCATTGCAGTTACGAAGAATTTTGTGAAACCTGGCCGCAGCTGGCCGCAGGTGGGCTATACCCCAAATTTGGTCACTATTGCCTGATGCCACTGGCGGCGGAAGGGCATATTTTTGGTGGCTGTGAATTTATTCGTTATGACGATCGCCCCTGGAGCGAAAAAGAGTTCAATCGTCTGCAAACATTTACGCAGATCGTTTCTGTCGTCACCGAACAAATCCAGAGCCGCGTCGTCAACAATGTCGACTATGAGTTGTTATGCCGGGAGCGCGATAACTTCCGCATCCTGGTTGCCATTACCAACGCGGTGCTTTCCCGCCTGGATATGGACGAACTGGTCAGCGAAGTCGCCAAAGAAATCCATTACTATTTCGACATTGACGATATCAGCATTGTCTTACGCAGCCACCGTAAAAACAAACTCAACATCTACTCCACTCACTATCTTGATAAACAACATCCCGCCCACGAACAGAGCGAAGTCGATGAAGCCGGAACCCTCACCGAACGCGTGTTCAAAAGTAAAGAGATGCTGCTGATCAATCTCCACGAGCGGGACGATTTACGCCCCTATGAACGCATGTTGTTCGACACCTGGGGCAACCAGATTCAAACCTTGTGCCTGTTACCGCTGATGTCTGGCGACACCATGCTGGGCGTGCTGAAACTGGCGCAATGCGAAGAGAAAGTGTTTACCACTACCAATCTGAATTTACTGCGCCAGATTGCCGAACGTGTGGCAATCGCTGTCGATAACGCCCTCGCCTATCAGGAAATCCATCGTCTGAAAGAACGGCTGGTTGATGAAAACCTCGCCCTGACCGAGCAGCTCAACAATGTTGATAGTGAATTTGGCGAGATTATTGGCCGCAGCGAAGCCATGTACAGCGTGCTTAAACAAGTTGAAATGGTGGCGCAAAGTGACAGTACCGTGCTGATCCTCGGTGAAACTGGCACGGGTAAAGAGCTGATTGCCCGTGCGATCCATAATCTCAGTGGGCGTAATAATCGCCGCATGGTCAAAATGAACTGCGCGGCGATGCCTGCCGGATTGCTGGAAAGCGATCTGTTTGGTCATGAGCGTGGGGCTTTTACCGGTGCCAGCGCCCAGCGCATTGGTCGTTTTGAACTGGCGGATAAAAGCTCCCTGTTCCTCGACGAAGTGGGCGATATGCCACTGGAGTTACAGCCGAAGTTGCTGCGTGTATTACAGGAACAGGAGTTTGAACGTCTCGGCAGCAACAAAATCATTCAGACGGACGTGCGTCTAATCGCCGCGACTAACCGCGATCTGAAAAAAATGGTCGCCGACCGTGAGTTCCGTAGCGATCTCTATTACCGCCTGAACGTATTCCCGATTCACCTGCCGCCACTACGCGAGCGTCCGGAAGATATTCCGCTGCTGGCGAAAGCCTTTACCTTCAAAATTGCCCGTCGTCTGGGGCGCAATATCGACAGCATTCCTGCCGAGACGCTGCGCACCTTGAGCAACATGGAGTGGCCGGGTAACGTACGCGAACTGGAAAACGTCATTGAGCGCGCGGTATTGCTAACACGCGGTAACGTGCTGCAGCTGTCATTGCCAGATATTGTTTTACCGGAACCTGAAACGCCGCCTGCCGCAACGGTTGTCGCCCAGGAGGGCGAAGATGAATATCAGTTGATTGTTCGCGTGCTGAAAGAAACCAACGGCGTGGTTGCCGGGCCTAAAGGCGCTGCGCAACGTCTGGGGCTGAAACGCACGACCTTGCTGTCACGGATGAAGCGGCTTGGAATTGATAAATCGGCATTGATTTAACTGCAAATTGCCGGACAGATCTGCCTGTCCGGCATACTATTCACGAGTTTTTTTCGGACGATATTTTTCCGGCAGTTCTGGCACCGGACGCTTGTCATCGATGAGATGACGCACGGTTAAGATCGGATGACGCCACAGCATTCGCGGCCCGGCCCAACGCATAATCTGTTTCATCTCTTCACGCTTTGCTGGCTGGTAACAGTGCACCGGACACTGCTTACAGGCTGGTTTCTCTTCGCCGAACACACATTTATCCAGCCGCTTTTGCGCGTAAACAAACAACGCCTCGTAATGCTCCGGCTCCGCTGACGCCTGCGGGCATTTCGCTTGATAAAGATCGATCATTTTTTTAATCGTCAGTTTTTCACGAGAGATACGCTTGCCGGACATGCTGCCTCCATACTCTTAAGGTGTATTTATATTACAACTTAATTTGAAAGGGGACTATGGCTCTGAAGGAGGAGGTTTATTCAACCGACGCAATTTTGCGTACTTGCTTCATAAGCATCACGCAAAAGCTGCAAAACAGCATCTTTCCCGGAACCAGCATCAAGAACTCGCCGTTCGCTTCTTCCCCTGAAATGATTAACTCCGGTATCATGTGCGCCTTATGTGATTACAACGAAAATAAAAACCATCACACCCCATTTAATATCAGGGAACCGGACATAACCCCATGAGTGCAATAGAAAATTTCGACGCCCATACGCCCATGATGCAGCAGTATCTCAGGCTGAAAGCCCAGCATCCCGAGATCCTGCTGTTTTACCGGATGGGTGATTTTTATGAACTGTTTTATGACGACGCAAAACGCGCGTCGCAACTGCTGGATATTTCACTGACCAAACGCGGTGCTTCGGCGGGAGAGCCGATCCCGATGGCGGGGATTCCCTACCATGCGGTGGAAAACTATCTCGCCAAACTGGTGAATCAGGGAGAGTCCGTTGCCATCTGCGAACAAATTGGCGATCCGGCGACCAGCAAAGGTCCGGTTGAGCGCAAAGTTGTGCGTATCGTTACGCCAGGCACCATCAGCGATGAAGCCCTGTTACAGGAGCGTCAGGACAACCTGCTGGCGGCTATCTGGCAGGGCAGCAAAGGTTTCGGCTACGCGACGCTGGATATCAGCTCCGGGCGTTTTCGCCTGAGCGAACCGGCCGACCGCGAAACGATGGCGGCAGAGCTGCAACGCACTAATCCGGCGGAACTGCTGTATGCAGAAGATTTCGCGAGATGTCGCTGATTGAAGGCCGTCGCGGCCTGCGCCGTCGCCCGCTGTGGGAGTTTGAAATCGACACCGCGCGCCAGCAGTTGAATCTGCAATTTGGCACCCGCGATCTGGTCGGTTTTGGCGTCGAGAACGCGCCGCGCGGACTTTGTGCTGCCGGTTGTCTGTTGCAGTATGCGAAAGATACCCAACGCACGACCCTGCCGCATATTCGTTCTATCACCATGGAACGTGAGCAGGACAGCATCATTATGGATGCCGCGACACGTCGTAACCTGGAAATTACTCAGAACCTGGCGGGCGGTGCGGAAAATACGCTGGCTTCTGTGCTCGACTGCACCGTCACGCCGATGGGTAGTCGTATGCTGAAACGCTGGCTGCATATGCCAGTGCGCGATACCCGCGTGTTGCTTGAGCGCCAGCAAACTATTGGCGCATTGCAGGATTTCACCGCCGAGTTGCAGCCGGTACTGCGTCAGGTCGGCGACCTGGAACGTATTCTGGCACGTCTGGCTTTACGAACTGCTCGCCCACGCGATCTGGCCCGTATGCGCCACGCTTTCCAGCAACTGCCGGAGCTGCGTGCGCAATTAGAAACTGTCGATAGTGCACCGGTACAGGCGCTGCGTGAAAAGATGGGCGAGTTTGCCGAGCTGCGCGATCTGCTGGAGCGAGCAATCATCGACACACCGCCGGTGCTGGTACGCGACGGTGGTGTTATCGCATCAGGCTATAACGAAGAGCTGGATGAGTGGCGCGCGCTGGCTGACGGCGCGACCGATTATCTGGAGCGTCTGGAAGTCCGCGAGCGTGAACGTACCGGCCTGGACACGCTAAAAGTTGGCTTTAATGCGGTGCACGGCTACTACATTCAAATCAGCCGTGGGCAAAGCCATCTGGCACCCATCAACTACATGCGTCGCCAGACGCTGAAAAACGCCGAGCGCTACATCATTCCAGAGCTAAAAGAGTACGAAGATAAAGTTCTCACCTCAAAAGGCAAAGCACTGGCTCTGGAAAAACAGCTTTATGAAGAGCTGTTCGACCTGCTGTTGCCGCATCTGGAAGCGTTGCAACAGAGCGCGAGCGCGCTGGCGGAACTCGACGTGCTGGTTAACCTGGCGGAACGCGCCTATACCCTGAACTACACCTGCCCGACCTTCATTGATAAACCGGGCATTCGCATTACCGAAGGTCGCCATCCGGTAGTTGAACAAGTACTGAATGAGCCATTTATCGCCAACCCGCTGAATCTGTCACCGCAGCGCCGGATGTTGATTATTACCGGCCCGAACATGGGCGGTAAAAGTACCTATATGCGCCAGACCGCACTGATTGCGCTGATGGCCTACATCGGCAGCTATGTACCGGCACAAAAAGTCGAGATTGGACCTATCGATCGCATCTTTACCCGCGTAGGCGCGGCAGATGACCTGGCTTCCGGGCGCTCAACCTTTATGGTGGAGATGACTGAAACCGCCAATATTTTACATAACGCCACCGAATACAGTCTGGTGTTAATGGATGAGATCGGGCGTGGAACGTCCACCTACGATGGTCTGTCGCTGGCGTGGGCGTGCGCGGAAAATCTGGCGAATAAGATTAAGGCATTGACGTTATTTGCTACCCACTATTTCGAGCTGACCCAGTTACCGGAGAAAATGGAAGGCGTCGCCAACGTGCATCTCGATGCGCTGGAGCACGGCGACACCATTGCCTTTATGCATAGCGTGCAGGATGGCGCGGCGAGCAAAAGCTACGGCCTGGCGGTTGCAGCTCTGGCGGGCGTGCCAAAAGAGGTGATTAAGCGCGCACGGCAAAAACTGCGTGAGCTGGAAAGTATTTCGCCGAACGCCGCCGCTACACAAGTGGATGGTACGCAAATGTCTTTGCTGTCAGTACCGGAAGAAACCTCGCCAGCGGTCGAAGCTCTGGAAAATCTCGACCCGGATTCACTGACTCCGCGTCAGGCGCTGGAATGGATTTATCGCTTGAAGAGTCTGGTGTAATAACAATTCCCGATAGTCTTTTGCTATCGGAATATGGTAATGACTCCAACTTATTGATAGTGTTTTATGTTCAGATAATGCCCGATGACTTTGTCATGCAGCTCCACCGATTTTGAAAACGACAGCGACTTCCGTCCCAGCCGTGCCAGGTGCTGCCTCAGATTCAGGTTATGCCGCTCAATTCGCTGCGTATATCGCTTGCTGATTACGTGCAGCTTTCCCTTCAGGCGGGATTCATACAGCG
>ENA-OQIG01001301-OQIG01001301.1-human-gut-metagenome-genome-assembly--contig:-NODE-1301-length-11119-cov-1.374727_pt1 | contig 11119 bp, 17 predicted proteins | sample MGYA00242576_ERZ504741 | MGnify/ENA primary metagenome ERZ504741 (study PRJEB26092, sample SAMD00036436) | human gut metagenome | host: Homo sapiens | study: EMG produced TPA metagenomics assembly of... | reverse complement strand
CAGTTTGGCATGATTGAGATTCTGGACGGTGTGATTACCATCGACAGGGTGGAAAGCATCAGAATCTGGAGCAGCTGGAGGCCCGGAAGAAGTACCAGAGAGAATACCAGCGGGACTACCGCAGAAAACAGAAGCTTCTGCTGACTGGTGAGCAGGAAGAAAATACAGAGGAAAGTTCATGTGAAGATTCACGTAAACATTTACATAAATATTTACATGAATCCAACGTTAACAGCCTAGATAAAGAGAAAGATAAAGAAGAAGATAAAGATAAGAATAAAGAGAAAGCAACCTGTGAGCAGGTTGTGGACCTTTACCGGTCCATCTGCATTTCTTATCCATCTGTAAAAACATTATCCGAAGCCAGGAAGAAGGCAATCAGAGCCAGATTGAAAGTTTACAGCCTAGAAGATTTTTCGAAAGATGTTTGAAAAGGCAGAGGGATCCGCTTTCTTAAAGGGTGCCAATAACCGGAACTGGTCAGCAAACTTTGATTGGCTGATGAAAGATGCCAATTTTGCGAAGGTAATCGATGGAAACTATGATAACAAACCACGTCAGGCGGAAAGTGCGAAGCCGATCACAGGAAATAAGTTCAATAATTTCCACCAGCGGCAATATGATATGGGATCGCTTGAGCAGATGTTACTTGAAACCAGAGTGCAGGAGGGTGAGAAATGGCAGTGATTGGAATTATCGTGTTCTGTGGAGTAGTCGTTGGTGCGGCGGCGTTGCTGCTGAACCGGCCAGAGCGGCCGAAGGATCCGAGGAAGATCAGGAGCAGATGGAATACTTGGAAGCATGGAAGAAAAAACATGAAAGGACGGACAAAGAAAAATGATACCGAGAAAATTTACTGGAGAAATGCTGAAAGGAAGAAAAGCAACGCTGGAACGCGATATAAGAAATGTGGCAGGCGTAGCGATAGGGAAAGGGGCGACAGTTACAATCACGGAGGTTGTGCGCGGAAAAGGGCTGACAATTAAAACGGAGAAATGCCCACATTGCGGACAATATTCATACATCACAAGAGTACAGAGAGAGGATTTAACACTGCTACCAAATGTATAGTAGTATTTTGTGCGCTGGTAATCGGAGCAGCAGCGTGGCTGCTGAACCGACCAGAACATCCGAAGGATCCGCGGGAGGACGATGAACAGATGGAATATCTGAACGAGTGGAACAGGAAACATAAGAAATGACAATGCAGCAAGTTACTATGAGCGAGTATTTAAAACTCGGTACGGTAGTTTTCCCCATTGCGGTAGCTGCGTGTGTCAAAAATGCTTGTATTGGTGGAGCGGCAGATGCCCGGAAGGCGAATGCTATGACGATAAGAGGCGAAAGAAGAGCCTTATAACAAAGCATTCCCTGAACGTTCACCACGGACGCAGTGGTCAAATTGGAATCTTCCTGGGGAGCAGGCGCATTGGTGTAGGGGTGGAACTTTTTACCCAGTGTCATACTGTGAACACTTCGTAAAATATCAGGGAGCAGAGATAGGAGATTGTATACGAGCACCGGTGCAGTATTTTCAAGATGGATACCTAAAATGCACGCTGAAAGACCGGATCGGATGCGAAGCATGTGCAATGGGGAGAAACGATAAGAATATTTTCGACTGTCAGTATATGACGGATTCAGGCTGTAACAAGCTGATCGAAGCAAAGAATAGAATGTTGGATGCAATTGCATCTGGAGCTGAAATTGAACCATGCGAACGGCAATGTTGTGCAGGTTGCACGAGACAGTGCCAGTATCGGTGTGGCGTGAAATAAACAGAAAGGAGCCAGCCTCCGGCCGGGGCAAGGGTATACCGGGCTTCTGAATGAAATGGGAGAATTAGGCACAGAAGAATGGAAAAAACAGAAGAAGATACAGAGAGCAATTTTTACGGCGAAGCAGAATCTGCCGTATGAAGTGAAACTTCGTCGCCAAGCCAGAAGAGCATGGGGAGTTCTGGGCAGAGATAGGAAGCAGGATAAGAGCTGCCATGTGAGCGTCGGCGGATTGGACAGTATTGTTTGGAGGATTTTCTGAAATGAAAGAGTTGATTATAGATTGCTTTGCTGGCGGAGGCGGTGCCTCCGTTGGCATTGAGATGGCACTGGGGAGACCGGTAGATATTGCAATCAACCACGACCCAGACGCCATTTTGATCCATAAGACGAATCACCCGAACACGCTGCATCTGACCGAGGATATTTTCAAGGTCAACCTGCGGAAATACGTCAAAGATCAGCGTGTGGCATTGATGTGGGCGAGTCCGGACTGCACGAGCCATTCAAAGGCCAAGGGCGGAAAACCGAGGGAGCGCGGTCTGCGTATCCTTCCATGGGCGGTGTATAAGCACGCCAAGGAGATTCTGCCGGATGTGATCCTAATGGAGAATGTGGAAGAAATACAGCAGTGGGGGCCGCTGGATGAAAAGGGATATCCGATTCCAGAAAGAAAGGGAGAAGATTATCAGAAATTTATCCGGTCGATGAAAGCATTGGGTTATATATTTGACTGCCGGGAGCTGGTAGCTGCCGATTATGGGGCACCGACCACCAGAAAACGATGGTACGCGGTGTTCCGGCGGGACGGAAAAGAGATCCGCTGGCCAGAACCAACGCACAGCAGAGAGAACACCAGCTTGAGGCATTGGGAAGAATGCGGAAATTATATTGACTGGTCAGACCTAGGCACATCGATCTTTAACCGGAAAAAGCCGTTGGCGGAGGCTACACAGAAGCGTATAGCTAACGGGATTAAGAAATATATTACCGATGCGCCTGCTCCATATATCGTAAAGGATAAGGATGCGCTGGCATTTATCATTCAGTACCACGGCGAGACACGAGACGGAGATTCCAGAGGACAGCTTCTGACGGAGCCGATCAAGACCATCGACACTTCAAATCGATACGGCTTGGTAACTGCATTCATCACAAAATATTATAAATCCGGCATCGGGCAGGGATGTGACGAGCCACTGCATACCATAACGACTTCGCCAGGGCATTTTGGACTGGTATCTGCGTTTCTGATCAAATATTACGGGGCAGGATGCGGCAGATGCTCGACCGGCCGCTGGGAACCATCACGACAAAAGACCGATTCGGACTGGTAAATGTGATTTTAGACATCAAAGGCGAGAAATATATCATCTACGATATTTTTCTGCGGATGCTGAAGCCGGAAGAACTGAAACTGATGCAGGGATTCCCACGAGATATATCATTAACCGAGATTATAATTTCAAAAGTTACCCGGTTGCAAAGCAGGTGGCGCGGATTGGGAACAGCGTGGTGCCGATCATGGCGCAAAAGCTGGTAGAAGCAAACTGCCCGTATCTAAAAGTAGGAGTGCGGGTGCCAAACCTTAACATCGATGACAGCCAAGAGCAACTGAGATTTGCGTAAAGCAAAAAAGGTGATAGGCAGTACAACAATGGGAGGAACAAAAATGAACGGAGAAGGATATCGGGATCCAACGGCAGACCAGGCAATATATCGTGCCAGCCGCCTGCCGGAACCGATCTGGAACGTGATCAAGCAGTACGGGCGGTGCTGGAAGTGTCGCACCTGGAGCTGACCGGCATCCAAATGGTGGATCGAAAGAACAGAAAAAAGTACGCATGGGGAGGTGATACTGATGGAGCGGATCAGAGGAGAAAACGAGGAGAAAAAGGAGTATTTGAAAAGGTACCACGCAGCCGTGCTGGCGGAAAAAGAAATCCAGGAGGAAATTGACCAGCTGCGAATGGATAAGATGTTTCCGGGCATGATCCAGGACGGAATGCCGCACGGGAGCAGCTGCGGGGATCTGTCAGCCTACGCAGTCCAGCTGGAAGAACTGATGGACAACCTGAAAGCACAGATGGAGCAGCGGATCCGGCTGAGGAAAGAAATCACGCAGAAGATTGAAGAGATGCCGGATGAAACGGAAAAGACTGTGCTGCGGCTGCGATATATCCGCTGGTTGAAGTGGGAACAGATCGCGGGCAGAATGGGGTACAGCTGGAAACAGATACATAGAATCCATGGAAAAGCACTGGCTGATTTCAAGATGACATAGAATGACACACTCCATCTATGGTATAGTGTAAGAGCCAAAGAATGGATGAAGGAAACGGCATTTTATTCAAGGCCTCCTTTCGATGTGTTTTGATAGAGCTTCAGCGACCAGGTGTCACAGCCTGGCCGCTGCTTACGGCAGGCATCAGCCGGGGTGAACGTACGCGCTCGAATGATGCACGAACATGGTATATGGAAACTTCCATATCACCGCTTGGAACGTAGCTCAGTGGATGAGAGCGGGTTGCATCGGGGCAACTGACGTCGGGGGTTCGAGTCCTTCCGTTCCAATTCTCCATTGACTGGAGAGACATCCCCCATATACTTCTTCTAAAACGTCCTGTAGAAATGCAGGGCGTTTTGTAGTATGATGAAAAAAGGAGGATGCATTAAATTGGAAAATAATGAATTAATTGCAATTCTTAAAAAATGCAAGGGAAGGAAAGCAAAAATAGAATACAGAAAAGGAAATTTTTATAACAATATTTCTGCCAGTTCAATTGGCATTATGGGCATTATCAAGTGAATTGCAGATGAAAAAATTTATGCCCATAATAATGATCTTTTTCTGCTGCGTTTTTGCAGCCTTGATAAGTAGAACGAATAGATTAATATTCGAAATTGAGCAAGATATAGAAGAAATAAATGAAAACATAAAAGAGAATTAATCGACATTTCAAAAACGAAACGAATGAGAGGTGGTGAGGCTTGGCAAGAGCACCAGATCTGCGGGTGGAGCAGGCCATGGAATTATATGCAAAAGGCATGAAACTAATAGAGATTGCCGCTACATTGAAGTTCCAGAGGGAACGGTTCGAAGCTGGAAGAATCGATATGACTGGGATGCAACGTTGCATAAAAAGAAATGCAACGTTGCAAAAAAGAAAGGCGGTCAGCCAGGCAACAAAAATGCCGAAGGGCATGGAGGAACAGGGCCGCCGGGAAATAAGAATGCGATTAAGACGGGAGAGTTTGAAGCTCTCTTTTTTGATTGTCTGGATCCAGAAGAAAAACGGTTGACTGAAATGGTGACGCTGGACAAGGAGCAGTTGCTCCTACAGGAAATTCAGCTATTGACCGTACGGGAACGGCGGATGTTGAAAAGAATTGAGATGCTGAAGAACATAGAGCAGCCGCCGGCCGATGAAAATGCTGAGCCAGAAGAACAAGTTATAGCGGGAATGAGCGTTACCGGATATCGATCTGGAATTGAAAAAGGAAAACCAACTGTCTTAAAAGAATACGAGGGGATTTTGGGACAGATCCAGTCCATAGAAGATGCCATGACCCGTGTGCAGGCACGGCGTCAGCGAGCCATCGAGGCCTTGCATAAATTTGGCTATGATGATGCGCGGCTGGAGCTGGCGGCAATGCAGCTTGAATTCGAAATGAGCAAACAGGACGTTCAGCAGGAAGAAACCGGCGATGATGGATTCCTTTCTGCGATGAATGCCGTGGCGCAGGAAGTCTGGGGTGATGAGAGTGTATGAGAAATCTCATCATTGAAAGAAAAGCTGCAGAAACTCAAACAAAACATCAAAAGCCGGCAGAAAGGCCAGACATTCCATTTTTCACCGTTTTCCAGAAAACAGAAGCAAGTTCTTACCTGGTGGTGCAAAGATTCACCGGTTCATGATAAAGATGGAATTATAGCTGACGGCGCGATCCGATCCGGAAAGACTGTCAGTATGTCCCTCTCATTCGTGATGTGGGCAATGAGCACATTCAATGGTCAGAACTTTGCTATGTGTGGAAAGACCATTGGTTCTTTCCGAAGAAACGTACTGTTCTGGCTGAAACTGATGCTCAAGTCCAGAGGATATTCCGTAACCGATCGAAGAGCTGATAACCTCATTATCATCAGAAAAGGCGATACAGAGAACTATTTCTTATATTTTTGGTGGAAAAGATGAACGTTCACAGGATCTGATTCAGGGTATCACGCTTGCGGGCGTGTTCTTTGATGAAGTTGCACTGATGCCGGAATCCTTCGTCAATCAGGCAACCGGCCGATGCTCCGTGGAAGGTTCTAAGTTCTGGTTTAACTGCAATCCGGACGGGCCATATCATTGGTTTAAAGTGAACTGGATTGACAAATCCACGGGATACCTCGGAAAAGAGCGGGTGGAGCAGATCAGAAAGAAAGCCGCGGAAGAGGAAAAAGATCCGGGGCTAAAAGAAATCCTCTATCTGCATTTTACGATGGATGACAACCTGTCTCTGAGTGAGGAGATCAAAGCCAGATACCGCAGTATGTATATTGGCGTTTTCTTCAAGCGGTATATTTTAGGCTTATGGGCAGCAGCTGAGGGTGTCATTTATGATATGTTTGATCCGGAAAAACATGTAAAGAATATCAAAGAGTTTTTCCAGATACTGGTAAATGGAAACCGTTATGTGTCCTGCGACTATGGTACGCAGAATGCGACCGTGTTCCTGCTGTGGAATAAAGGAATCGATGGAAAATGGTACTGCATCCGCGAGTATTATTATTCCGGAAGAGACAAGGGTAAACAGAAGACGGATGCAGAATATGCAGATGATTTGAAAAAGTGGCTGGATGGAACCAGAATCAAAGCAATGATTGTGGATCCGTCGGCCGCTTCTTTTATTGCTGAACTGCGAAAACGCGGATACAAAGTAATTAAGGCAAATAATGATGTGCTGGACGGAATCCGGCTGGTTGGTATGCTGCTGAATCTGGAAATGCTGATATTTTCCAGCTCCTGTACGGAAACAATCAAAGAATTTGCTTCTTACATATGGGACGAGAAAGCAGCTGAGCATGGAGAGGACAAACCGGTAAAGCAGCATGATCACGGATGCGATGCAGTACGCTATTTTGTAAGTACTGTTTTGAGCAGTAAAGTGGCAAGACTTCGAGAGATAAGCAGGTGAAAATAATGTATACATTTACAGTTCCAAGAGAAAAATTTGATGAGCGGGCACCGGATAAGCAGATGATCCGCCAGTTGATATCCAAGCATATCAGCATTGTCGGGCGAATGCAGAAGAATATGCCTACTACAAAGGCAGCATGAAATTCTGTCAGATGCGGATCGTGAAAATAAACTGGTGTGTAACCATGCAAAGATATTCTGATACGGCCAGCAGTTATTTTATTGGAAATCCAGTAACATATAAGGCAGAAGGAGATATCAAGGCCCTGACGGATGCCTGGAGACTGCAGGAGCAGATGAAACCGACGGAGACAATGGCTGGAGCTTTCCATTTATGGGCTTGCGTATGAATACGTATATATAAAAGAGAATGAAAATGATCTGGTAACGAAGAACCTTTCGGCAGAAAATACATTTATGGTAAAAGATGACAGCATCGAGGAGAGAGAACTCTTTGCTGTCTATTATTATGTCAGAAAAGATGATTCTGGAACTTCGTCAGATCATTTCATGGCAACCATACTGACGTCAAGATACCGGTACGAGCTGGATATCGAGGACAGCAGCGCTCCGCAGATCACCGTAGAAGAGCCGCAGGAACATTATATGTGCGAGATTCCGATTATCGAGTATTTGAATAATAAACTTGGTATTGGTGATTTTGAACTGCAGATTCCACTTATTGATGCTTACAATGCGTTGATGAGCGATCGTATCACGGATAAGGAGCAGTTTATTGATGCGATTCTTGCCATCTATGGAACATTGCTTGCAGATGATGAAGTAGATGAGAATGGTGAGAAAAAAGAAGGCGCAGAGGCGGCGATGAAGCATCTGAAAAAGAGAAAGGTGCTGGAAGTTCCGGATGGAGCCAAGCAGAATATCTTACCAGAACATTCGATGAGACTGGCGTGGAAGTGCTGAAAAAGGCAATCGAACAGGATATTCATAAATTCAGTCATATTCCCTGCATGACGGATGAAAGCTTTGGTGGTAATGTTTCCGGCGTGGCAATGGAGTTTAAAGTATTGGGCATGGAGAACATTACAAAAATTAAGACCCGATATTATAAAAAAGGACTTCGAAAACGTCTCCGGCTGTTTTGCGGTTATCTGTCTCTGTATCAGAAGAACGTGGATCCAAAGGGGATTACAATGGTATTCACAAGATCTCTGCCGAAGAACCTGCTGGAAATTTCACAGATTGTGGCCAATTTGTGGGGCAAAGTCAGCAGGAGAACGCTGTTGTCGCAGATTCCGTTTGTAGAAGATGTGGATGAAGAATTAAATGCATTGGAAAAAGAAACGCAGGAGAATCTTGAGAATCAACAGAAAATGTTCGGGAATGATCCAAATACCAAGCCTGATCAGCCAGGGGAAGCATCCGCAGAGGATGATGTAAGCCATGACGAAAAGGAATGAGCAGTATTGGAAGAACCGCGCGGCGCAGAGAATGTGGGAATATATGCAGAGTGCCGAAGAAACAGCAGATGAGGCGGCAAAGCTCTATCAAAAGGCAGCGGCGTATCTGAATCAGGAAATTGATGGTATTTTCGAGAAGTATATGACCAAACATAATCTTTCAGAAAGAGAAGCCTATGAATGCTGAATCAGATGACGGACCGTGCTCGATACAGGAATTACTGCAGAAACTCCAGAATGGTGCCAAAGACACCGAAAAGGAGCAACTCATACAGAAACTTGAAGCTCCGGCATATCGGGCGAGAATCGAGCGTCTGGAGCAGATCCAGAGTCAGCTCGACCAGATTATGCGGAATGTATATCAGCAGGAGCTGGCCCTTTCCACATCACATTATGCGGCGCTGGCAGAGGAAGCTACTACAAGTCAATATTCGACATTCAGCAGCGCTCAGGATATGGATTTTCTTTTGCTAAGGTTGATCAGAAAATGATTGATCGTCTGCTGAAAAGCAGATGGGCAGGAAAGAACTATTCCACACGAATCTGGAATAATACCGGCGCGCTGGCGCAGACGTTGAAAGAAGAGCTGACTGGTCAGCCTTGGTAACCGGTCGCACAGAGCGGGAAACGGCCGAGATCATCATGCAGAAATTTGCGCAGGGTAGCAGCCAGGCCCGCCGCCTGATCCGGACAGAAAGCAGTTATATTACTGGGCAGATAGATCTGCAGTCATATGAGGAGTGCGGCATAGAAAAATACGTTTACCTTGCCACGCTGGATCTGCGGACCTGTCAGGAAGACTGTGCGCCGCTGGATGGAAAGATATTTCCGGTTAAAGATGCCAAGTCCGGCGTGAATATGCCTCCGATGCATCCCTGGTGCCGCTGCACGACGATTTCTTATTTTTCAGATGAGATTCTGAGAAATCTGCGGCGAAGGGCAAGAGATCCGGTTACTGGAAAGACATATACAGTGCCTGGGGATATGACTTATCAGCAGTGGTACCGAGAATATGTTTCAAGTAAAAATGGAACTTATGAAAAAGGAATTTCCAATAAACGTATATCAAAACAGGATGAGTACAAAATTGATAGAAATGCTATTGAATCAAATAAATACAAAAGAAAGTTTTCTGGTATAACAGGCAATTCTATTGTAGATGAGGGCATATATAAGTATGCAAAGGCAGGTTAATTCATCGAGATGGTACAAACCGAGAAGATTTATACATTCTTTCGGCAAGCAAAGGAACTGTTCTTGGGAAAAACGTCACCAGTGATGAAGCATTTGGTGTAAAACCAAATGAGAGTATTAGAAGTGCCGTGATAAATAATCAGGGAGACCTAATAGGACTGCATACACATCCAGACGGTACACCTCCGACAGGAAGTGATTTTGAAACTGCATTTAAACGAGGCTATCATTTCGGAATAGTTGCATGCTCAAATGGCAGTGTTTATACATATGGATGTGCAGACCAGTTTGCTTCTGCGAGAATTATTGATGATACAATCGAAAAGTTCAAAAAAATGATTGATGATTCCGGCAAAAAAGTGTATCCTAATGACAGAGAAGCACATCTTGCAGCAATTAAAAGTTTAGGAAAGGATTATGGTATATGGTATGAAACCAGGTGACAAGTATTATGACGGTCCGATTGTCGATAGCGGACGAACGATTAAAGAAATCGATAAGGACATTGAAAAAGAAAAAGAGCGCATAAAAAACATTAAATGGACACCAGAGATGTTAAAGGAATAATACCACCAGTCGAGAGGCCGGTGGTATTTTTGTACCTAATTTAAAAAGGAGGATTTGAGAATGAAAAAGCTATGCTGAGTCAGCCTATGGGAGGCAAAACAGACGAAGAAATTATCGAAACCAGAGAAAGAGCCATGAAAGCTTTGAAAGAAAAGGGATTTGAAGTTGTAAATACGCTTTTCACAGACGAATGGTACAGCCATGAGAATATGGAAAAACGCGGAGTTGTTCAGATTCCGCTGTGTTTTCTGGCAAAATCTCTTGAAAACATGAGTTTGTGTCATGCAGTTTATTTCTGCAAAGGCTGGGAGAATGCTCGTGGATGCAGAATCGAACATGACGCTGCGGTAGCCTACGGACTGGAAATTATTTATGAATAGGAAAAAAAAAGATGAAGAAAAAGGTAATGGCCTTGTTGGCGGTGTTTGTTCTGTTATGTGCATTTCTTACTGGTTGCACCGAGGTGTATAAAGTCAGCAACAATATTTCGCAGGAAGCCGACAATTTCAATGTAACCCGCAAACTCACAGTGTTAAATGCCAGAACCGACACGATCCTGCTGGAACTGACAGGAACCTTTTCCTTGCAGAATAACTCAGAGAATGAACTTGAGGTCATTATTGAGACGGCGGAAGGAAAATACCAGAAGGATCTGGTCTATCTCAATGATTATATAATGTACGTTGTGGAAGACATTTCCGGGGCTGATGTAGATAAATACCATTATGAAATCAATTTTCTCCCGGAGTGGGGCGTAAAAGTTACTCACGAAGATTAATTGCGCCGGCGCAATTCCCAACGAATAATGCACGCAGAGATGCGTGTTATTTTTATGCCTTTTTCCTGCCAGGCGTTAAAGAAGCAGGGAAATCCAAACAGCGAATGGCCCGGGCACGAGAGTGAATAGGCTGGGCGGAAAGGACACGAAACTATGAGAAAGAAACATTTTTATTGCAGAATCCCAATGAATCTGCAG
>ENA-OQIG01001300-OQIG01001300.1-human-gut-metagenome-genome-assembly--contig:-NODE-1300-length-11120-cov-1.620395_pt1 | contig 11120 bp, 17 predicted proteins | sample MGYA00242576_ERZ504741 | MGnify/ENA primary metagenome ERZ504741 (study PRJEB26092, sample SAMD00036436) | human gut metagenome | host: Homo sapiens | study: EMG produced TPA metagenomics assembly of... | reverse complement strand
CCAGGACCTCCTGAAAAAATTTTCCCCATTGTAACATAACGAAGGAAAAGGAAAAGGACAGCTGTGAAAAAATCATCCACAGCGCCATTTATTTCGCTTGCGTCAGCTGGCTTCCATCGGCTAGTGACTAGAGACTAGTGACTAGTGACGGGGTGTGAAAAAGCATTTTTTCACACCCCCTTATCCGCCTCATTTCGGATAGTTGGAAGAAGTATTTTCTTTCAGCAGAACGTCGTGGGCCCCGCCTTCCACCAGGCTGGTGCGGATACCAGGGTCAGTTTGGCCTTTTTCTGCAGTTCGGGGATGGTGAGAGCCCCGCAGTTGCACATGGTGGACCGCATCTTGGAGATGGTCAGGTTCACGTTGTCTTTCAGGCCGCCGGCGTAGGGCACGTAGGAATCCACCCCTTCTTCGAAGGAGAGTTTCTTGTCGCCGCCCAGGTCATACCGCTGCCAGTTCCGGGCACGGGCGGAACCTTCGCCCCAGTATTCCTTCATGTAGGTGCCGTTGATGTTCACCTTGTTGGTGGGGGATTCGTCGAACCGGGCGAAATACCGGCCCAGCATCAGGAAGTCAGCACCCATGGCCAGAGCCAGGGTCATGTGATAATCGTACACAATGCCGCCGTCGGAGCAGATGGGCACGTAGATGCCGGTTTCCTTGAAGTATTCGTCCCGTGCTTGGCCACTTCGATGACTGCCGTAGCCTGGCCCCGGCCGATGCCTTTCTGTTCCCGGGTGATACAGATGGAACCGCCGCCGATCCCGATCTTCACGAAGTCAGCGCCGCATTCTGCCAGGAACCGGAAGCCTTCGGCGTCCACCACGTTGCCGGCCCCTACCTTGACGGAATCACCGTATTTGTCCCGGATCCATTTCAGGGTCCGTTTCTGCCATTCACTGTAGCCTTCGGAGGAGTCGATGCACAGTACGTCCGCACCGGCTTCCACCAGGGCCGGTACCGCTGTTCGTAGTCACGGGTGTTGATGCCGGCACCTACCACGTGGCGTTTCTGGTTGTCCAGCAGTTCCAGGGGATACTGTTTATGGGTGGAGTAGTCTTTCCGGAACACCATGTACATCAGGTTGCCCTCTTTGTCGATAATGGGCAGGGTGTTCAGTTTGTGTTCCCAGATGATGTCATTGGCCTGTTTCAGGGTGATGTCGCTGCTGCCCACCACCATGTCGGAAACCGGGGTCATGAAATCCTTCACCTGGTCTTCCATGTTCATACGGCTGATCCGGTAGTCACGGCTGGTGACGATGCCTTCCAGATGACCGTTCTTGCTGCCGTCGCTGGTAACGGCCATGGTGCTGTGGCCGGTCTTTTCCTTCAGGGCCAGTACATCGGCAGGGTGCTTTCCGGACGCAGGTTGGAGTCGCTGACCACGAACCCGGCCTTGAAGCTCTTGACCCGGGCCACCATGGCAGCTTCGCTTTCAATGGTCTGGGACCCGTAGATGAAGGAGATGCCCCCTTCACGGGACAGAGCGATGGCCATGTTGTCGTCGGATACGGACTGCATGATGGCGGAAACCAGGGGAATATTCAGGGTCAGAGCCGGTTCTTCACCTTTTTTGAATTTCACCAGCGGAGTTCTTCAGACTCACATTTGCCGGGATGCATTCGCTGGAAGAATATCCAGGAACTAAAAGATACTCACTGAAAGTATGAGCAGGTTCATCATAGATAAAAGCCATTGTATATCCCCCTTTGAAATATTTTTCTCATTTTAGCACCAGTCTGTCACAAATGCAACAGGTTTTTCTGTTTTTTTCCAACAAAGTCTTTCCGTTACGGAAACAGACCGCAGAGGCTGGATAGGGACTGCGGTCTGTAACGGTTCTTATTTTGCCTTCAGCCGGCGCAGGGCTCTCCAGGCAATATCCTGGCGGTAATGGGCCCCGTCGAAATGGATCTTGTCCACGGCGTCATAGGCTTTCTGCTGGGCGGAAGGAATGTCATCAGCCACAGCGGTCACCCCCAGCACACGGCCCCCGTTGGTGAGGATCTTCCCGTCCTCTTCCCGGGTACCGGCGTGGAAAACCACCACATCGTCCATGGCATTGGCCGCTTTCAGGCCGGTGATGGGGATCCCCTTCTTGTAGGATGCCGGGTAGCCGCCGCTGGCCATGACCACGCATACGGCCGCCTTGTCGCTCCATTCCACCAGGTCAGGGGTCAGGGTGCCGTTGGCGCAGGCCACCATGATCTCTGCCAGGTCGCTTTTCAGCAGGGGCAGCACCACCTGGGTTTCCGGATCCCCGAACCGGGCGTTGAATTCCACCACTTTTACACTGTCCCCTTTGATCATGAGACCGGCATACAGGCAGCCGGAATAAGGCCGGCCTTCCTTGGCCAGGGCATCCACAATGGGGCGCAGCACTTCCTTCACGGTTTTTTCCTTCAGGCATCGGTCATCACCGGAGCCGGGCAGTAGGCCCCCATGCCCCCGGTATTGGGCCCCTGGTCCCCGTCATTCACCCGTTTGTGGTCCTGGGCGGCCAGCATGGGCACAATGGTCTTCCCATCGGTGAAGGCCAGGAGGGAGGCTTCCTCCCCTTCCATGAACTCTTCGATGACCACCCGGTTGCCGGCACTGCCGAACTTGTGGGCTCCCATCATTTCGTCCAGGGCTGCCAGGGCTTCGTCCCTGGTCATGGCCACCACCACACCCTTGCCGGCAGCCAGGCCGTCCGCCTTGATCACGATGGGCGCGCCTTTTTCTTCCACAAAGGCCCTGGCATCCGCCAGGTTGTCGCACACCTTGAAGAAGGCCGTGGGCACCCCGTACTTTTCCATCAGTTCCTTGGAGAAAATCTTGGAGCCTTCGATTTCCGCCGCTTTGGCACTGGGCCCGAAAATGGTCAGACCCCGGGCTTTGAACACATCCACGATACCGGCCACCAGCGGGGCTTCCGGCCCCACCACCGTCAGGTCGATGGCGTGTTTTTCCGCCCAGTCCGCCAGACCGTCCAGGTCCGCAATATCCAGGTCCACACATTCTGCCAGGTCCTTCATGCCGGGATTCCCGGGAGCTGCGTAGAGTTTCGTCACCTTTTTGCTTTGGGCCAGCTTCCAGACCAGGGTATGTTCCCGGCCGCCGCCGCCAATTACCAGTACCTGCATGCTAAAGCCTCCCTTATTCTTCGCTTTCCAGCTGCTTCTTCAGATAGGCTGCAATGGCCGTATCGTATTCCGCCGTATGGGCAAAGGCTTCCTGGGCCAGCATCTTCCGGGTCTTCAGGTCGATGTCGCCTTTTTCCTTCAGCATGTGGATCAGGTCTTCATACCGGTCCGGATTGGTGATGATCACCACATCGTGGAAGTTCTTGGCAGAAGCCCGGACCATGGCCGGCCCGCCGATATCGATGTTTTCGATGGCTTCGGCTTCCGTAACATCCGGTTTGGCAATGGTCTGCTGGAAGGGATACAGGTTCACCACCACCAGGTCGATGGGCTGGATCCCGTTTTTCTTCATGTCTTCCATATGTTTGGGATTGCTGCGCACCGCCAGGATGCCCCCGTGGATCTTGGGGTTCAGGGTCTTCACCCGGCCGTCCATCATTTCCGGGGTCCCGGTCACGTCGCTCACATAGGTCACCGGCACGCCGGCTTCCTTCAGGACTTTCATGGTACCGCCGGTGGAAATGATTTCCACCCCGTTGTTGTTCAGGAAATAGCCCAGCTTCACAATGCCGGTCTTATCAGAAACGCTCAGTAATGCTCTGCGAATTTTCAACATGGATCGTTCTCCTTATTTCCGGATTTTCACTTTCCGGCCATTCACGGTCAGCCGGTCTTCCGCCACAGCTTCACCACTTCCGGCAGGATGGTATGTTCCTGGACCAGGATCCGGGCAGCCAGGGTATCATGGGTATCTTCGTCCAGCACCGGCACGGCAGCCTGCATGATGATGGGCCCGTATCCATCCCGGCATCCACAAAGTGGACGGTGCAGCCGGCGATCTTCACCCCGTAGTTCAGGGCCTGTCCCTGGGCGTCCAGCCCGGTAAAGGACGGCAGCAGGCCGGATGGATGTTGATGATCCTGTGGTACCAGGAATTCACGAAATCCCCGCTGAGGATCCGCATGAACCCGGCCAGCACCACCAGTTCCACTCCCGCTTCCCGGAGAGTCTTGTCGATGGCCGCTTCAAAGGACGGCTTGTCCACATAGTCCTGGCGGGCAATGGCATAATGGGGGATGCCCATTTTTTCCGCCCGTTCCAGGGCATAGGCTTCCGGCTGTCGCTGATCACCACGGCGATCTCGATAGGGAGGTTCTCTTTTTTGATCTTGTCGGCCACGGCCTGGAAATTGCTTCCCCGGCCGCTGACCAGCACCCCGATTTTCCGCTTAGTCACCGAAAACCCCGCCTTTCATGACGGTCTTCCTGTTCCCGGGCACCACCTGGCCCAGTTCGTAGAAGGTTTCCCCGTTTTCTTTCAGATGGGCCCGGACGGCGTCCGCTTCAGACGGATCCACCACCAGTACCATCCCCACACCCATATTGAAGGTCCGGTACATTTCCTTCACCGGCACATTGCCCCATTCCTGGAGCTTCTTGAACACGGCGGGCACTTCCCAGGCGTCTGCATGGACTTCCGCATCGCAGTCTTCCGGCAGGTCCGGGGAATGTTGTCGTAGAAGCCGCCCCCGGTGATGTGGACCATGCCGTGGAGGTCGAATTTTTTGATCATGGGCAGGATGGTCCTGGGATACAGCCGGGTGGGAGTCAGCAGTTCCTCACCCAGGGTCTTGCCGAATTCCGGGATGTAGGTATCCACGCTGAAGCCTGGGCTTCGAAGCAGATCTTCCGGACCAGGGAGAACCCGTTGGAATGGACCCCGGTGGAAGGCAGGCCCAGCAGCACGTCTCCGGCCTTTACCTTCTCCCCGGTGATCATCTTGCTCCGTTCCACAACGCCCACGCTGAAGCCGGCGATGTCGTATTCGTCCTTGGCATAGAACCCGGCCATTTCAGCGGTTTCCCCGCCGATCAGAGCGCAGCCGCTTTCCTTGCAGGCATTGGCCACCCCTTTGACGATGTCGGCGATTTTCTGGGATTCCACCTTGGCGGTGGCGATGTAATCCAGGAAGAACAGAGGTTCCGCCCCCTGGACCAGGATATCATTGACGCACATGGCCACGGCGTCCTGGCCGATGGTGTCGTGCCGGTCCATCATGAAGGCGATCTTCAGCTTGGTGCCGACCCCGTCGGTACCGGAAACCAGCACCGGATCCTGGTATTTGTTCCCCAGGGCGAACAGGCCCCCGAAGCCCCCAGATCCCCGATGACTTCCGGACGGTAGGTGGCCCGGACGCTGTCCTTCATCAGTTCCACAGCCTTGTTGCCGGCGTCGATGTCCACTCCTGCATCTGCGTATGTAATGACCTTTTTCTTCGCTCACGCTGTTTCCTCCTTAGCAACCCAGTTCAAACTGTAATTTGGATCCTTTTTTCATTTCTTTATCTGCTCCATCCGGATAATGGGAGTTGAAGCAGGCATAGCACATGTCATCGGGCTTCAGCACGGACAGGCTGGCCCGGAGCCCTTCCATGGTGATGTAGTGCAGGCTGTCCGCCTTGATGTACTGGCGGATTTCCTCTTCGGTCTTGCTGGCGGCGATCAGTTCCTTCCGTTCGGAAGTGTCGATGCCGTAGAAGCAGGAATCCATCACAGGAGGAGAGCTGATGCACACATGGACGGCGGTGGCTCCCGCATCCCGGAGCAGCTGGACGATTTTCCCGCTGGTGGTGCCCCGGACGATGGAGTCGTCCACCATCACCACGGATTTGCCCGCCACCAGGCTCCGGTTGGCGTTCAGTTTCAGCCGCACCGCGTTGAGCCGCTGTTTCTGGGTGGGCTGGATGAAGGTCCGGCCGATGTATTTGTTCTTGGTGAGCCCTTCCACAAAGGGGATCCCCGCTTCCAGACCGTAGCCGATGGCGGCGGGAGTCCCGGAATCCGGGACGGAAATCACCACGTCCGCTTTGATGTCTTTGGTTTCCCGTGCCAGGATCCGGCCCATGTTCAGACGGGCCTGGTACACGCTTTCCCCGTCGATGATGCTGTCCGGACGGGCAAAATACACGTATTCGAAGATGCAGTGGGCACAGTGGGCCGGTTTGCAGGTGCTGTACATGATACTTCTGGGTTCCGCTTCCTCGTCGTCGATGACGATCATTTCCCCGGCTTCACATCCCGCACATAATGGGCCCCACCAGATCCAGGCGCAGGTTTCACTGGCCACCACCCAGCATGGTCCAGACGGCCCAGGCACAGGGGCCGGAACCCGTAGATCCCGGAAGGCGATCAGCTGGCTGTCGTTCATGATCAGGATGGCAAATGCCCCCTTGATGGTGTCGGCGGCTTCCGCCACCCGTTCCGGCAGGGTCTTCTTCCGGCTCCGGGCGATCAGGCTCAGCACCACTTCACTGTCGATGGTGGTCTGGAACACCACCCGTCCGCAGCCAGTTCCTTCCGCAGTTCCGCCGCGTTGGTCAGGTTGCCGTTGTGGCTCATGGCCAGGTTGCCCCGTCGTAGAACACCTTGAGAGGCTGTACATTGTAGGGCATGCTGCGCCGGTGGTGGAATAGCGCACATGGCCGGCGGCGATGTAACCGTCCAGGCCCTTCAGGCCGTCTTTGAACACATCGTTCACCAGGCCCATGCCCTTTTTGATGTGCATGTGCCGGCCGTCAGTAACGGCAATGCCGGCGCTTTCCTGGCCTCTGTGCTGGAGGGCGAACAGCCCCAGTAGGTGTTCAGTGCCACATCGTCTTTTTTGGAATAGATGCCGAAGACCCCGCATTCTTCATGGAGCTTGTCTTCTGCAAAAAAGTTGTCCCCCATAGTTCCTCCCGTTTCCTTATGCTTTGGCAGCGGCGGCTCTGGCAGCAGCCAGTTTTTCCCCTTTGGCCTTCACTTCTTCCTGCATCCTGGCTCTGAAATCCGCCAGTTTCTGCACCAGTTCCGGATGGCACCGGCCAGGATCTCCACTGCGAAGATGGCGGCGTTCTTGGCTCCGTTGATGGCCATGGTGGCCACCGGGATGCCGGAAGGCATCTGGACGAAGCTCAGCAGGGAATCCATCCCGTTCAGGAGTAGCATTGATGGGAATGCCGATCACCGGCAGGGTGGTGTAGGCGGCAATGACCCCGCCCAGGTGGGCAGCGGCCCCGGCAGCGGCGATGATGGCTTCCACACCCCGGTCACGGGCACCGGCGGCGAATTCCTTTACCAGTTCCGGAGTCCGGTGGGCACTGGCCACCACCACTTCCACTTCCACGCCGAAATCCTTCAGGACCTTTTCCGCAGGTTCCAGCACCGGCCAGTCCGAATTGCTTCCCATGATAATTGCTACTTTCATTCGTGAGCACCTCCAATGAAAAAAGGCCCGTGATACCGCCTGCACAACGCTGTTCAAGTTTCTCAGAGCCAAACCACCACAATAATTTTATACTCTTATTCTATCAACGGACCGGGGGGATGTCAATGATTTATCGAACTTTTATAACATAAGTTACACTATCGTTCGAAATGGGCGGGAACTCTGCTCCAACCGTAGGGGGCGCAGGCCCGGCGCCCCGCAAAACACATGGTCAACTGCTGATTTGGCGGGCCGCCCGGGCCTGGCGCCCCTACGGCATCGCAATGCTAAGATTGCCATGGCCCCCAACACGGACCACCGGCGCCGGTTGTGCAGCTCCCTGCGCAATATGGTATAATAGGAAACAAAGAGGTGATTCCCATGACACAGTCCATTTGGAAACGGTTTTTCCTGACCATCCTTACGGCGCTTTCCGTCTGCGGCTCGGCGCTGGCCGCCGGGGCCATCCCGGTGCCCAAGCCCGGACGGATCGGTTCCCCGTTGCCCCGTCCCACGGTTCCCATTGGAGGCTACCAGAACCACCGGCCCATCCCCACTCCCGTCTATACGCCCGTGACCCCTGCCCGGCCGGTGCAGCTGCCCCGGATCCCCCTGCGGCCCATTGTCCAGCCCATGACCAGATCCCTGGCTCCCACGGGAGAACAGCTGGGCGTTTACAAGCCCGATCTGACCCTGTTTTCCTGGGCCTCTCCCCGGGACATCGGGACGCCTGTGGGCCTTTCCCGGCTCCACGACCCATCCTGGTCCCTGGCCTGGTGGAAACCGGAATCCGCCATCACCCAGGCCGATGTGGCCCGGAGCCGGCTGGCGAGGTTGATGGAAGAGGTGAAATGAATGAAAAAGAGGGTGTTGCACAGAACGTGCAACACCCTCTTTGATTGCGGCTCGCGACCCGTGACTCGCGGCCCACGACCGGGGTGTGAATTTTTTCACACCCCCTTTTCATTTCACCCACACAATGGTGGCGCCGAAGCTCCTTCGTTCAGGGGGGCCATTTCTGTTTTCAGCACATTGGGTGCTGGTCCAGGTATTCCAGGAGGCCTTTCCGGAGCATGCCGGTGCCCTTCCCGTGGACCAGACGGAACCGGTCCATCCCGGCCAGCAGGCGTCATCGATGGCCTTGTCCACATAAGGGATGGCCTCATCCACGGTTTTGCCCCGGACATCGATCTGTACCGTGGCATCCTGGGCCTTCTTCACAAACAGGTTGTGGCCCTGCTGGTGCTCTTCTTCAGGGTCCGGTGGGTACTCCTGGGCTGGCTGGGAGCTTCCTTCAGCAGCAGGCAGTCCTTCAGCTTCAGGTTCATCTTCATGATCCCGATCCGCACCGTAACTTCCTTGCCGTTGAGGGCCACGATGGTGCCGCTCTGGCCGATCTTCTTCACGTACACCTTCTTGCCCACCGCCGCATTGCCGCTGGTGAGCCCCTGGCCTTCGGGCATGGGCTTCCCGTCAATGGAGAAGTTCTTGTTCAGCACCTTCCGGGACAGTTCCGCCAGCTGTTCCACCTTCCGGCTTTCCACCATGTCCTGGTTGGCCCGGAGTTCCTTCAGGATGGAGGTGGATTCCCGCCGGGCGTTCCGGTACAGTTCGTCCGCCTGTTCCCGGGCCTTCCGGAGGATGGCGTTCCGGCTCTTTTCCAGATCCTGCTTCTGCCGGGTCAGTTCGTTCTTCAGGTATTCCGCTTCCCGCTGGAGGGCGGAAATCTCGTCCTTCCGGCTTTCGTATTCCCGGCGCTCCCCTTCCAGGTTCTGGAGCACCCGTTCCATATTGCTGTGGCCTTCCCCGATGAAGGTCCTGGCCTCGTCCAGGATCCCCTGGGGCAGCCCCAGCCGTTTGCTGATGTAGAAGGCGTTGGAACTGCCGGGCACCCCCATGAGCAGCTTGTAGGTGGGCCGCAGGGTTTCCGGATCGAATTCCACGCTGGCGTTTTCCATGCCTTCATGCTCGTAGGCAAAGGTCTTCAGTTCGCTGTAGTGGGTGGTCATGATGGTGAGCACCTTCTTCTTGTACAGATACTCGATCATGGCCATGGCCAGGGCCGCCCCTTCGGTGGGGTCGGTGCCCACGCACACTTCATCCACCAGCACCAGGTCCCCTTCCCGGACTTCGTCCAGGATGGAGATCATGTTCTTCATGTGGCCGGAGAAGGTGGACAGGCTCTGTTCGATGCTCTGTTCATCCCCGATATCCGCATAGACGCCCCCGAACACCGGCAGGATGGCTTCTTTGGCCGGGACGAACATCCCCGCCTGGGCCATGAGGGCGAACACCCCCACGGTCTTTAAGGCCACGGTCTTGCCCCCGGTGTTGGGACCGGTGATCAAAAGGGTGGTGAAATCGTCTCCCAGGTTGATGTCCAGGGGCACCACCTTTTCCTGGTCCAGGAGAGGATGGCGTCCCTGGGTAATCCGCAGCCGCTGCTGGAGGATCATCATGGGCCGGCAGCAGTGGAGCTTCTGGGCCAGGGCCGCCTTGGCCCCGATCAGATCCACCTGGGCGGCGATGTCCAGGGAGCTGAGGATGTTTTCCGCCTCGCTGCCCACGTGGCCGGTGAGGGTCCGGAGGATCCGTTCCACTTCCGCCTGTTCCTCCAGCCGGTATTTCTTGATGTCGTTGTTCAGGTTCACCACCGCCATGGGTTCCACGAACAGGGTGGCCCCGCTGGCGCTCTGGTCATGGACCACCCCGGGGAAGTTCAGCCGGTATTCCTGTTTGATGGGGATCACGTACCGGTCTTCCCGCATGGTCACCAGGGCATCCTGGAAGTATTTCTGGTTGTTGGGGTCGTGGAGCAGGCTGTTCAGCTTGTCCTTCACCCGGTTCTTGGCTGCCAGGATCCCGGTGCGCAGGCCCTGGAGCTTCACGGAAGCATTGTCCTTGATGTTGCCTTTTCATCCAGGGCGCTGGACAGCTGCTTGCTGAGCCGGGAGAAATCCCCCAGCTGGGGACCGTAATCCCGGAGGGCCGGAGCGTTTTCCGTATCTTCCAGCAGGAACTGCTTCAGATGACGGAGACCGTCGATGGTGTCCCCGATGGCCTTGAAGTCTTCCGGCTCCAGGATGCTCCCCACCGGGTCCGTTTCACCAGGGGCTGATGTCCGTCATGCCCCCAGGGCAGCCGTTTCCCTTCGTCCAGCAGCTGGACGGCTTCGGCGGTTTCCTCCTGGGCCAGTTTCACCTGCTCGAACCGGCTGGAGCTCACCAGATCCAGGGCCAGTTTCCGGCCCAGGGAGGTGCCGGCCTGGTCCGCCAGCAGGGTTTTCACTTTGTCGAATTCCAATGTATTGACAGCAAATTTCGCCATAGAATCTCCTTTATGTTGAAAAGCGGGCGGCCGGGCCTGTCGCCCCTACGGTACCGTGCACCCTTGTCCCACGGTCCATCGGGGGTGCCCGAAACCCGGCACACCGCCATAGAGTGCCTTCTCTTACAACACACCCCGGAAATAATGGCCCCGGGTGGTGTGGGGACGGTTTTCTTCCACTTTGGTATCCCCGTCCAGTACACCCCGGTACAGGGCAGTCAGTTCGCCCAGCTCTTCAGCCGTATAATCCGTCCGTCGATCCGCAGCCGGGCAATGCCGGTCTTTCCATTTCCGGCACATTGGCCAGCATGGAAAGCGGATGTCCGTTGAGCACGTGCATCCGGCCGAACTGGTCCTGCTTCAGGGGAACTTTTCCTTCGTTCCGGTCTTCCAGGAAGCCTGTTCCCTGCAGTCGATACGCT
>ENA-OQIG01001299-OQIG01001299.1-human-gut-metagenome-genome-assembly--contig:-NODE-1299-length-11123-cov-1.375409_pt1 | contig 11123 bp, 17 predicted proteins | sample MGYA00242576_ERZ504741 | MGnify/ENA primary metagenome ERZ504741 (study PRJEB26092, sample SAMD00036436) | human gut metagenome | host: Homo sapiens | study: EMG produced TPA metagenomics assembly of... | reverse complement strand
AATTTTCCGGGGAAAACCAGCCTATTCGGCAAGCTCTTCCCATTTTTCATACAGCTCTTCGAGTTCCGCGGCAATCTCTGCTTTCTCTTTGCTTAATTTCACACACTCTGCCACATTCGTTGCGACTTCCGGTTTCGACATTTCCTCATCAATTTCCGAATCGCGTGTCTCAAGCTCTTCAATTCGTTTCTCCGTCTTTTTCAGCTCGTTTTCTTTCTTGCGGAGACGTGCCTGTTCTTCTTTCTGCGCTTTCCAGTCCAGCTTTGTGGAGGAGGCTTCGGAAGGAGCCGCTGCTTCTTCCGGAGCGGCGGCATCGGCAGCAGGAGCATAGATGCGGGTCAGCTCTTCTTTTTTCTCCAGATAGTAATCGTAATTTCCGACATAGTTGACGAGTGTTTGTCCCGTCAGCTCCAGAATCCGGGTTGCAGTCTGATTGATAAAGTAACGGTCGTGGGAAACGTACAGTACCGTTCCAGTGTAATCCTTCAGCGCGTTTTCCAGAATCTCCTTTGATACGATATCGAGGTGGTTGGTCGGCTCGTCGAGGATCAGAAAGTTGGCGTTCGAGAGCATCAGCTTGGCAAGAGAAATTCGTCCGCGCTCACCGCCGCTCAAGGTATGAATCGGTTGGAAGACATCGTCGTTTGTAAACAGGAAGGCGGCCAGCACATTTCGGATTTCGGTGTTTGTCAGATACGGATACGCGTCGGAAATCTCCTGGAAAATGGTCTTTTCCATGTGGAGCACCTGATGCTCCTGATCGTAGTAACCGATCTGTACACGGCTTCCAAGTGTAAAAGAGCCGGCATCCGGGCGGATGACTTCGTTTAAGATCTTTAAGATCGTCGTTTTTCCCGTTCCGTTGTTTCCGATGATTGCGACGCGCTCCCCGCGCTTGATTTCGAAATTCAGATCCTGGAAAAGCGTCTGTCCCGGGAAGGCTTTGGAGAGGTGCTCGACGGTCAGCACATCGTTTCCGCTTGTGATGCGCGGTTCCAGACGGATCCGCATATCGGAGCGTACTTCGGTCGGCTTTTCCAGCACATCCATTTTGTCCAGCATTTTTTCACGGCTCTCGGCGCGTTTGATGGATTTCTCGCGGTTGAAAGATTTCAGCTTTGCAATGACTTCTTCCTGATGGTGGATTTCCTGCTGCTGGTTGACCCAGGCATGGTAAGCGGCTTCACGGAGCATTGCTTTTTTTTGACTGTAGGCGGTATAGTTTCCCTCAAAAGTTGTTACTTTTTTATTGTCCACTTCAACGACTTTTGTGACAACGCGGTCGAGAAAGTAACGGTCATGGGAGACGATCAGGACGGCTCCGCTGTAATTTAAAAGATACGTTTCGAGCCAGGAGATCGAGTCCATATCGAGTGGTTGGTCGGCTCGTCGAGCAGAATGATGTCCGGTTTGGTGAGCAGCAGTTTACCAAGTGCCACGCGGGTCTTCTGACCGCCGGAGAGGGAGTCCACCTGTTTTTCAAAATCGCTCTCGGAAAAGCCAAGACCTTTTAAAACACCGACGACTTCACTGCGGTACGCGTATCCGTTTTCCAGTTCAAAGGTATGGGAGAGGCGGGTGTAGGTGGAAAGAAGTTCATCCAGCTCTGCACCGGATTTTGTATTCATATCACTTTCCATCTGACGGAGGCGTTCCTCCATATCAATCAGATTCTGTTTCGCGGTCAGCACTTCCTGGTAAATGGAAAGGTGTCCGGTCAGATCCTGATGCTGGGCGAGATAGCCCATCGTCTTTCCTTTGGAGAGGATGACCTCTCCCTCATCGGCCCTCATTTCGCCGATGATGATTTTTAACAGCGTCGATTTTCCGGCACCGTTGATGCCGACCAGTGCGGCTTTTTCGCGTTCTTCTATATGAAAGATGCATTTTTGATAATTTCCGTTGTCCCGAATGCTTTCGAGATATTCTGACATGCAAGAATCATGTGGTTCCTCCAGATAACATATTTCTGTATTTTGACATAATACACCATCCTTATTATAGAGAGTAATACACAAAATTTCAAGAAATCTTTGACAATTTTCTATCAACCATATATAATATGAATATATGCAGGTGTAAATAAGGAGGAATTTATCTTGGAAGAAAAAGGAATTTCGCGGGCAGTTATCAAAAGACTTCCTAGATATTATCGTTACCTGGCGAATTGCTGGAGGACGGAGTAGAACGGATCTCTTCCGGTGAGCTGAGCGAGCGGATGAAAGTGACAGCTTCCCAGATTCGCCAGGATTTAAATAATTTCGGCGGCTTCGGCCAGCAGGGGTATGGTTATAACGTGCGGTATCTGTACAGCGAGATGGAAAAATCTTAGGTCTGGACAGAGTCCACAATATGATTTTTGTCGGAGCCGGAAATCTGGGACAGGCACTTGCCAATTATGCGGCCTTTGAAAGAAGCGGATTCAAACGGTCGGTATTTTGACGTCAACCCGGTATTAAAAGGAATCTCCGTGCGCGGAATTGAAATCCGCATGGCGGACGAGCTTCCGGAATTTATCAAGGAACACCATGTAGAGATTGCGGCTTTGACACTGCCAAAAGCAAAAGCGTAGAGATGGCAGAGATTCTCGTGGACAACGGTGTAAAAGCAATCTGGAATTTTGCACATACCGATCTAAACTTAAAACTTCCGAAAGATGTGATCGTCGAGAACGTCCATCTTTCCGAAAGTCTGATGCGTCTCTCCTACAATCTGACCAGATATGAGGCGGAGCATCCAAAGAACAATTAAGAAACCAAAACAAAAGCAGGAGAGTCTTCGGGAAACCGGAGACTTTTTCTGTTCACTTTCCGGATAAGGCAGGAAAAGGAGGAAAAGCGATGAAACGGATTCTTACAGCAGCACAGATGAAGCAGGCAGACCGCAATACGATCGAAACCATGGGGGTACCGTCCTGGTACTGATGGAGCGCGCGGCGCTGTCCTGCGTGGAGGAGCTTCAAAATGGAACATGGGATACAGGAAAAGTCCTTGCTGTGTGCGGTCCCGGAAATAATGGAGGGGACGGTGCGGCAATTGCACGGATTTTAAAGACGAAAGGGGTGGATGCGGAACTGTTCTGTCTTGGAAATCCGGAAAAATACAGTGAAGGCATGAGAGCACAGAAGAAAATTGCGGAAAATTATGGGGTCCGTGAGGTTAAGAATCCGGATTTCCGGGAATATACTGTTATCATAGATGCCATCTTTGGAATTGGCGTATCCCGTTCGCTGGCAGGGAGTACCGGAGGGCAGTGGAAGCAATCTGCGCAAGCGGTGTTCCTGTTCTTGCCGTGGACATCCCTTCGGGGATCCACACGGATACCGGAGAGGTCCTTGATGCGGCGGTGAAAGCCAGAGCCACGGTGACATTTGCCTGTGCAAAGCCAGGGCTTCTTTTTGATCCCGGAAAACGATATGCCGGAGAGGTCCTGGTCCGTGATATCGGAATCGGCTTTGATGCAGGAGAAGAGGAGACGCCCTGGTACGGTTCAGTGGAAAAAGAAGATCTGGACCGGTTTCTTACCCGCACGCCGATGGGAAATAAGGGAACCTTCGGAAAGGTGCTGGTACTTGCCGGTTCCGGTGCCATGTGCGGAGCCGCTGTTTTGTGTGCCAGGGCAGTCCTTGCATCCGGTGCCGGCATGGTAAAGGTTGTGACAGAGGAAAGAAACCGTACGCCGCTTTTCTGTGCCCTGCCGGAAGCAATGGCGGATTTCTGGAAGGAGGATGAGCCGCTTCCGGAAGAAGCCCTGCTGCAGGATCTCGCCTGGGCGGACGCTGTTGTTGCGGGACCGGGGCTTTCCAAAAGCCGGACGGCAAAAGAACTGCTCGTTTTACGGTGCAGCACACAGAAGTTCCTCTTGTTCTGGATGCAGATGCGCTGAACCTGATTGCAGAAGATGCAGAGATTCTTTCGGGCTGCCGGGCAGAAAAAATTTTAACGCCTCATGTAGGAGAGCTTGCACGGCTGCTGCACACGACCATTGCAGAATGCCAGCGTGAGCCGGCAGGAAGCGCCGGAAGGGCAGCCGAAAAATACCAGGCCTGCTGTGTACGAAAGGATTCCGTAACCGTGACAGCAGAGGAAGGGCGTGAGCAGTATTACATAAACACAAGCGGAAGCAGTGCGCTTGCGACGGCGGGAAGCGGCGATGTGCTCGCGGGAATCACAGGCGCTTTGCAGCAAAACGTCAGTGTGAAAAAAATGAGAAAAAAATCAAGCCTTGACCAAAACAGCGGCACTGGCGGCATATGCGCATGGAAAGGCGGGAGAGGCTGCGGAAGAAAAAAGCAGTGCTTCCTATGTAACAGCATCCGAGATTATCAGAGGATTGCAGTCAATCTGAGCAAAGCAGATCAGAATCACGGGTTCCCAAAAGGACTCCGGGCGGACTTTTTTGAAGCGCCGGATGAAATTTGTGAATACCTCCGGAAAAACAGGCAATATTAAATACATGGAAACGATTTTAAAAGGCGTAAAACGCCGGATCGTTATCGTATGGGAAAGCAAAACGGAAAGAATCGGAGAGTGAGCACAAGTGGTAATCAAGCGTGGCGATGTATATTATGCCGACCTGCGGCCCGTTGTGGGAAGTGAGCAGGGCGGTGTCCGTCCGGTGCTGATCATTCAGAATGACATCGGCAACCGGCACAGTCCGACGGTGATCTGTGCGGCGATTACATCGAGGATGAATAAGGCGAAGCTGCCGACACACATTGAGATCGAAGCGTCCGCCTATGGGATTGTACGGGATTCTGTTATTTTACTGGAACAGCTTCGGACGATCGATAAGAGAAGGCTGAAAGATAAAATCTGTCATCTGACACCGGAACAGCTGGCCCTTGTGAACGAAGCACTGAAAATCAGCCTGGAATCTGCCTACATAAGGGGTATTTTTGGCGGCGGTTTCACGGTTGACGAATGAGAAAGATCGTGCTATATTCTATATTATATGGGCTTCTGCCGTTTTTCGGGGAAACCTTTTTACAGAAAAGTAATACTTTAAATAAAGGAGACAAAAGAGGTATGTCAGGACATTCAAAATTTGCCAATATTAAGCATAAGAAAGAAAAAAACGACGCAAAAAAAGGTAAAATCTTTACCATCATCGCCGTGAGATCGTAATCGACTGTCAAAGAGGGCGGACGGAATCCGGCAAACAACAGCAAGCTGCGTGACGTTATCGCAAAAGCAAAAGCAAACAACATGCCGAACGATACCATCGACCGCGGTATTAAAAAAGCTGCCGGAGATGCAAACGCAGACAACTACGAGCGTATCACCTACGAAGGTTATGGCCCGAATGGTATCGCGATCATCGTAGAGACTCTGACCGACAACAAGAACCGTACCGCAGCAAACGTAAGAAGCGCTTTCACCAAAGGAAACGGAAGCGTTGGAACACCGGGATGCGTATCCTACATGTTCGACAAAAAAGGCCAGATCATCATCGACAAAGAAGAGTGCGAAATGGATGCTGACGATCTGATGATGCTTGCTCTGGATGCAGGCGCAGAAGACTTCGCAGACGAAGAGGACAGCTACGAAATCATCACGATCCGGATGACTTCTCCGCAGTACGTGAGGCTCTGGAGAAAGACGGTATCGCCATGGCAGAGGCAGACGTTACCATGATCCCACAGACCTACGTAGAGCTGACCGATCCGCAGGCATTAAAAGACCTGAACCGTACCCTGGATCTGCTGGATGACGACGACGACGTACAGTACGTATACACCAACCTGGACGAGTAATTTCACTGGAAATTACATAGAATCATAAGAATCTGCGCATACTGATGAAGCTATTTTGGAATAGCAGAAAAGAGGAAATCCGTATGGCAGAATCACAGAAAAACCAGACAGAAAAAAGAAAATATTGTAGAACTGAAGACCAACATTTATCTGCTGTCCATCATCGGCGAGGTGGAGGGGCATGAATCACTCGGCGAGCGCACGAAAGCGACGCGCTATGAGCACATTCTCCCTGCTCTTGCCCGTGCCGAGGAGGACAAAAGTATTGATGGTCTTCTGATTCTCCTGAATACCGTAGGCGGAGATGTGGAGGCCGGTCTTGCAATTGCAGAGATGATTGCGTCCATGCGAAAGCCTGCGGTATCGCTCGTTTTAGGGGGCGGTCATTCGATCGGTGTCCCGCTCGCCGTTGCAGCAGACTATTCGCTGATCGTGCCGAGTGCCACCATGGTCATTCATCCGGTGCGTACAAACGGCATGTTCATCGGTGTTGCACAGACGTACCGTAATATGGAAAAGACGCAGGATCGGATCACAGGTTTTGTATCGGCCCATTCTAAAATCACCAAGGAACGGCTCGAGGAGCTGATGCTCGATACGAAAATGCTGGTCAAGGATGTCGGAACAATGCTGGACGGCCCGCAGGCAGTGGAAGAAGGTCTGATCGACGAGGTCGGCGGCATTGCCCGCGCGCTCGAAAAGCTGAATGAGCTGATGAAAAAGGCAGCAGGGACAGAAAATTGACTTCACGGCGCGGCTTGTGTTTCAGGGGATTTTGTGTTAGAATGAGTTCGCTGTGAAAATTCGAACGGAAGTTTTGTCCGGACTTTCACAAAAGAGAAAAATAAGGGAACAGGATAAAAAAATGACAGTAATAGAAGCTTTATTTCTGGGCCTGATCCAAGGAATCACGGAATTCCTGCCGATCAGCAGCTCCGCACATCTGATTATCTTCCGTCATTTTATGAAGATCGAAGATACGCAGACGGTGTTTTTCAATGTGCTTTTGCACTTTGGCTCCATGATTGCAATTCTGCTCACATTTTCGAAGGAATGGAAACGTCTCTTCCTCGCGCTGTGCGGAATCATAATCGATCTGTTTCATAATTTAAAGGAACACTTTTCCAGTCAGCATCAGGAGAGAAAGCAGTACCGGAAGGTACTCGGCAGCAACTACCGTATGCTTGCTTTCCTGCTGATTCTGACCACCATCCCGACTGCTGTAATCGGCGGCATGATTCAGAGCCTTGTCACACTGACCTCCTCGAATCTGCTGGCACCTGGCGTTGGTCTGTATCTGACGGCGATTCTGCTTGTGGTGGCAGATATGCTTCCGGAGGGAGAAAAAACGCAGAAAAATTTGAAGCCGAAAGATGCACTGATTGCCGGATTCTTCCAAGGCTTTTCCACGATTCCGGGTCTTTCCCGTCTTGGTTCGACTATTTCTGCGTGTGTGATCGGCGGCATGACCCGTTCGTACGCTGTGAAATACTCTCTGATTGTGAGTGTTCCGGCGATTATCGGGGCAACGATCGTTGAAATTGCGACCATGGGAAAAAATAAAATTGTTTTTCATCCGGTATATCTGGTCGGCGTTTTCATGGCGGCACTTGCCGGTTACTTTACGATCCGCATTCTGATGCGTGTGGTGAAAAAACGGAAACTGAAATATTTTGCTTTGTACTGTCTTCTTGTCGGGACATTCTCCATTGCAGGATATTTTCTGCTGTAATACGAGAAAGGGAGAAGTTCTGCATGGCAAATACAACAAAGGGAAGCGGGAAGACAAAGAAAAAAACTTCTGCTTCCGGGACAGCAAAAAAAGAAACAGACCCCAAACAACGGCCAGAAAAACAACGGTGAAAAAGAGCAGTACCGCAAAACGTACCTCCGGCACAAGGAAAAACACAGTCCGTGAGCCGATGGACGAGGGAGTGCGCGCAGAAATTATTCTGCTTTCCGTGCTTGCTGTTTCGATTCTGCTGATGCTCAGTAATTTCGGTATGGGCGGCGTGATCGGACAGGCTGTCTGCGACTTCTTTTTCGGCCTTTTCGGCGTGACAGAGTGGGCAGCACCGGTTCTGATCTTCTTTGGAACAGCATTTTACATAGCAAACAGACAGAACTTTTTAATTGTGCGGAAAACCGGGGGAGCGATCAGCTGCTTCGTCTTTTTCTGCGCTTTTATGCAGCTTCTGGCGTCCGGCTATACGAGAGATACGACATTTCTGGATTACTATTTTGACAGCGCCTACGATCATCTCGGCGGAGGAATCTTAGGAGGGTCTGTCGTGAAAATTCTCGGCATGGGATTCGGCCAGATCGGCGCGTGGGTGATTATTGTGATCGCCATCGTGATTTCCGTGATCGTGATGACGCAGAAGCCGATTCTCGCGCCGATCCATGAAAAGACGAATGACCACCGCCGGATGGCGGAGGAGCGCCGCCAGGAGCGTCTGGCGCGCCAAGCTGCGATGGAGGAAGAGGAAGGAAAAGAGCTGATTCTTGAGCCAGTGGAGGAACCGAAAAAAGCCGGGAAGAAAAAGAAATCCCGCCTTCTTTCTCATGTGGAATCGAAGGCCGATTTAAACGAAAACGACGATACCCATCAGATGGAGACGCCGGAGCTTTCGATTCACCGTGGTTCTGTGCCGGCTGAAGAGCCGGAAAAGACAGAACCGGAGATGACACGGCAAGCTGCAGAAGAGGCGAAAAAAGAGAAAACGTCTGCGGATCATACGAGAATTCCGCGGTCTTCCCGTGAAGAGATCGAGGCGGATGTAGACGGCATTCGTCAGGAAATCGGGAAAAAAGCAGAGGAAAAGCGGCCGGAGTACAAAACACCGCCGATGAATCTTCTGAAAAAAGGGACGCGCGGTGCCATGGGCGATTCCGATGCGCATCTGCGGGAAGTAGCGCGGAAACTGGAGGAGACGCTGGACAGCTTCGGTGTCAAAGTTACAGTCAATAACGTAAGCTGCGGACCGACCGTCACACGGTATGAGCTGATGCCGGAACAGGGCGTGAAAGTAAGCCGGATTGTCGGATTGACCGACGATATCAAGCTGAGTCTTGCAGCAGCAGATGTCCGCATCGAGCACCGATCCCGGGAAAATCCGCAGTCGGAATCGAGGTTCCAAATAAGACGAACACGGCCGTGATGCTGCGTGATCTTCTTGAAACACCGGAGTTTAAGAACTTTTCTTCGAATCTGCCTTTGCTGTCGGAAAAGACATCGCCGGTCAGCCAGTCATCGCGGATATCGCGAAAATGCCTCATCTTCTGATCGCCGGTGCGACCGGTTCCGGTAAATCGGTCTGCATCAACACGCTGATTATGAGTATTATTTATAAGGCAAAACCGGAAGACGTCAAACTGATCATGATCGACCCGAAGGTCGTTGAGCTTTCTGTTTATAACGGCATTCCGCACCTTTTTATCCCTGTTGTCACAGACCCGAAAAAGGCTTCCGGAGCTCTGAACTGGGCGGTTGCGGAGATGACAGACCGTTATAACAAATTTGCGGAATTCAACGTGCGCGATAATGAAAGGCTACAATGCGAAAGTTGCCGAGCTGCCGCCGGATGAAAACGGCAAAAAACCGGAAAAACTGCCGCAGATCGTCATTATCGTGGACGAGCTTGCCGACCTGATGATGGTTGCGCCGGGAGAAGTGGAGGATGCGATCTGCCGTCTGGCACAGCTTGCCCGTGCGGCCGGCATCCATCTGATTATTGCAACACAGAGACCTTCCGTCAATGTCATCACTGGTCTTATCAAGGCAAATATGCCGTCCCGTATTGCATTCTCGGTTTCTTCCAGCGTAGATTCCCGTACGATCCTCGACATGGGAGGTGCGGAAAAACTGCTTGGAAAAGGCGATATGCTCTACAAGCCGCAGGATTACCAGAAACCGGCCCGTCTGCAGGGATCCTTTGTTTCGGATAAAGAGGTCAGCGATGTCGTTGCCTACTTAAAAGATCACTACGCGAGAACGCTTATGATCCGGATATCGAAAAACGGATTCACACCGTAAGCCTGGATGGCGGTTCTGCCGCAGGCGGCGGAGATAACCGCGATAATTACTTCGTGGAAGCCGGAAAATTTATCATCGAAAAAGATAAGGCATCGATCGGCATGCTCCAGAGAGTGCTGAAAATCGGTTTCAACCGCGCGGCCAGAATCATGGACCAGCTCGCGGATGCCGGTGTCGTAGGACCGGAGGAAGGAACCAAGCCGAGAAAAGTTCTGATGTCCATGGAACAGTTCGAAAATTATCTGGAGGAACACGGATGATGGGAAAAGATGTTGTCCGTTGTTTACAAATAACCGGAAACGTGATAAAGTATTAACATAAAATGCGCGAAAATCCAAGTCGTGCTTTTGTTAAAATATTTCTAACAAGATTAGGAGGATATTATGTACAAGATTCAAGAAGCGGAAATGCTCGCGAATAACATCTACCGTATGGTAGTAGAAGCACCGCGAGTAGCACAGCACTGCCTCCCTGGACAGTTTGTTATTGTCAAGGCAGATGAAGAAGGAGAAAGAATTCCTCTGACCATTTGTGATTACGATAGAGAAGCAGGAACTATCACCATCGTATTCATGCCGATCGGAGAATCTACCAAAAAATGAAAGATCTCAAAGCGGGAGATGCTTTCATGGATTTCGTAGGACCTCTGGGACAGCCGTCTGAGTTCTGCAGCGAAGATATCGAAGAACTGAAGAAAAAACGGATCGTATTCGTAGCCGGTGGTGTTGGAACTGCACCGGTTTACCCACAGTTAAAATGGCTGCATGAGCATGGAATCACTGCTGACGCCATTGTCGGAGCAAAGACAAAAGATCTCGTTATTCTCGAGAAAGAAATGTCTGCTGTCAGCAATCTGTACATAACCACAGACGATGGTTCTTACGTAAGAAAAGGTATGGGTACCGATGTACTCCGCGACCTTGTACAGAACCAGGGCAAACAGTATGATGTCTGTGTTGCCATCGGACCGATGATCATGATGAAATTCGTATGTCTTCTGACAAAAGAACTGAACATCCCGACCGTTGTCAGCATGAACCCGATCATGGTAGACGGAACCGGTATGTGCGGTGCCTGTCGTCTAATGGTAGGCAATGAAGTAAAATTTGCCTGCGTAGACGGACCGGAGTTTGACGGTCATCTGGTAGACTTCGACCTGGCTATGAAACGTCAGCAGATGTACAAGACAGAAGAGGGAAGAGCTCTCTTAAGATACCAGGAAGCGCAACCCATCACGGTGGATGCGGCCAGTGCGGAGGTGACAAATAATGGCAAAGGGATTAAACAGAGTACCGGTACGTGAGCAGGAGCCGAAGGTACGTGCCACAAATT
>ENA-OQIG01001298-OQIG01001298.1-human-gut-metagenome-genome-assembly--contig:-NODE-1298-length-11128-cov-1.581583_pt1 | contig 11128 bp, 21 predicted proteins | sample MGYA00242576_ERZ504741 | MGnify/ENA primary metagenome ERZ504741 (study PRJEB26092, sample SAMD00036436) | human gut metagenome | host: Homo sapiens | study: EMG produced TPA metagenomics assembly of... | reverse complement strand
AAAGGACGGAAAAGCTACGGACCCAGGTGTTTTGGACAATGAAGGGCGGGCGTTACAATCCGTTCTGTCGGCGCTGCAGGCGCTGGAAGAAGCCGGATACAGGGATTTCCGTCAACGGTCATTCTGGATGCCGATGAAGAACCGGCCATATGTACTCCGATGCGCCGGAACTTATCAGGAAGGAATCCAGAGGGGCTGCATGTGCTTTTAATTTTGAGACCGGCTTTACAGACCATGGCCTTGTAGTGCAGCGCAAGGGATGCTGGCGCTTTTTCGTGGAAGTATTCGGCAGAGGCTGCCATGTGGGAAATGATCCTGAAAACGGACGCAGCGCTATTCTGGAAATGGCCCATAAAATTATTGAAATTGAAAAGCTGACCGATTTTTCAAAGGGTTATAACGTCAATGCCGGCACCATCGAAGGCGGTACAGTGGCGAACGCAGCGCCGGCCTACTGTAAGATAGAATGTGACTTCCGGTACACCCATCCGGAAGATCTTCCCGTACTGAGGAAGAAGGTGGAGGAAGTCTGCAGCCGGACCCTGGGTCCCCGGCACGAAGACGAAGGTGTCTGACAATGTAGCTTCGGAACCATGCAGAAGCTTCCGGGAAATATGGATCTGCTCCGTTTGGCGCAGCAGGCAGCGGAAGAGAACGGATTCCCTGTTCCCGGACCTAAACTCTGCGGAGGCGGATCAGATGCCGCTTATACACTGTGGAGGGAGTTCCGACATTGTGTGCAGCGGGTGTGGAAGGCGCCAGAAATCACACGGTGGAAGAATGGGCGGATGTGGAAAGTCTGTTCCGGCGCACAAAACAGATGGCGGCTATCCTTCTGAAGGTAGAAGAAACTTTATAATCATTCTTTGAACAAAAAATGGAAGCAGATCCCCTGGGGAAATGCTTCCATTTTTTTGTTCAGATTCCCAGCCGGAAAAAACAGGAGAGCCCGTATGGATTATCCGTCTCTCCTTACAAGACGGAAACAGGCCATGCCTGCGCCGGCTATACAGAAAAGCGCCGCCGCCGTGCAGGCAAGGCGCATGCCGAAGAGAAAAGCCTCCTCCTGCCCCGGCGACAGATCAGATACTGGATATCCCAGCATAAAGCTCATACCCCCGTAAAGGAGGAAATTGGAAAGACACAGTCCGAAGGCCTGCCCTACATAACGCATGAGAGCATTGACGCTGCCGGTTATGCCGTAATTTCCGGAAGATACGGAACTCATGACCAAGGTATTATTAGGAGGCTGAAACAGCCCTGTTCCCAGCCCCATGACAGATAAAGCCGCGGTCATGGCTGTCAGAGGAGAATTCAGGGATGAAATAGTTAACAAAAGGAGTCCCGAAGCGGTCAGAGACAGCCCCAGCAAAGTTGTTTTTTCGGCGCCCCACCGGTCTGCGAGCCAGCCGCCGAGAGGAGAGGATACGATCAGCACCGCAGCGTAAGAGGCAGATAGAGTCCGGCCGAGCTGGAGAAGAGCCGGATGCTTCCAGATAAAAAGGCAGTACCAGCGTATAACAGCCGATAGCTGAAAAAGAAGAAAAAGCGCAGAAGATGCTGATGGAAAAAGTCCGGTTCCGAAACAGAGAAAGAGGAAGCAGGGGAGAGCAGGACTTCTGCTGTGCCCTGATAAACAGGAAAAACAAGAACAGGGATACTGTCAGCAGACCGAAAACGGAACGGGACTCCGCCTTGAAATTCCCGAGAGACTGGAGAGAATAAAAAAACAGAATGACTGAAGAGGCAAATAAGAAAGTGCCCTTCATGTCCATGCGGCCCCTGACAGCGGGAGACCGGGGAAACAAAAGCAGTGCGCCCAGAATGACCAGCGCACAGACGGGCAGATTGATAAGGAAGATGAAAGGCCAGCTTTCATAAGCGAGAAGCCAGCCTCCTGCCGAAGGGCCGGCGGCCATGCCCAGGGCCACAAAAGCACCGTTCAGCCCCAGTGCGCGCCCTCTCTGGGAAGCCGGAAAAGTCCGCACAATAATACCTGACTGTTTGCCAGGCGGCGCTGCCTCCGGCAGCCTGAATCATTCTGGCAGCCAGCAGTTCCCCAAAGCCGGAAGCAAAGCTGCATAGCAGCGACCCGGCAGCGAACAGCGCCATGCCGCCGGTGAATACCTTTTCCTGTCCCCGGATATCCCCCAGACGGCCGAAAAAAAGAATAGCGGCAGCCATGACGATGGTATAAATATTGGATACCCAGGCCACGGAGGAGCTTTCTGTATGGAGAGAACGGGACAGTACGGGAAGAGCCACATTCACAATGCTGGCATCCAGCGTGGCGGTAAAAGGGGCGAGCACTGTAATCAATAAAATCAAAGTTTTTTTCCGAGACGGGGATACATCCATAACGGGCCTCTTTTCACAGGCAGGCAGACCGGTTTGCTTCCTTTTCCGGCAAGGCGTAAGATAAAGAAGAAAACCAATGACAGGAGGGGCATTCTTATGAAACATCTGCTTGTTTTTGCACATCCGCGGCGCACCAGCCTGAACCGCGCAATATTGGAAAGAACGGAACATGTCTTGGAGTCAATGGGACATTCCGTTCAGGTACGGGATTTATATAAAATCGGATTTGATCCTGTACTGACAGAAGAAGATTTTCCTCCATGGGACGGGGACAGATTCCGGAAGATATTAAGAAAGAACAGGACTTTGTGGCGGCAGCGGATGTCATCACCCTTATTTATCCTGTATGGTGGGCAGGTATGCCGGCCATTATGAAAGGGTATATTGACCGGGTACTTGCCTATGGATTCGCCTATGCCTATACGCCGCAGGGAGAACTGCAGAGTCTGCTTGCAGGCAAAAAAGGATGGATCATCAATACGCAGGGAGAGGCAGAAGAAATTTACCGTAAAAACGGCATGTCCCGGTCTATTGACCAGGCGGCGGAAGAGGGGATCTTTGATTTTACGGGCATCAGTCCCCTGGGACGTCTCTGCTTCGGATCCGTGCAGGATGCCGGTGAGGAGCAGGGAAAAAAGATACTTGACGAGCTGGAAAAGAAGATCCGCGGGCTCTTCTGAAAAAGGCTCTTCAGAGCAGAAAAGGCAGCGTTTCAACGCTGCCTTTTCCGTATGCCGGGAAATCAATGACGGCCTCTTTCTGTCTGTTTCCAAATGACAGTCAGGATTCTGACTTGCTGTGGGCGGTTTCTTTTTCTGGGGCGTCAGCCGGCGCCAGGGGATCAGGGCCGAAGCGGTTGGGGCCTGAGGTTCCCTTTTTGAAGAATAAAACAATAAAACAGAACAGGGACAGGGGTCCCAGACCCCATCCGGTGACGGGATATATCTGTGTCAGATGCCGCTGGCAAAATTTAAAAGATACACAATGACGGCCCACCATCCGGGCAGATTCATATCATGGAGACGGCGCGAAGTGAAAAGGATGCTTACGGCGGCCATTACAGGGCCGAATACGGTGACAAAAGAAGCCATGGATCCGCCGTTGGTCAGAATCAGATCCAGCACGAAGAGCATGATCACGACGAGAATAACATGATAAAAAATATAACGGGAACGGTTGAGCCGTCCTTTATAAGTCAAATAGGAAAGAAGAGGGGATTTTCTGAATTTCATGAATATATCCTTTCTGCGGCTGGACAGAAAAAAGCAGGAACTCTGCCCTGAACGGCGGACACCTTATGAATGCAGGATAACACAAAGAAAAAATCTCTGCAAGGAAAGTGAAAGGAGGCTTTAGGCATTTTCCGCACGGCGCAGGAGAGAAAATTTTCAAAAACAGAGTGGAAAAAGCAGGAATTTCCGGCTTTTTCAGTGGAATTTGCAAACATCTTGTGCTATAATACGAAATTGTTGTTTATAAGGAATAACAGAAAAAATCAACAGTCCTCTGACTGCCGTGTACGCAGATTTCTATGCTATAATCATAACATGTGGGTGAAAAGAGATGCAGGCGGAAAACAGTATGATAAAAGATGTAATGATACGCGTGACCAGTTTGCAGCGTAACGACAGCGGGCAGGATGAAAAAATTTCCCTGGAAACACCGGGGAAATTTGGCATACAAAAAGGTTTTTCCTATATTACGTACCAGGAAACGGAACTGACCGGCATGGAAGGGACAACGACGTCTCTCCGCTTTTATCCCGATTCGGTCAATCTGGTCCGTGTAGGAAAATCCTTCAGCAGCAGGAATATAAGCCCGGTGAAGTCACCTATTCACAATACGAAACACCGTTCGGCACATTGCAGATGGGCGTCCATACGCGGGGGTTGGAAAATACCATATCCGGCGGAAGCGGACATATGCGGATTGCTTATGACATTGATCTGGACGGTGTGTTTTGCCATTATAACGAATTAACTGTTGATGTGTGGGAGGATCCTGAAAAACATGGAAATAAGGGAGCAGCTGAGACAACTGATTGAACAGGCGGGGCAGGAGGCTGTGCGGAGCGTGATCTTCCTGAAGGAGATTACGGTACCGTACAGAAGCTGGAAATACCGCCCAGAAAAGAATTCGGGGATTTTCATCCAATGCGGCCATGCAGTGGGCTAAAACGGCTCACCGTGCGCCGCGGCAGATTGCAGAAATCCTGGTGCGCCACCTGCAGAGCGGACTGATTGCCAAAACGGAAATTGCCGGTGCCGGTTTCATTAATATTTTTCTGGCGGCCCAGGCGGTATATGACAATTTAAAGACGATTCTGAACACCGGCGCGGATTACGGCAGTCTGCCCGTGCGCAGAGAAGACACCGTGCTGGTTGAATATGTATCAGCCAATCCCACAGGACCTCTCCATGTAGGCCATGCCGGGGAGCGGCTTATGGGAGCGCCCTGGTCAATCTTCTGCGGGCGGCAGGCTATCAGGTGGCCTCTGAATATTATATTAATGATGCAGGCAATCAGATTGAACATTTGGCGGAATCGGTCAATGCCCGTTACCTCCAGCTGTTTGGGCAGGATGCAGAAGTGCCGGAGGACGGATACCGGGGCCAGGACATTATTGAAACAGCGCGCAAAATCAAAGACCGCGACGGAGATAAATATCTCCGCATGACAGAGGAAGAACGCTGTCTGTTTTTAAAGATCTGGCTCTTTCCGAAAGCTGGCGGCTCTGAAAAAGGATCTTTCCGATTTCCATGTGACCTTTGACCGCTGGTACAGTGAAAAATCACTCTATCCGGACCGAGTGGAAGCAGCGCTCGATGTGTTGAAGCAGCGCGGCAAAATGTATGAAAAAGACGGCGCCTGGTGGATGAAAACCACGGAATGCGGAGACGATAAAGACCGCGTGGTCATCCGTGCCAACGGAGTACCCACCTATTTTTGTTCGGATATTGCCTATCACCGGGATAAACTGGAAAGAGCTACCGCCAGCTGATTGATATCTGGGGAGCTGACCATCACGGCTATATTGCACGGATGAAAACAGCCATTGATTTTCTGGGATATGATCCGGACCGTCTGGAAGTACTCCTGCTGCAGATGGTGACGCTTCTCCGCGACGGAGTGCCTGTCAAAATGTCCAAGCGGACAGGAGAAGCTGTGACGCTGGCAGAACTGATTGAAGAAGTAGGGACCGATGCGGCCCGGTATTTCTTCAACAGCCGTTCACTGGACAGCCAGATGGAATTTGACATTGACCTGGCTAAAAGAGAGTCCAGTGAAAATCCCGTGTATTATATCCAGTATGCCAGCGCGCGGATACACAGCCTGTACCGGCAGGCGGCGGAAGCAGGCATTTCCTGGGGCCGCTGGGAGGACACGGATTTCGGCCTTCTTACAGAAGACTGTGAAATCAGCTTAATTAAGAAAATGGAAGAATATCATGATCTGATTGCCGCAGCGGCCCGGGAGCGGGCACCGCACCGTGTGGCCAGATATGCCTATGAACTGGCCAGTCTGTTTCATCAATTCTACCGCCAGTGCCGCATCCTCGGTGTGGAGCGGCCGCTGACCGAGGCCAGACTGGCTGGTGACAGCTGTTCAATATATATTGGTGCATGCACTGAACATCCTGGGTGTGACTGCACCGGAGCATATGTAAAGGGAGGGGACCATGACAAAGTATATTTTTGTAACCGGCGGAGTGGTGTCATCGCTGGGAAAAGGAATCACCGCAGCATCTTTGGGACGCCTTTTGAAAAACCGGGGCTACAAAGTAACCATTCAGAAGTTTGATCCGTACATCAACATTGATCCGGGGACCATGAATCCCTATCAGCACGGAGAAGTCTTTGTAACCGATGACGGAGCGGAGACAGATCTGGATCTGGGACATTACGAACGCTTTATTGACATTAACCTCTCCAAAGCCTCCAATGTGACCACAGGAAAAATCTATCAGTCCGTGATTAACAAAGAACGGCAGGGAGATTATCTGGGATCCACTGTTCAGGTCATTCCCCATATCACCAATGAAATCAAGGACCGGGTTCTCCATGTGGGACGGGAAGACAATGCGGATGTAGTGATTACAGAAATCGGCGGCACCGTGGGGGATATAGAATCACTTCCTTTTTTGGAAGCGATCCGCCAGGTGCGCAAGGATGTGCCGAACAGAAATGATGTGCTTTATATTCATGTAACGCTGATTCCCTATATTTCAGCAGCCGGAGAGCTCAAAACCAAACCGACGCAGCACAGCGTCAAAGAACTCCGCAGCATCGGTATTCAGCCGGATATCATCGTATGCAGGACAGAAAAAGAAATCTCCGATGACATGAAAGATAAGATCGCCCTCTTCTGCGATGTGGACAGAAATGCCGTCATTTCCAATATGACCTGCAGCAGCATTTATGAAGTGCCCCTGGAACTCCAGAATGAAGGACTGGATACTATTGTCCTGAAAAAGCTGGGTCTTGAGGACAGACCCTGCGACATGACCGAGTGGAAGGCTATGGTGCGTCATATCCTGGAAGCCAAAAATACCGTGACAGTGGCTATTGTAGGAAAATATGTAGCCCTTCACGATGCGTATCTGTCGGTTGCGGAATCTCTCTATCATGCAGGCTATGCTTTTGACACGAAAGTGAATATCCGCTGGATTGATTCGGAAGACCTCGAAATGGAAGGCACGGACATGGACAAGGTTTTCAAAAATACAGCGGCCATCATTATTCCGGGAGGATTCGGGAACCGCGGTATCGAGGGGAAAATTGCAGCCATCCGCTATGCCCGTGAAAAAGGAATCCCTTTCCTGGGACTTTGTCTGGGTCTCCAGTGCGCCATCATTGAATTTGCCCGTGATGTATGCGGACTGAAAACGCCAACTCCCATGAATTTGATGAAAATACCGAATACCCTGTGATTGATCTGATGGATGATCAGGAAGAAGTGACGGAAAAGGGCGGCACCATGCGTCTCGGCCTCTATCCCTGCAAGCTGGCGGAAGGAACACAGGCCAGAAAACTCTACGGGGGAGAGGAAGTCGTTTATGAGAGACACCGCCACCGCTATGAAGTCAGCAACCGATTCCGGCCCCAGATGGCGGCAAAAGGCATGGTTTTCTCCGGAACCAGCCCTGACGGACGCCTGGTGGAAACCATTGAACTGAAGGATCATCCTTTCTTCATGGCCAGCCAGTTCCATCCGGAATTCAAATCACGGCCCACAAGGCCTCATCCCCTGTTCCGCGGACTTATAGAAGCCGCCATCAAGCGGAACCGCAGTCATTCCTGAGTCTTCACGCCCTCTCCTGCATCCGGGACGAGGCGTTTTTTGGAAAGACACCTTTCTGGAGGATATCATGATCGAAGCTATCAGACAAAGGAGAAGCATCCGCTTCTTCCTTCCCGACCCTATTTCCGATGAAAATCTCCGTGAAATTCTGACGGCCGGCCAATGGGCGCCGTCTCCTAAAAACCGGCAGCCCTGGCGCTTTATTGTGGTCCGCGGGGAAGCCAAAAGGGGGATGGATGAAGCGATGAAAGCAGGCCTGGAAAAAACGGCCCGCGGAGAAGGACCGCTGGCGGGACGCCCCGAGTATCTTCCAATGCCGTGTACACCCAACGGGTTATGCAGGCGGCGCCGGTGACACTGTTTATTTATGATTCCGAAGGCAGGTCCGTTTATGAACCCATGAGTCCGGCGGACCGTATCCATGAAATGAGCAATGTGCAGGCCATAGGCGCCGCCATACAGAATATGGCGCTGGCCGCATGGGATATGGGAATCGGCAGCCTGTGGAACGGCAATATTTTTTTTGCTTATGATGAGCTGAAGGAATGGCTGGGAGAGCCGGGGGAAATCATTGCCGCCCTGTCCCTCGGTTATACCCGCCGCCCGGTCTGTCCGCTTCCCCGGAAGCCGCTGGAAGAACTGGTGTCATTTAAATAAAAATAAGTACTTGTCACCGGCAGAATAATTAATTATAATAACTGTTATGCTCTTGCATCAGAATCATCACAGTGGAGGAATTTCATGATCGAAGCCATTTATAAAAGAAGAAGCGTACGCAGATTTCTGCCCCGTCCGGTCCCTCAGGATGTCATCGAAAAAATTTTAGAGGCAGCGGTGCAGGCACCTTCCGCGAAGAACAGACAGCCCTGGAAATTTGTGGTGGTACGGGGACGGGAAAGACGGGATATGGTTTCCGCCATGAAGACAGGGCTCCAGAAAGTCCGCAGAGGAGAAAGCCGTTTTACCGGATGGGAGCCGTATATTCCAGTGCTGTTTATACAGCCCGCATTCTGGAGCTGGCGCCGGTGACCATTTTTGTTCTGAATAAACAGGGACGTCCTCTGGGTGAAAATCTGTCTGTGCCAGATAAAATCATGGAGATCTGCGACCTGGAATCAGTCAGCGCAGCGGTTCAGAATATGTCACTGGCAGCAACAGATCTGGGTGTGGGAAGCCTGTGGACCTGCAATATCTTTTTGGCTTATGATGAATTAAAAACATGGCTGAATACAGACGGCGAAATGGCGGCGGCTATGGCTTTCGGCTATACAGACAAGCCCCTTCCTCCTGCCCGCAGAGAATGGAAAAATTCTGTACTGTACCGGGGAGAAGACTGAAAAAACTTCTTTCCCTGTGAAAAGACGGCTTCCAAGGCCGTCTTTTTGTATGACAGATTGACATACGATGAAAATTAATTGTGATTGAGGCAAAAAGCAGTATATGTTACAATAAGGAAAATCAGGCAGGAACCGTTGGAACCCTGCCGGAGCAGAGGGGGCGGCAGGATGGCATTGGCAGACAGACGGGGAAGCACTCTGTCTCCGGAGGAACAGATACATGCGCTGCATGAAAAATTCCAGTATCCGCACAGCCGGATCCGCCTATGGCTGGAGGAAGCCCCTTTTAAAGATGTAGAGAAAGCCCTTCTGTATGCATGGATGGCGGAATGCGATCCCGGGCAGGTGCTGAACATGAGAAAAAAAGAGCCATGGGAGCGGATACAGCGTCATCTGCATCTCACACCGGACCGGTACCAGATCCGGTGGCATGACTACTGCGCCGACAGACTGCACCGGTGGTGGGGCGTTGACAAGCGCAGGCGCTCCGGCTTCTTCAGGAGGGCTGGCCCATGCATTATATAAAAATGGCCGCCCTTCTGTCGGTTCCTCTTTCCATGAATATGAAAGCCATTCTGCAGAAACGGACCCGGGAATGCCGGTGGAGGACCTGGGCGGTAGAGCGTATGGGAATGGACGGAGACCGGTATGATAGCATGATGCAGGCCGCGAGAAATCCGTCTCTTCCTCCCCGGAAAGAGAAACAGGAATCCGCACCGGCAGAAAGGAACAGATCACTTTGAAACGACTGCTTTTAATGCTGCTGATGATTGCCGCAGCAGTTCTCGGCGGATGCAGCGGACAGGGAAACACACAGAATGCCGCGGACCCTGAGCCTCTTCCCGCTTATCCCGTAACAGTGCATAACTATACAAGCGAAGGAAAAATGAATGATTTGACCTTTCAGGCAGCGCCGCGCCGGGTTGTTGTCTGTGAACCGTCGGTAGCGGATACCTTCTGGCCATGGGAGTAGGAGACCGTATCGCCCTCCTCTATATTTCACCCTATATGGAAAACGGAGAAGCGCTGCAGGAAAAATATGAGAAGCTTCTTCCCCATGCGCAGATCGTGCGGTCGGCGCCGGGCGTACAGCAGGTCAAATCAGTCAATCCCGATCTTATCATTGGATGGTATAAAGACTTCAGGGAACATTCGCTGGGAAATACGAATTTCTGGAATGAACAGGGCGTTCCCGTATATATAGAAGAAAATTCAGGGCCCGGATCCGCGCCTGAAGACCGGGAAATGGCTTCACTTCTCAACAATCCTCCTCCGCCGCCGGAAGAATCCCAGGGCCTAAGGATGCAGTCAGGCGCCGATGCCGGCGGACATGGGCAATGTATCGGACACAGATCATTTCCCTCCGGGAACCGTGGAAAGTGAAATGGAATTTCTGTCCCATATGGGAGATATCTTCAACCGTCCCATGCAGGCGGAGCGGTTGATTGAACGCATTATCGGAGAAATTGAAACGACGCAGGCCATGATCGGCGAAAGAACAGAACAGACGGCGATGGCTGTGGAATTCTCCAGGGGCCAGATACAGGAATACGGGAAACGCCGTCTGGTCGGAGACATGATTGAAAAATGGGCGGAAAAACGGTGGATGCCGGGAGTAAATGGATTACACCCCAGGAACTGATCCAGGCTGATCCGGACGTTGTCTTTGTTGTGTACCGCGGCGGCCCCGGCGACCGCGCCACCGCTCTGGCACAGTTTCAGGAGCCTGTTTATGCAGGCATGAAAGCGGTCAAAAACAGGCGTGTCTTCGCCATACCCAATACCAAAATTGTGGCCAGTGCCATTCATACAGTAGAAACCATGAGGCTGATCCGGCAGGGACTGTATCCTGATCTTCCGGCGGAACGGTGATGCGGCAGTGAAATAAGAAGCATTCTGTACATATAAAGTGCAGGATGCTTTTTTGTATTAAGAAAATGAAAGAATCTAAGCATAGGATGAAAATATAAATATAAACAATTATTGACTTTAATAACAAATCATGATGCTACTGTCAACGGATGTTCGCAATTTTAGGATTCCTACTACGGTATAGTGAATTAAGCAGGCAACAGCTCCTGAATGGAGTCCTGTGCGATATAACACCTTCCGGTTGACCAGTCCTCTTCATA
>ENA-OQIG01001297-OQIG01001297.1-human-gut-metagenome-genome-assembly--contig:-NODE-1297-length-11129-cov-1.580985_pt1 | contig 11129 bp, 12 predicted proteins | sample MGYA00242576_ERZ504741 | MGnify/ENA primary metagenome ERZ504741 (study PRJEB26092, sample SAMD00036436) | human gut metagenome | host: Homo sapiens | study: EMG produced TPA metagenomics assembly of... | reverse complement strand
GAGACGAATTCAACCAACGCAAAACAAAAAAAGAACACCAAAAACAAAAAATAGACACTGTTTTTCTAACAGCCTTTGTGTATAATGAACTCATCAAGCAAGAACGAAAACCTTAAGGAGGTAAAAAGTATGAAAAAGCGTAACATGAAGTCCTTGCACTGTTAATGACAGTGACAATGCAGGAACGATGCTTGCTGGATGTGGAGACAGCGGAAGTACAAGCACCGGTTCATCCGGAGGAGCAACAGCATCCTCCAGCGGAACAGCAGATGCATCAAGCGATGCCACAGCAGCATCTTCCAGCACAGCAGATGCTTCCAGCGAAGATACCACAGGTTCAGATGATGTGGTAGGAGAGCTTCCAAGAAATGAAACTCTTTACTTCGCAGGACAGCAGTGGGGTACCGTCAACGATTACAACCCAATGTCCGCAAACTCAAACAATGCAATGGTTATAGCACAGGGCGATGCTTCACGTGTACTTGTTTATGAAACTCTTTATATGTGGAATCCGCTGGATGCAAAAATGTATCCGCTGCTTGCAGACGGAGATCCGGTTTGGAACGATGCCCGTACCGAAATTACCGTTAAGATCAAGCTGATGCAAATGGAATGACGGCAACACCGGTTACTGGCAAAAGAATGTAGCAGCTACCTATCATGCACATGTAGATTACAATTCTTCTACCGGCGCTGAAATGAAGAGCTACATTGCAGACGTTGTTGCACAGGATGACAGTACCGTAGTCTTCAAACTGACGACCGATGACTCCGGCGAAGCAGTTAACCCGGTTCTTGCGGAAAGATATCTGCCGATGCTCTACATCATGCAGGAAAATTATTTAAAGACCGTAGCTGACAGAAACAACAACGATGCTGAAGCAATTAAAATGGATAAGATGGACGATCTGGTAACTTCCGGACCGTACAAAAAATACTTTGACAATGACCAGAACGTAGTCTGATCCGCGATGATAATTATTGGGGACAGGCAGATTCCATGTGGGGTAAGCTTCCGGTTCCGAAATATATTTCTCACCCGATCTTTAAAGATAACGCAGCAGCTACCACCGCATTCCAGAATGGTGATATTGATGTGGCACAGATATTCATCACAGACCTTCAGAAATTGTGGTTAGAGCAGGATCTTCCGATTTCTACCTATGTTGATGAAGCACCGTATCAGCTGTGTATGACAATGCCTACCCTGTTCTTTAATACAGAAGTAGAAGGACTGGATCAGGTAGCTGTTCGTAAGGCAATCGCTATGGCAGTTGACTACGATCAGGTTATTTCTTCAGCAATGTCCGGACAGTCTCCTACCTTCGCAGATGTTCCGCGTTCTGTCATGAACCCGACCGATGCTGAGCAGCTATGGTGGATCAGGATGCCTTAAAAGAGTATCAGTGGTCCAATGCCGATGTAGAAGGTGCTAAGAAGCTTCTGGACGATGCCGGAATCGTAGACACCGACGGAGACGGAATCCGTGAGTACAACGGAAAGAACCTTTCCTATAAGGCTGAGTGCCCGACAGGATGGTCTGACTGGAATGCAACCCTTGAAATCGTAGCAGCAGCAGGAAAGAATATTGGTATCAACATTGAGACCTACTTCCCGGAAGCAGCAAACTACAGCACGGATTACAGTACCGGAAACTTCGAAATCACCATGCAGTCCGGCCCTGGTACATCGGTTGCCAACCCGTACATGAGATGCCGTTTCTTCATGAGCTCTGATTACAACGATCTTGAGGTTAACTTCAGTGGTAACTTCGGTCATTATCAGAACGACCGTGTAGATGAAATCCTTGCAGCAATTCCTCATGAGACCGATGATGCAAAACTGAAAGATTACTATACAGAACTTTCCAAGATTATGCTGGAAGATTGCCCGTGTGTACCGCTGATGTACAGACCGCAGGTATTCCACGAAGTAAACGAGTCCGTATGGACCAACTATCCGCAGAAAGACGATGGAACCAATGTTCCTCCGATGGACTGCACCGATGGTTATGGCGTAGCAGCACTGTACAATCTGGAACTGATTGACGCTGATTTGCCAAACAGAAAGAAAGCACACACTGAATTGATAACAGAGGCGCCGGAGCGGGGTGCTCCGGCCGGCTTTTACAAAATCGAGAAGGAGGGTTCCTCTCATGAAAGGAATGAAAAAGTATTATACGCAGAAGATCATGTGGTATCTTTTGACGTTAGTCTTTGCAGTGCTGCTGAACTTCATTCTTCCGCGTCTGATGCCGGGCGATCCGGTTTCAACTATTGCGTCCAAATCGGTAGAAGGTATGACCGATGCGACTGCAATTCAGAAAGTATATGAAGACTATGCAGCGAAATTTGGTATTAACAAACCAATGTATGTCCAGTTTTTTACTTGGGTAAAAAATGCACTTCGCGGTGATTTCGGCATTTCTTTCAGCCAGTATCCGCGTACCGTATCCGATATTATTTCCAGTTCGGTTCTGTGGACCATATGTTTACAGCTTCCGGCCATTATTGTTGGATGGATTCTTGGTAACCTGCTTGGTGCAATTGCAGCTTACATGAAAGGTGTTTTCGACAAGGCAATCCTTCCGGCATTCCTGTTTATCAGTAACGTACCTGCCTTTGGTATGGCAACCGTACTTTTATTTGTTTTCTCACTGAAATTACATATTGCACCTGCAGCAGGCGGCTATGCGAGCAGTATGATTCCGCATATGAGCCTTGCTTTTATGAAATCTGTGCTTTCACATTACCAGTTGCCGTTCTGGTCTATCGTAATCATCACGATCGGCGGCCAGGCTATTGGTATGCGTTCAATGTCAATTTATGAATTGAATGCCGACTATGTAAAATACAGTCGTTTCCTTGGAATCAAGGATCATACGATTGTGAAATATGTGTTCCGTAACGCAATGCTTCCGCAGATCACCGGTCTTGCAATGTCCCTTGGTACCATGATAGGCGGTAACCTGGTAGCTGAGATGGTATTCAGTTATCCGGGACTTGGAACAACGATGCTCTCAGCAGTTACCGGCCAGGATTATCCGTTGCTTTCTGCCTGTACGTTAATCATTACTATCATGGTTCTGCTGGCCAACCTGCTTGTTGAACTTCTGTATGCAGTCATTGACACGTGTCAAAGCATCCCAGCAGGATTAGAAAGGAGAATACGCTATGAAAAATACAATCAAACAGATTTTTCATTCAGGAAAATTCGTGACAGGATTTGTAATCTTCTTGGCAATTCTCCTGACTATTATCATCTATCCGCTTGTTGTGGCAAAAGATCCGCTGGCAATGATCGGAAACGGAAACTTTTTCAAACCGGGTACCTATCTTTCGATTCAGGACACCGTAAATTCCGGCAAAACGTATAAGATGAATGTTGATGCAACCGCATCCATCGTTGAAAGCAAACTGACAATGGACAACCGTTCTATGATGGCAGAATGGCTGGAAAAATACGGCGGTGTAGATGCCAGTGAAATCGATGTTACCGATGCAGAAGGTCTGAATTGCTCTCTGGAGGAAAAATATGACCCAAATGCAGAACAGAAAGGCCTTATCGCAGCAAAAAAGAAAAAATATCAGCGTCTTGACAACGAAATCGACGGTATTTTAGAGGATGTTCCAACCATTATTGCCGAGAAAAATGAAGAGACCGGTGAGCTGGAAGAGGTTCAGAGCATCGACAGCAAGCAGTACATCAATGAAAAAGATGTCATTAACCGTCAGAACTTTGTTCTTGGTACAGATAACTTTGGTCGTGATGTTTTGACTGAGCTGATCTCTGCAACAGGTTCATCCCTGAAAATTGGTCTGGTTGCGGGAATCATTGCAACTGTGATCGGACTGTTCCTCGGACTTCTTGCAGGTTACCTTGGAGGTTTTGTGGACAACCTGATTCTGTTCTTTACCAACTTGTTCACCGTTATCCCATCCTTCGTTCTCCTGATCCTCATCTCCTACAGCGTAGGTGAGTCTCAGAGGGGAATCATGATGGTGGCACTCCTGATCGGAATTACCGCATGGCCGTGGACAACACGTTCTGTACGTTCCCAGGTTATTTCTCTTCGAAACCGTGACCATGTAAACCTTTCCAAACTGTCCGGCCACAGCATGCTGCGGATTGTCCTTACCGACATCCTTCCGTACGTTGCATCCTACGTTGTTATGGCCTTCATTCTCCAGATTTCCTCCGGAATTCTGGCAGAGGCACAGCTTTCTATGATCGGACTTGGACCGGCAACCACAAAGACTGCAACACTTGGTCTTATGATGCAATGGGCAACCCAGTACAATGCACACTTAAACGGTGCATGGTGGGCATATTTCCCGGTTATTCTTGTAATCGCACTTATTTCATTCTCTCTTAACCTGATGAACACCGGTCTTGACCAGGTATTCAACCCGCAGTTAAGAGACTAAGGAGGCAGCTATGGGAAAAGTAATGCTGGAAGTAAACAATCTGAAAACGAAATATGTAACTCGTTTTCATGAAGATGTATACGCCGTAGACGGAGTCTCCCTGAAGATTGAGGAGGGAAAATCCCTCGGTGTAGCAGGTGAGTCCGGCTGTGGTAAATCGACGCTGGCACTGTCCCTGATGGGCTATTATTTCGCACCGCTTCACTACATCAGCGGCGATATTATCGTAGATGGAAGAAAAATTTCCGGAATGAAACCAGACGATGTCCGGAAAAATATTCTGGGCAATGAGATCGCCTACATTCCGCAGGCAGCAATGAATGCTCTGAACCCGACACAGAAAATCATCCGATTTGTAGAAGACGTTATTCATGCGCATGATCCGAAAATGCCGAGAAAGGATATTTATGATCTGGCAAAAGAACGTTTTCAGATCTTAGGCCTGCCGGAGGAGGTACTGCAAAAGCATGCGGTTGAGCTTTCCGGAGGTATGAAACAGAGAACCGTTATCGCAATTTCGACCATTCTTCTCCGAAGGTACTGATCGCCGATGAGCCATCGTCCGCGCTGGATGTAACTTCCCAGAAAATGGTTATTAAAATGATGCGTGATCTGATGGAAAAAGGATTTATCAAATCCATGATCTTCATCACACACGAGCTGCCGCTTCTTTACAACGTAACCGATGATATTATGGTTATGTATGCTGGACAGATTGTAGAAAAAGGTACCGCAAAAGAAATGGTATTCGATCCGCTGCATCCATATTCCAAAGGTCTGATGGGATCGATCATCGTTCCGGAGGAAGGTGTAAGAGAACAGAAGCTGACTGCAATTCCGGGAACTCCGCCAAACCTGAAGCATCCGCCGGAGGGCTGCCGTTTCGCAGACCGCTGTCCTTATGCACAGCCAACCTGCCGCGGTATGAAACCAGAGGTCATCGAACTGCCGAACGGAAGAGAGTACCGCTGCCTGATGTCTGAGAGAAAGGTTCGGGAGGTGTATGCAAATGCGTGATGGTAAAGAATTAAAACCATGCCTCTCCGGAAGAGGCGTAACGAAAGTGTTTGGCTTTGGCGATGCAAAAACGGTCGCTGTAGACCATGTTGATTTCGATTTTCATGAAGGTGAATTTGTTTCTATCGTAGGAGAATCCGGATCCGGAAAAACAACCCTTTCGAAGATGTTGCTCGGGCTGATCAGCGTAACGGAAGGTGAAATTGATTTCCAGGGTAAACCAAGAGACATCTCGAACGGAAAGAAGAAAAAAGAGTACTGGAAGGGAATTCAGGCGATTTTCCAGGATCCGTTTGCTTCCTACAATATGTTTAAACGTGTAGATTCTGTTCTGCTGGATTGCATTAATATGCGCGGTGACAAGAATCTGCCGAAAGAAGAAAAAGAACGTCTGATGACAGAGGCCTGCAGCTTTGTAAACTTAAAATACGCAGAACTGACAAACAAATATCCATTGAGCTGTCAGGAGGCCAGATGCAGCGACTGATGATTGCACGTATTTTCCTTCTGAAACCAAAGATTCTGCTTGCCGATGAGCCGACGTCTATGATTGATGCCTGCTCACGTGCAACGATCCTGGATATGCTGCTGAAGTTGCGTGATGAGATCAATATGACGATTATCTTCATCACCCACGATATTGGTCTTGCTTACTATGTATCCGATAATGTTTATATTATGGAGCATGGAAAATTTGTGGAATCGGGACCGGCAGAAGAAGTAATTCTTCACCCGACAGCAGCGTATACCAAACGTCTGATCAGCGATGTTCCAAAGATTTATGAACCGTGGGATCTGACAACAGTATAACAATGGTACGAAAGCTGTTTCCCTGGAATCATGCTTTGCGTCATATATGAGTCTTGCGAAAAGAGAGACGGTGCACGGAAAAAAGTGTACCGTCTTCTCTTTTTGTCAATAATTTTTCTGAAAAAATTGCTTTTTAAAGAAAAAACTGGTAAAATTAGTAAGGTTACAGAACCGAAAAGAAAACTGGGGGATGAAAAATGCGAAACTGGTTTCGCGGACTGAAACTGAACCAAAAATTTACCGTAACAACGTTGATCTTTATTTTTATTCCGCTTTTTGGCATGATGTGCTTTGGGTTTAGGAGTATCAAAAAGAATGCCATAGATCATGGGGTAAATGAAGCAGTAACGGCAATAGATCTTACCTGTGCGGAGGTGAATGCAAAAGCGAATGCCTGCTCAATGGTTGTAGATACGCTGCAGGAGTATGAACCGTTGGAAAAATATCTTCTTCATCTCAGGAGGGGAGAGGAGATCTCGGAGAGCTATTATCAGCAATTTCGAAACAACAGCATCAGCATAATCGATAAAATGCAGGAGGCAATGCCAGATCTGTACCAGATCCATATTTTTGCCATGGCAGATGGTTTTCTGGAGCAGCAGCCGATCCTGTACCAGAAGGAAAAGATGAAAAACTGCGCCTGGTACCGAAGCTATCAGGGCGGAGGACAGTGGTTTTTTGACATACAGGAAAAAAATATTATCTCCGGTACAAAAAAAGAAGGTTCCCATTTGATGACTTATGTACGGGAACTGCGGGATCAAAGCGGAGGAAGGCTTGGCGTGATCGAGGTATCCATGCGTATGGCAGACATATTTCCCGAAATTTATCGATCCGGTGACAGCAGCTGGGCCTGCTTTGTTGATGAAAATTGGAATTTATATGACTGCGGAAAAACAGCGGCAGCCTGCAAATGGCAGTCCTATCGGGGGCTGATTCTGTTCCGGGCAGGAATCCGTGACAGAAAAGAGAGTCAGCAGAGCGCGGTGATTGACCGGAAAAACGTTGCAATTGTGCTTCGGAAAGTCGATAAACTCAATGGAATGTTTGTAACACTGACCAATTTGGATGATGCAACCGGAAACATGATCAAACAGCAGCAGAGAATGCTGCTTGAATTTGCCGGCTTCGGGCTGCTTCTGATTGTGGTGGTCAATCTGATTGTGCGTGGCCTGCTGAAGGAGTTTTATGACGTCCTGTGTGAGATGCGTCAGATTGACAATGGAACAACAAAGATAAAGGTTTGTTACAGCGCAGAAGAGATGCGGGAAATGAGCTATGGTATCAACGGAATGCTGGAGAGAATTCAGAAACAGAACGAGGAAAGCATCAAAAGGGAGGCAGCGCTGAAAGATACGGCAATCCGGGCAATGCAGAACCAGATTAACGCTCATTTTATTTATAATGTTCTGGAATCCATTAAGATGATGGCTGAGATTAATGAAGAGTATACGATTTCCGATGCGGTAACAGCACTTGGTGAAATGCTGCACTACAATATGCGCTGGAATAAATTTCTGGTAACCGTTCAGGATGAGATGAATTATATTCAGAACTATGTGGAACTGATGAATCTGCGGTATGATTTCACAATTACATTATCTGTTCAGATACCGGAAAATTTGTATCGGCAGGATATCCCCAAGATGTCTCTTCAGCCGATTGTGGAAAATGCAATCACACATGGAATTGAGGAGCTGGATGCAGACGCGTCATTGAAATCAAAGGAATAGAGCATGAAAAGAGCTTTGAGATTGAAATCACAGATTCCGGAATAGGCATGTCAGAAAAGCAGCTTGCAATTCTGAGACGTAAACTAAGAATGCGCCTGAATTCAGATACACAGCCGAAACATGGAATCGGGCTTCGGAATGTACAGGACAGAATCCACATTCAATTTGGAACAGAGTATGGACTGTCAGTTTATACAAAAGAGCATTGCTATACGAAGGTGAGCATTCATCTTCCCATCACGAGGGGGAAATATTCTCCGATGGATCAAGAGGGTGACGAGAAAGAGGAAGAAAAAGAAAATGAATACACTGCTGGTTGTAGAAGATGAAAAATTGATTCGACAGGGAATCGTGGCGATGATCCGGCGAAGCAGCGTGCCGGTGGAGGAGATTCTGGAGTGTCGAAACGGAGAAGAGGCATTGGAGATTTTGAGAAAACAGAGGGTGGACGTCATGTTCACTGATATCCGTATGCCCAAAATGGACGGTCTGACACTGGTCAACAAAATGGAGGAGCTGTCACAGAAACCTGTTGTTATTGTTTTAAGTGGCTATGATGAATTTTCCTATGCGGTTGAAATGATGAAACATGGAGTTCGGGACTATATTTTAAAACCGATCAAGCGGGAGACGATAGAACAGCTTCTGGAAAATCTGGAACGAGAGCTTTCGGAGACCCGGGAAACGGAAGAAGAGGAAGAACGGTGCTTTTTAAATCAGCTCCGTTATCTGATGATGAATGCAGAAATGGCCGAAGAAAAAGAATGGATGGATATGGAAAGCAGGCTCCGGCGCCACATCGGAAACGACAGCTTCCGGATCCTGCTGACCAGCAAGGCAAATGGGGAACGGTTTTCGAAATGCAGCGGAATTCTGCTGGAAGGCGTAGAAGGAGGAGTTCTGTATCTTCTGCCGGAACCGGAGGCAGAGCGGATCATGAAAGAAAAAGATGAGAGATTTTGTCTCGGAGTGGGAAAAGAACATCGTTCTGTGATGGAAATTCCAGAGGCATACCAGGAAGCACTGCTGGCCCGGGAAATGGCATTTATACAGAAAAATCCTGTGGAAGAATATCAGAAAAAATGTTTTGAGGAAAAGCCGGAGCTGGCACAGTTTCAGGAAAAATTTATTCTGCAGGTGCCAACGGACCGGGCAGATACTGTGCTGCGAAAAATGCGGAACTGGTATTTTGAGGCGGCGCATCAGAGGGTCTCCCCCTATCAGCTTCTGACAGTGACGGAAGCAATCTGCAAAGAACTGGATCTTTTTTACCGCATGCCGGAAAAACAGGAAAAATGTCCGCGTCCTCTGCAGTACCGTGATGCAGATCTGTTTCTGGATGCGTTTGAAGAATGGATACACGTTTACAGGGAAAGCCTGAAAAGTCAGACAGCCGGAAAAGAAAAAATGGAAGAGGCAATTTCATATATTCGGGAAAATTATGCAAAAGATCTGAATATGGCGATGGTATCTAACCATATTTGCATGAATTATTCGCTGTTTTCAGCAGCGTTTAAAGAACATACCGGTGTGAATTTTGTGAACTATCTGAAGGAGATCCGCATTGCGGAGGCAAAGCGTCTGTTGATTCAAACAGAAGATAAAATTACGGAAATTGCCAAACAGGTTGGATTTGAAAATGATAAGCATTTCATGAAATCATTTAAAACGGCATGCGGCGTATCACCGTCTGAGTTCCGAAAAGATTACAAAATGGTTTCCAACGGAAAGGGAGGACAGGATGAGTAAAGAAAAAGAAACCGGAAAAGAGAAGAGAAGAATCCGCCAGCTGGCGCGGTATTACATTCCATATAAGGGATTGTTTTTACCGACATGTTTTTTGCAATGCTTGGAGCAGCCATTACACTGGTGATTCCACTGATTGTACGGTATATTACGAGTACGGTTGTGGAAAAGCCGCTGGAGCAGGCAACGGGTGAGATTATCCGCCTCGGTATTCTGATGATTGCTATGGTTCTGGTTGAAATGTACTGTAACTTTTATATTGCCTATTACGGCCATGTGATGGGGGCGCGGATTGAGCATGATATGCGGAACGAGATCTTCGGCCATTATCAGAAGCTTTCGTTTGCTTTTTTCGATAACCAGAAGGTCGGCCATCTGCTGTCGCGCATCACAAGCGATCTGTTCGATATCAGTGAGCTTTTACATCATGGGCCGGAGGATATTGTCATTTCGTTTATCAAACTGATCGGCGCGATGATTATTCTGTTTGTGGTAAATCCGATGCTGGCATGTGTGCCGCTTGTGGTTATTGTGGTGATGCTGCTGTTTGCGTTAGTGATGAACAGCCGCATGAAGAGTGCATTCAAGGAAAACCGCCGCAGAATTGCGGATATCAACAGTCAGATTGAGGACAGTCTTTCGGGGATCCGTGTTGTCAAATCGTTTGGAAATGAGACAGAAGAGATGCGTAAGTTCAATGCGGGAAATGACCGTTTTGTCGATTCGAAGAAGGTCAGCTACCGCTATATGGGAATTTACAATTCGGGAATGGGAGCCTTTTCGACGCTGATTACCGTTATTTCGCTGATTGTCGGCGCATTGCTGATGACAGGTGGGAAACTTGGGGCAGCGGATCTGGTTACCTTTCTTCTGTACATCAACAACTGCACAGATCCGGTGAAAAAGCTGGTGAACTTTACGGAGCAGTTCCAGAATGGTTATTCCGGTTATGAACGTTTCCTGGAAATTATGAGCATCGCACCGGACATCCAGGACAAGCCGGATGCACTGCCACTGAAGAATGTGCAGGGAGAAGTAACCTTTGAAAACGTTTCGTTTCACTATGAGGAGTCGAAGGAAAACGTGTTAAGCAATGTGAATCTGCATGTCCCGGCCGGCGACTATGTGGCACTGGTCGGCAGCTCCGGCGCCGGAAAGACGACGCTTTGTCTCGCTTGATCCGCGTTTTTACGATGTGCGGAAGGACGAAATTCTGCTGATGGAAGGACATCCGCATGTGAAGTTAAGGATCTGCGCGATGAGATCGGTATTGTGCAGCAGGATGTGTACCTGTTTGCGGGAACGATCATCGACAACATCCGCTATGGCAGACCGGATGCGACCGACGAGGAGGTCATCCGCGCAGCGAAAGCGGCCAATGCACATGAATTTATCA
>ENA-OQIG01001295-OQIG01001295.1-human-gut-metagenome-genome-assembly--contig:-NODE-1295-length-11148-cov-3.519372_pt1 | contig 11148 bp, 15 predicted proteins | sample MGYA00242576_ERZ504741 | MGnify/ENA primary metagenome ERZ504741 (study PRJEB26092, sample SAMD00036436) | human gut metagenome | host: Homo sapiens | study: EMG produced TPA metagenomics assembly of... | reverse complement strand
CCATTACGGATATATTTTTTATTACAACAATAAACGTATCAAGACAAAATTAAAAGGACTCAGTCCTGTGCAATACAGAACTAAATCCTTTCAATAATTTATTGTCCAACTTTTTGGGGTCAGTACACATATGCTGACTTTTTATTATGTTCTAAACACCTATTTTCAACTTTAATTCTTTAATGTATTTCTTTGAAACAAGGCAAGATTGACCACCGACAAAGTGCACCAAACTATTCTTTTTATCTAAGCACACAACATTATCAAGATTAATCAGATACGATTTGTGGCTTCTAAAAAAGGTCTGATTAGCAGCCATTACTTCTTTGATTGAACCATAAAAATTACGTTGTCCCGACTTTGTAACCAACTTCAGTCGATGACTTTCAGCTGTTTCAAAATAAAGAATTTCATCCATCGGAATACGAATAGTAGCTTTATTATTTTCAAATACAAAAAATTCCTGTGGCATCGTAAGAGCCTGATTTTCGATGACCTTTCGCAAACAATTTTTTAAATTAATTTTTATCGAACTGTCTTCATCTGCCTTATCAATAAAATCAAGTGCACTAACCTGTGCTCGGTAAGTCAACAACATAAACTCGGAATGCGTCGTAACAAAAACAATCGTAGCTGTTCTAGATTTCTCCCTAATTTTCTTAGCGACTTCAATTCCCTTTTTATTATCACCATTGATATCAATATCTAAGAAAAAAATTTGTGGGCAAGATTCCTCAACAAAATTTGGAAAATGAGACGGCTCACTAAATATTTCAAAATGACGATAGTCCCACTGATTTTCATCGAGTAGTTCATCAATCATCCTTTCAATCCGAAATTGCTGATTTACATTGTCCTCCAATACATAGATGTCAATCATTGCTCTTCTCCCTTAAACAATAACTTCTTTTTATCATAATTAACCATCTATCATTGTAACATATAAAAATCCCTATCGATTGATAGGGACAAAAACTAGCTATAAACAATGGAAAATCTGTCATTACTGAACAAATAGTAGAAAAATCGTTACGGTTGATGAAGGATACGATTACTCCGTTTTTTTATTTCTACACTCTTATTAAGTTATTACATCAAGCAGTTCTCTTTTTATGGATGGATTTTTCTCTCAGACAAACATTACATTAGCGCATAAATCACCTATATCTCCCCCGAAAATGATTTTAAAAGTTGTAAGTATTACCTGAAAATAGATGTCTAAATTGGAAAAATACTTGATGATACCCTTACTATCTTCCCTTTTTATTCTCCAACAAATAGTAGGTATCAATAACTTCAATATCCAGTAGGATCCATGACAATTTCTTGACGATGATACCACTAACCCCAAAGGCACATACATTCAATAAAATTTCATTGCTTCAGCTGAGTCGTTATCTTTTGATAACTATATCTATCATACTTTTTTCAGCCAATTTTACGTCCAATTCCTAAGAGGTCAAAAAACATTCCTGAAATGACAAAATTTGGATTTTTTAGCCATTTTTCCCCTCATAAACTCTCACAACTTGCGTAAATTTGTAATCGAAACTGCTGGTTCCAACTGACAAATTCTCGTAATCATCCTGAAAATCAACCAATGTCGCAAGACCCAGACCACGATTCTCACCTTTTGTTGAGTACCCGCGCTGGAAAATATTGGATAAATCCACAGATTTTTCCCTAGTCGAATTTTCAATGATAAACACAAAATCTCCATCTTGGTAAAAATTCGCTACTGCGATTTTGGGATTTTCCGACTCTAAAGCAGCCTCGATGGCATTGTCAAATAGAATCGACAAGATTCGAATATAAGAAATCAACGGAATAGCTGGATTTTTCATTGGCTCTGCCACCTCTAAACTGATTTCAATGCCACGATTTTCAGCCTCCAAAAATTTAGCCGACATGAGATTTTTGACGGCACTGTCTGAAATATTTGCTAGTCGCGTCAAGTCAAACTTATTGTTTTTGACCAGCTTTGCTGAGTCAGCTGTGATTTCTTCGTAAATTTTTTTGATATTATCAAGGTCACCTTGATCTATCCCAGCCTTCAAACTCATCAAAACGTTGGCATAATCGTGACGAAAACTGCGTACTTCTTGGTACAAACTCTCCACATGTTTACTATAATTTTCTAAAGCCGCAACCTCCATTTCCTGATTGCGAAGCAGCTCATTTTTCTGCTCCTGCCCGTGACGGAAATTAAGATAGAAGAGGAAAGCAAAAAGGAGAACGAAATATATGAATGAACCGTATTCATGAATTTTTTTAGCAACTATACTATCAGAAGGCATTATTAGAGGTAAAAAGTCGAAACCAAAATAATAGAATGCCATTAGACAATTAATAACTATTACGGTCTTAACTTTTAAATAACTCTCCAGAGTCCTTCTAACATTTGAAATATCAATATTCAGCCATTTTGAAATCAAATAATAAAGCGTCGGTGGAACAAGCTGCACTGAAAACATAATTGCAGACATCGACTCAAACGGCGATACCTTAATATCTAAAAATTCATACAAGAAATAACCGTAGTTTCTTTGAAGAATGGTAAAAACAGTAATAGGATATAGCGCATAAAACAAATGGTACCTAAATTTCAGACTTGGCTTATGACGATAAGATAAATACATTAAACTAAAAAGCAATGCTAAATCTTTCCCAAAAATCATTAACATCTTCGAAAAATGAAGCGTCAACACATTGAAAAAACTTAGGCATATATGAAAGCCAACACCATAAATCCCCCATTCGGCGATGCTTAGTTTGTTCTTGGTGATTTCTTGAAATAATATTCCAAATATTATTAGACTTAGCAAGTTTCCTAAAAAGGCTAAGCACTCAGGTAAAATACTCACTTAAATCTTCCTTTTCTCATTTATTGTTTACTATCTAAAGATTTTAATCTAAAAAAGTGACTTTTTTTTATTGTATCACGTTGATAAAATATTGGGTATACTTATTTTTAGCAACAAAAAAAGAGCTCGCAGCCCTTGGTATATATCATTTTTAAGCAACTTCTAAAACATTCTAATTTCCATTAATTTTCTAAGTTCCTTAAATTTTTCACCTTGCTCTTTAGTGAGGTGAACTTTGCTTCTTAAAACGACATCTGTCAATTCTATACTCATACGATTCATAAGAAAAGGAAATGATGTCCCGCTAGTTTTAAATTCATTAAGATAATATGTCAACAATTTACTTAAAGCTTCCGCAGAATCATTAGTCTGTAAATCCGAAATCAGCTCTTCAATAATAGAAATAGCTTCTTCTCTTCTTTCTTTTCCACCTGAAAACCATTTTAATTTTGCCATTTAAAAATTCCCCTGTCTTCCTACCTAATGTTAATGGAAAATAACTCCTGTCGCAACTAAACCACGCGCAAGATTTTCTTCAAATAAACCATAGCTTGAAATTTTCTTATAAAAATCATTCACATTTGGGCTCATTTTTGTCTTTTTAGAAATGTTTTTGACACCAATCTTACGTAAATCAGAAGCAAGATTCACAACAGATTCGTCAAAATCTTTTCCAGCTTCTACTGCGTTTTTAAAAACAAGCAAGACTTGGCGTTTCTTCTTCCTTAGTTTCAGCAGAAAGCACAAGATCATAAACATCGTTTAACAAGTCTTCTTTTACCAATTTTCCCATAAAGTCCTCCTTCGGCAGCTTATTCACAAAAAGATAAATAATCCACCGTAAATTCAAGTTTCTCAAACTCATCATCAGTCAAGCCGTACTGCTTAGCAAATTCCCTTTTGAATTCGCTGTATGGCATACGCGTTCGACATAACCAACGATTGCCTGTAGTGATATACCATTTTCCCAGATGCTGGACTTTCTTTGAAAATACCAATCTTCTTGACAATCGGAATTGATTAATCCCGTAAACTCTTACGGGGTAGCTCGTTGGAGAAAGAATTCCCCTAATAAAAATTTTTATACCAACAGTCATCATATCTCCCATTTTCCCTTCACACTGTTAGCTATATTATAATCCTTTTTTATCAAAAAAACCGTCAAAGTCGCAAACGGTCGTTTTTTCGTCGTAAACGGTAAAAATGTCCTTTCAGGAAGTTTTTTTGACCTCTTAGGAACTTGGCGTTAACCAAGGATATTTTCTGATAAAATAATCTTCGGGAGGAGGTTAAATCATGAATGAATGGAAATTATCAGAATTAAACTCTGTTAAGAATTTAACAGAAGCTGATTTGGAGAAGACAGTTGGAGGAGATACCACTCTACTCACTGGTGTTGTTAATTGGTTTAAAATTTTTAATAAGCCTAAAAAACATACGTAAGCAAAAAGCATTCGACTTTCTTAGTCGAATGCTTTTTTAATACGTATCGTTTGGCAAAAATGATAATTTTTACTATCTGTTTGAACAATTAAGTCAGGATATTTTCTCATCATCTGATGAATTGTTTTAAGACCAATACCTCGACCATACCCTTTACTTGAATAATCTTTTTGATAAATCAAATTAACTGGAATATTTTCTTCTTTAGTTGAGTTATCCACAATTAACACATAATCATCATCTTGATAAAAACAAGCAATCGTAATGGCTGGATTTTCTGCCTCAAGCGCAGCTTCAATCGCATTATCACATAAAATAGCAAGTATACGAATATAATCCAAAAGTGGCATTGCTGGTGCACCAATCTTATCTTTAACTTCAAGATTGACCTCAATATGATTAGCCTCAGCTTCCAAAAATTTGGCAGACAATAAACTTTTTATCGCATCGTCATCGATATTAGCTAAACGCCCAATGTTAAACTTACTATTTTGAATAAAATCAGCTGAATCCGTCAACACAGAATCATAAATATGTCGAACAATCCCCATATCATTCTGCTCAATGCCCTCTTTCAAACTGGCTAAAATATTGGCATAATCATGTCTAAAAGCTCGTAATTCTTCATACAAGCCCTCAATCTGTTTACTATAAGCAGACAGCGAACGCAGCTCTTGCTCACGCGCTGAAGCAATCTCCTTTTCAAGCTTATTTTGGTAAGTGCGGTTCATGTAAACAAGCATACTAATGAAAAATATAAAATATAAAAAAACTAACCATTGTCGATAGATTAAAGTTGGCACTTTCTCTTCAAAATCTACTGCAGTCAAATATTCAATCACAACATAATAAAAAATCATTGTAATATCTGTAAAAACTAATTTTTTACGTAATAATTTTGTTTCACTGATATCAATAAAAGTTTTAAAATCGATTTTTGATATTTTGATACTTAAGAAGTAAACAAGTAACACAGACAATTGTACAACGATAAACAATATATCATTTTTACTTAGACCAATATAATCTAATCCGAATATTGGAAGAACAAAAAGACTAATAGTCCTAATAATAATGCTATCAATAACCCATGGAAAGCTACCATTGAACATATGTAAGGATAACGGTAAGTCTTTTCTATTGAGATATGATAATAAAAATAGTATTAATATTCTTCCCACGATCGTAGGAAATGATGTAATATCAATAACAAAAAATGACAATGATATCGTTACAATTTCCCGTAATTTTAGCTTTTCTCCTCTTACATTCGCAAAAATTGTCATGATAACAGGATAATAAACAAGCTGTGAAGCAAAATAAATCAAAAGCGCTTTCATCATCCCCTCACCTCATTTCTGCCATTAGGCTTTTGACTTTGTCTCGTGAGACTTGGCAGTAAGAGCCATTTGCAAAATAAGCTGTTCGGGTACTTTTATCAAATTCAGCAACATTATTTACATTAATCACAAAAGAGCGGTGACATTTGAACAGACGTTCATCTGATTTGGCAACCTCCGCAATCGTTCCGTAAAATTCAGTTTGACCTGTTTTTGTGTGTAAAATCACTCGGTGAACGGTTGGCGATGTTTCAAAATATAAAATATCATCGTAAGCTACACGAATTCTAGCCTTGGCAGTTTCAAAAAGGTAAGAATTCTCACCTAAATTTCCTTTTTGATGCTTAAGAGCTTCCTTCAAGCATAACTCTAAACGTTGTTCAAAAGCTGCATCATTTAAATTTTTATCAATGAAATCAATCGCACCAACCAATGAATGATAAGTTAAAAGCATAAATTCAAAATGTGTCGTTACAAAAACAATAATAGCTGTCGAATCCTTTTCACGGATGGCTCTTGCCACGTCAATTCCTTGCTTTTCATCCCCTTTAATTTCTAAATCAAGAAAAAAATCTGATGACTATCTTCTTTAGATACTCTTGCAATAATATCCTTAGATACCGCAAAAGCTTCCAAGTGCTGATAAGCCCAATTATTTTTTCTCATAATTGCCTCTATCTGTCGCTCAATACGAAATTGTTGCGTGATATTATCCTCAAGGATAAAAATATCTAACATAAATCTCTCCCTAAATAATTTCCTTTACCTAAAAAACAGTAACGCACTCATTATAGAAAAATTTTATAAAAATGACAAGAATATCACAATTAGGATCCAAGTACAAAAAATTCAAACTCTATCAGATTTATTTTTAGCGTCGAAAAAAAGATAGCAAAGTAACTAAAAAAACACTACCGAAAACCTATGATACATCTGACGATGATTTCTATCAATAAAATACAACGCACCATAAACTAGCAACTTTCAAAATCACTACAAATAATTTTGTACCATTATTTCTATGCAATTTGTTTTAATTCTAAAATTTCACAAAACAGGTAGTTTCTTGATTTAGTTAAAAATTTTTAAGATTATTTTCCTTTCATTACTGTTGGAATTTCCCCATTAAAGAGATAATCATAAAGTTCTTTCCCAGAAATACCGCCACCAATCCATGCACTTACAATTTGACCATTTTGCAAACGAATAATGGTAGGTGTTCCTGGAATGCCAACTGTTTTAAACAAGAAATTCGCGGCAGCTTCATCGAAATCCTGACTGTCTGTATCATAATATTCCAGACGATTATTCAAAAGAATATTAAAATCCTTTAACTCTGAAGAAAATTGACGGCAATAATAACAAGTTGGACGTCCAATATAAATCACGTGCTCTTTGCCATCTTCTTTAAACATAGAGTATACATCCGTGATTGAAACTTGATTAAAATCCGAGATGTTTTCTTCATACTGTGGAATAGTAACTTCAGACTCTTCTGCCTCATCTGATACTTCTAAATTAGTTGCACTCGATTGTGCCTCTTGAACATCATTTGACTGCTCAACTGAATTTCCTACAGAATGATTAGCAACTTCTGTCACTGCAGTTGTAGGCACAAGCTCATCATCAGCAAAGACAGAAACAGTTGCCATTGATAAAATACTTGCAGATAGTAAGATTGTTGATTTTAAAATACTCTTTTTCATAAAGTCTCCTTTTAAAAGAAAAGCTGATAGATATAACTGGTTGAAACCAAAACATACAAAGCTCGACTCTCAACCAGTATTTTATGCTTTCCAATTTAATAAAATACATTAGCACCATTTAATCAAATAATTAAAGCAGCTCTAATTAATAGTGCTGCTTTAACCTATAGTTTTAGATATAAATGATAATTATAGAGAATCTTCCTCAATAATTTGATAATGTTTATAAAATTGCTTTTTTGATACAACACGATGGTTAGTAATATCTAAAAAATCCCCGATATATCCCACAGGGTAAGAGGCGTAACCAGGGTAACTAAACAAACTGATTTTTAAATTAAACTTCATAGACGGATTTATTCCACTCATAGAAATTACTAATTTATCATCATTCCATCTCAAATAGTTTTGTTTAAAAGCTTGCTGAACCCATACTGGTTGAACATTCGTCTTACTTATTTCCCATACGTCAGACAGTCGACCATTATATAATGCTTTCATAATTACATACCATATTTCTTTTTCTAAAAAATTCTAGATTCTCTTTAAAATAATATCATTCCTCATTAATTACAAGCATTAGGTGTTCCACCTGTTCCTCCAGGAGCACAATAATGTACAGGACCACGACGTGGATACTTTCCATTTAATTGAGCTACAACTTGATCAGGGTTAACAGGATGTGCAGCATTACCTATAGCATCCAATACATCTCCAATCCATTCCATACCCCCGCCTTCAACTGCAGCAAGCTGAATCTCTGTCATTACATCAAATTGTTCAAAAGTTTTTGTATTCATTTGAATACCTCCCAAAAATAATTTTGCCGTTGCAACTGACAATTCTTAGTTTAGCATAAAATTTTGCTTATAAACGTAAATGTCGTAAACGGTTGTTTTTTCATCGTAAACGGTAATTTTTCAAAAAATTTTTTACCATTCGCGACTGAATTTTAACCGTTTACGACATTTGTGTTCACGACAACTCATTTTGTGGCATAATATCTTTTGACTCTGTTTTAGAAGGAATGGTTTTATGTGGAGATATAAATACGTTAGTCAGATTGATATGAGAGATTGTGGGGTGGCTGCTCTTGCTTCGGTCGCTAAACACTATGGCTCGCACTTTTCGCTTGCTCACCTGAGAGAATTGGCTAAGACTAGTAAAGAAGGCACAACTGCTCTTGGAATCGTCGAAGCGGCAAAGAAAATTGGTTTTGAAACACGCGCCATTCAGGCAAATATGGAACTTTTTGAAATGCCAGATATTCCTTATCCCTGTATCGTCCATGTCAATAAGCAAGGCAAGTTACAACATTACTATGTCGTCTACAAAGTCAAAAAAGATTCTCTAATCATCGGTGACCCCGATCCAAGCGTCGGTGTGATAAAAATGGCTAAAGCTGATTTTGCCAAGGAATGGACTGGTGTTGCCATCTTTCTAGCGCCAGCTCCTACATATAAACCGCACAAAGATAAGAAAAATGGTTTGAGTAGTTTTTTGCCGATTATCTTCAAGCAAAAAGCCCTCTTAACATACATCGTTCTTGCTAGCTTACTAGTAACGATTATCAATATTGTTGGTTCTTACTACCTGCAAGGCATTTTAGATGAGTACATTCCAAACCAGCTGCAATCTACACTCAACATTGTTTCCATCGGTCTGGTTGTCACTTATATCATGCAACAAATCATGAACTTTTCACAACAATACTTACTGGTTGTTCTTAGTCAACGCTTGACTATCGATGTGATTTTATCTTATATCCGTCATATTTTTGAACTGCCCATGTCGTTTTTTGCGACAAGACGAACTGGGGAAGTTATTTCACGATTTACTGACGCCAATTCTATTATCGACGCGCTTGCTTCAACTATTCTTTCTATCTTTTTAGATGTCAGTATTTTAATTATCGTTGGAAGTGTTTTGATTCTGCAGAATGCTAAATTATTCTTTCTCACTCTAGTTGCTCTTCCAATCTATGCCATTATCATCTTTGCTTTTATGAAGCCGTTTGAGCGTATGAACCATGACGTCATGCAAGCAAATTCCATGGTCAGCTCTGCTATTATTGAAGATATCAACGGAATTGAAACCATCAAGTCACTCACTAGTGAAGAAACTCGCTATCGCAATATCGATAGTGAATTTGTTGGTTATTTGGACAAAAGTTTCACTCTTAGTAAATATGAAGCAATCCAAACGTCATTAAAACAGGGAGCACAGCTGATTTTAAACGTCGCTATTCTTTGGTACGGTTCACATCTAGTTATGACAGGGAAAATTTCTGTTGGGCAGTTGATTACCTACAACACTCTCTTATCTTACTTCACAAATCCGATGGAAAATATTATTAATTTGCAGACTAAATTGCAGTCAGCTAAAGTTGCCAATAATCGACTTAACGAAGTCTATCTCGTCTCTTCTGAATTTGACAATAAAGAAGTCTTTAACAACAAAGACTTTCTCAAAGGTGACATTGTATTTGATGATGTCTCCTATAAATACGGTTTTGGGCGCGATACTCTTAGTCACATTAAACTTCATATCAAGAAAGGTGAAAAAGTTAGTCTAGTCGGCGTTAGCGGTTCAGGTAAAACCACCCTTGCAAAAATGATGGTTAATTTTTACAGCCCAAACCAAGGAAACATCACCCTAGGTGGTTATGATTATAAAACCATTGATAAAAAAATCCTTCGACAACATATCAACTATTTGCCTCAGCAATCTTATGTCTTCTCAGGAAGCATTTTAGAAAATCTAACCTTGGGAGCTTCTGACAATATCACACAGGAAGATATTATCAAAGCTTGTGAAATTGCAGAAATTCGATCAGACATCGAAGCGATGCCGATGACTTATCACACTGAACTTTCAGATGGAGCTGGTTTATCAGGTGGTCAAAAACAGCGCCTTGCTATTGCGCGCGCTCTACTCACCAAAGCTCCTGTTTTGATTTTAGATGAAGCAACAAGTGGACTTGATGTGCTAACTGAAAAACGAGTTATCCACAATTTACTATCTCTGTCCGACAAAACTATTATCTTCGTAGCCCATCGTTTGAGCATCGCAGAACAATCAGACCGTGTATTGGTGCTTGATAAGGGGAAAATCGTTGAAGAAGGACATCATAAGCAACTTATGAAAAATCAAGGCTTTTATGCTCAGCTATTTCAACATTAAGGAGGAATCATGAATCCTAAATTATTTCAATCGGCTGAATTTTATCACAGACGTTATCATAATTTCGCAACACTTCTGGTTCTTCCAATGACAATTTTCTTGATTTTTTTAATATTGTTCTCTTTAATAGGAAGAAAAGAAATCACCGTGACCTCTGTTGCAGTCTTCGTCCTAAAAAATCATCGACGTCGTACAGTCGACAAGTAACAACACCGTAATTGATAATCAACTTTTAGAAAATAAAGTGGTCAAAAAAGGAAATTTGCTCGTTAAATACTCCGACAAAATGGAAGACAATCAATTAAAAGCTATCCAGACTCAAATCGAGCGTGATGAGCGTAAACAAAATGATTTGAATACCTTGAAAGAAAGTCTTAACCAAGGAAAAAATCTTTTCACAGGTGAGGATGAATTTGGTTGCGCTGCAACTATTGATCGTTTTCTTAGCCAAAGTAAAACCATCACAGCCCAGGTTGCCCAAGCTAACGACTCTGTTGCCAAACAAGAAGCTGGTGTTAGCCGAGCAAATGCTGCAGTGAACAAACAAATCGGTGAACTTCAAACGCAAGCCAGTCAATATCAAGAAGTTAAAGATGCCATTCAGAGCAATCA
>ENA-OQIG01001294-OQIG01001294.1-human-gut-metagenome-genome-assembly--contig:-NODE-1294-length-11153-cov-1.487666_pt1 | contig 11153 bp, 18 predicted proteins | sample MGYA00242576_ERZ504741 | MGnify/ENA primary metagenome ERZ504741 (study PRJEB26092, sample SAMD00036436) | human gut metagenome | host: Homo sapiens | study: EMG produced TPA metagenomics assembly of... | reverse complement strand
GCCTGCCGAATTGAGCGTGCAGCAGTAGAGAGCTTAAAATGAACCATCGTTTGGGAAAGACAGAAAGGACAACACAAATGTTAGGAAGAACTGAAAAAAAAGAGTATACGAAGCCAACATGCTTCTTCCAAAATACGGACTGGTTACCTTTACCTGGGGGAATGTCAGCGAGATTGACCGGGAAAGCGGTCTGTTCGTCATCAAACCAAGCGGCGTGGATTACGACCTGCTGACACCGGACGATATGGTTGTCATGGATCTGAACGGAAACAAAGTAGAAGGACGCTACCGTCCGTCTTCTGACACCCCGACCCATCTGGAGCTGTACAAAGCATTTCCGGAGATCGGCGGCATTGTTCACACCCATTCCTCCTATGCGACAAGCTGGGCACAGGCGGGAAGAAGCATTCCGTGCTACGGAACAACCCATGCAGACTACATCTACGGTGAAGTACCGTGCCTGCGCTGCCTGACAAAAGAAGAGATTGACGAGGCATACGAGGAAAACACCGGCCATCTGATCGTCAATGAGTTCAAACGGATGGGAAAAGATGTAAAAGCCGTTCCGGCCGTTCTTTGCAAGAACCACGGACCGTTCACCTGGGGCAAAGATGCGCATGAGGCTGTTCACAATGCTGTTGTCCTCGAAGAGGTTGCCAAAATGGCATACCGTGCCGAGACCATCAACCCGAGAATCCAGCCGGCACCGCAGGAGCTGCAGGATAAACACTATTACCGTAAGCATGGTGCAAATGCTTATTACGGACAGAACTAAAAAAGAGTAAGAAGATAAGAAAAGTGTCATCCACAAGCTGCAGGGCACACAGCCCGCAGGTGGATGACACTTTTTTGATAAAAACATTTTTATGATAGAAATCTGCTTTTAAAATCAAGTGGTCGTCTGACGCCGGATCAGAAGCGGCGGAACGGTCTTGTGAACCGGCTCGGCAAGCGGCACCGGGTGGCGTTTTTTCCGTTCCTGCATCTGGGAGACCAGAAGGGAAACAGCCTCGTCTGCAATCTGGTCAATCTGCTGGCCGACAGTGCTGATCGGATAGATAGCTGCTCGGAAATCGGCGCACCGTCGAAGCCGATGAGTTCGTAATCGTCCGGCAGGGTATGGTACTTGCGGATCAGAAGATTTAAAAGAATATTGGCATGATCATCGTTGGAGAGGAAGATGCCCTTTTTCTGACCGGCATATTTTTGTTCGATGTTGTCAAAGATTTCCTGCAGCGGTGCTGCGGCTTCCTGATAGGAGAGTCCAAAATCCCGAATGATAACCTTGTGCGGTACACCGGCCTTTACACAGGCATCCTGGAAACCGGCGAGACGGCGGTAGGCAGGAACATTTTCTTTGGTCGGTGAGTTCAGATGAATCAGGACATCACAGTGGTTATGAATCAGAAGCGAAGTCGCTTCGTACGCGCCGAGGTAGTTGTCTGTATTGACACTGCTGACGAACTGGTCTTCGCGCTCAATTGCAACGACCGGGATTTGCAGATCGGAGAGTTCGCGGGAGGAGAGTGTATGGGAGAGGACGATGAGGCCCTCGATTTTGTACGACATCAGCTCCTGAATGTAGCGGTGCTCCGTCTCATCGTGGCCGTTTCCGGCGAAGACGAGGAATTTATAGCCATATTTCTCATAAGAAGCAAGAATCTGATTCAGCATCTCGGAATAGTAGTTCATTGGAGAGACTCGGGATCAGGACGCCGACAAATTCGGTCTGTCCGTTCGCGAGAATTTTTGCCACTTTGTTTTCTTTATAGTTCAGTTTATCCAGTGCATCGGAAATGATCTGCTGATTTTCCGGTGTCAGGGAATCCGGGTTGTTGAAATACCGGGAAATGGTTGTTTTGGAAAAATGCGTGTACTGTGCAATATCATTAAAGGTTACATTTTTTTCGTGCCATAAGTTCAAGTGTCCTTCCCTTCAAAAGTGTTGCGTGAATCATGTAAGCTTTCAGAAAAAAACAAATAATATATGAATATAGTATAACATTTCTCGCCCGCCGGAACAAGCGGGAATCGGTTAAGTAACCGGTTTTGTAAAAGTTCCACAAAAGCCAAAAACAAAATTATGGAAAATCACGAAAAGTAAAGAAAATATTGACGAAACCCACTGTCAATGCTATGATAAAGACAACGAAAGTAACCGGTTACTTGACCGGTTACACAAAACGAAGGACAGGACCAGCTGTCCAGAGATAACAGGAGGAATTGTGATGAGAAAGAAATTTAGTGCCAGGGCGGCAGCTCTTGGAATGTCCGGCGTGCTTCTTACTTCTGCACTGACCGGATGCACCTTCGGCTTCGCAAGCGATCCGGATGACCCGAACGCAGTAAAAGAAGAAGTGCCGATCGACATGACCACCGATACCTTCCAGTACGATACGTCGCTTTCCGGAACGAGTATCGTCATCATGAACACAAAAGCAGAAATCCAGACAGCACTGGAAGAGATTGCAAAAGTGTTCGAGGAGAAAGCAGGCGTACATATTGAGATCATGCCGGTAACGGACGGCGATTCTCCTTATACCAAAGTAGTCAGCCTCTACAACTCCGGAAACCCGCCGACACTTTCCATTCTGGATACGACCGATGTCATTGCACTGGCAGAAGAAAAAGCAGCCGACTTAAGCAATGAAGCATGGACCGGTGAGGCAGAAGAGTACCTGACCAAAATCAACGGAAAGGTTTACAGCTTCCCGCTCTGTATCGAGGGCCGCGGTATTATCTACAACAAGAGCGTGATTGAAGATACCTTAGGTACCGAGTTCGATCCATCCGATATCAAACCCAGGACGATTTCGCAGCACTTCTCCAGAGCCTGCGGGACAACGGAATGAAGAATCCGATCTCCATGGCAAAAGAAGACTGGTCCCTTGGAGCACACCAGCTGCAGTACATCTACGAGACATACAACGGAACCTCCGACGGTGCAGCAGAAGTCATCAACGAGCTGAAGGACGGAACCTTATATCTGCCGGACTACACCCGCATGAACGAGTTCCTGAATACCTTTGACCTGTTAAAAGAGTACAACGTAGCAAAGGGCGATCCACTCGGCGCAGATTACGATGAGATGGCAATTGACCTGGCAGACGGAAAAACCGCTTTCTGGTTCAACGGAAACTGGGCATGGCCGAACCTTGAGGAGCAGGAGCCGAGACGACCGACGAGTACGGTTTCCTTCCATACTTCCTGAACAATGATCCGGACGACTTCGTCAACAGCAAAATCCAGGCATCCCCGTCCAAACAGATCATGCTGGATGATATCGTGGCTACCGACGAGCAGAAAGCAGCAGCAAAAGAGTTCCTGAACTGGCTGGTTTACAGTGAGATCGGACAGCAGATGGTTGTAAAGACCTGCAGCCTGATCCCTCCGTTTAAAAACAACCCGAACGAGCCAAGCGATCCGTTAAGCCGCGACATTTACGAAAAAGTACAGAACGGCGGAGCATTCAACGCATCTGCGATCGTGCCGAACGATCACTGGTCTGTCCTTGGTGCGGCAATGCAGAAATATCTGGCCGGAAGAAGTGACCGCGAGGAACTGATAGATTCCATCCAGGCATACTGATGAGCAGTAAGCCGGAGGATATGAAGGAGGAACGAAAATGAAATCAAGCAACAAGGGAAAAGATTTCTGTGTATTTGCGCTGCCGGGCCTGTTCTGCTTCCTGGCAGTCGTCATGGTACCGTTTATCTACGGTATTTACCTGACCTTAACCGACTGGAACGGTGTTTCCAGCGTGAAAAACTTTGTAGGACTTTCCAACTTCGCAGCCGTTATGCGCGACGCGCAGTTCTGGAAATCCCTGCTGTTAACCTTTAAATATGTCATTGCGGTTGTTGTTCTCGTCAATGATGATCGTCCTTTTTACTGGCTTATACCTGACCCGCGGCATCAAAGGTCAGAACTTCTTCCGCGCCGGATTTTTCACCCCGAACCTGATCGGCGGTATCGTACTTGGATACATCTGGCAGTTCGTATTCTCCCGTGTTTTCGTCAGCATCGGTGAGACCACAGGATGGAGCCTGTTTGAAATTTCCTGGCTTTCTACCCCGAACAAAGCATTTGCAGCGCTGGTGCTCGTTTCAGTATGGCAGCTGGCAGGCTATATGATCCTGATCTACGTTGCCGGCTTTATGGGACTTTCCGAGGACGTGCTCGAGGCGGCAAGCATCGACGGTGCATCCGGCTGGGTAAAAATGAAAAACATTATCCTTCCGCTGATGATGTCCTCCGTTACTATCTGCCTCTTCCTGACCCTGTCCCGTGCGTTCATGGTATACGATGTCAATCTGTCCTTAACCGGCGGTGCTCCGTACGGAACCACCGAGATGGCGGCCATGCACGTATATGAGAAAGCATTCACATCGAGACAGTTCGGTGTCGGCCAGGCAGAAGCCTTTATCCTGTTTATCATTGTAGCCTGCATCAGCGGTATTCAGGTATACACCACCAAGAAGAGGGAGGTTGAAGCATAATGAATCAGAAGAAAATTGGCGGAACAAAGAAAAAAGTAACGGACGCGCTGGCTATGCTCCTTATGATCATCGTTTTCTGTGCGTTCATGTTCCCGTTTGTCATGGTTATCATCAACTCCTTAAAACAGAAACGTGATATCATCAAGAGCCGTTCTCCTGGCTGTTTACGATCAAAGGTCTTTCGTTTGACAACTTTGTAAAAGCATTCAATCAGATGAACTTCCTGAATGCCTTCAAGAACTCTCTGGTTGTAACCGTAACAGCAACCGTGCTGGTTACGGTACTCGCAGCCATGCTGGCTTACTACATCGTGCGTAATGTCAACGTATTTTCCAATATCATCTTTGCACTGATGGTTGCATCCATGATCATTCCATTCCAGGCAATCATGATCCGCTTGTCAGTGTATACGGCGGAACCTTAAACATTCTGAACCACAGACTGACCCTGATCTTCATGCACACCGGATTTTCCATGGCGATGTCCGTGTTCATGTTCCACGGATTCATCCGCGGAAGTATCCCGCTGGCGCTGGAGGAGGCCGCTTACATCGACGGCTGTACCCACACCCAGACCTTCTTCCGCATCGTGTTCCCGCTGTTAAAGCCGATCATTTCCACCATGGTAATCATGAATGCGATGGCATTCTGGAATGACTTCCTGCTGCCGTCCCTGGTGCTGACCGACAAAAAGCTGCTGACTCTGCCGCTTTCCACCTACAGCTTCTACGGAACTTACTCCGCAGATTACGGAACCATCATGGCAGGTCTTCTGCTCTGCGTCATCCCGATCCTGATTCTGTACGTGGCACTGCAGAAACAGATCATCAACGGTGTCGTAGCCGGAGCAGTCAAATAAGTAAATCATAGAAATCAAGAACAAGCCGGGCAAAGGAGGGCGGAATTAAAAATGCTTTCTTTTTCCGGCTTTTCTTATCGGAGACAACAAGAAAGAGACAGAAAGGAAATCAAACACATGAAAAACAGATTACACGTAAAAGCGCCGGGCAACTGGGTGAATGACCCGAACGGCATGATTTATTATAAGGACAGTATCATCTTTTTTATCAGCATTTTCCGTACGCGCCGCGCTGGGGTACCATGCACTGGGGCCATGCGGTGAGTCCGGATCTGATTCACTGGGAGCATGTCGGCGTTGCCCTGTTCCCGAGTCTTTCCGAGGACCAGAACGGCTGCTTTTCCGGAAGCGCAGTAGAAGAGAACGGCGTGATGCATCTCTTTTACACGGGTGTTCACTATAATCAGGTAAATCCGAAGGATATTCATCAGTGCCTTGATCAGGATTTTACCTCGGCGCAGCTTCACCTTACTTCGAAGGACGGTATGCATTTTGATGTCTTCGGGGATAAGGAGGTTGTTATCCCGGCACTCACCGATCCGGAAATCGGCGACAATACGCACACGCGTGACCCGAAAGTCTGGAAGGAAAGCGACGCATGGTATATGGTGCTTGGAAGCACGACGAAGGATCACAAGGGCGAGGCATTATTCTATAAGAGTGAGGATCTTTCCCACTGGCATCTGGCCGGACAGGCGACGACGAAACAGAAGCTCGGCTGGATGTGGGAGTGCCCGGATCTCTTTAACGTAAACGGACGCAGCGTCTTTGTATTCTCCCCGATGGAACTGATCGAGGACACCGACGGCTATGCGGATCGGGCGATCTGTATGCTGCCTGAGTTTGATGAAAAAACCTGCACAATGAAATTTCCGGAGAACTGGCAGCTTCTGGACTGCGGCGGTGACCTCTATGCACCGCAGACCATGACGGATGCGGACGGAAACCGGATTTCCATCGCATGGCTTCGGATGCCGGAACCGGTAGATGGTATATGGCAAGGCATGTTCTGCCTGCCGCGTGTGGTGGATGTACAGAACGATCATATTTACTTCCGTGTTCTGCCTGCCATCCGCGACGGATTCTGCAAAAAGACGGATTCCCTCGTTTCGGCATGCGGAGAGTGTGCCATGATCCGCGCCGAATTAAAAGAGGGTGAAAGCCTGGAAATCGGCGGCTATAAGATCTGGCGGCAGAGCGGAAAAGTCTGCGCAGACCGCACGGATGTCTATCCATCCGGTGCAAAAGGATGGCTTCATGCCGAGACGCCGCAGTTAAAAGAGGGCGATCTTCTTGAGATTTTCGTGGATCCGAATATGATCGAAATTTATGCAAACAACGGCGAGTACGTATTAAGCCAGGCGGTTTACGGGCTTGGAGAGACATTCTCCTATAAAATGGAGAAAAAACCGGAAATTTATCTGTGGAATGAATGAATCAGCCAAAAAAGTTCTTGACGCATACGGGATTTTGTTCTAATCTAGTACGTAACAGCTTTCTAACGTTAAAGTGACGGGCTGAAAAACGAGATTTCGAAAGATATCCGAAAAGAACGCAAGGAGAGATTATTATGAAGAAAGTAGTAAAATTCGGCGGCAGCTCCCTCGCGAGCGCAGAGCAGTTTAAGAAGGTCGGAGACATCATCCGCGCAGATGAGGGAAGAAGATACGTGGTACCTTCCGCTCCTGGAAAACGAAATTCTGCTGATACGAAAGTAACCGATATGCTGTATGACTGCTATCGCACTGCAGTTGCCGGAAGAGATTTCAAGAAGAAAACTGCAGAACATCAAAGCGAGATATCAGGAGATCATCGACGGTCTGAACCTCAGCCTGGATCTTTCCCCGGAATTTGAAAAAATCGCAGAAAACTTTGCCGCAGCAGCCGGAGAGGACTACGCCGCATCCCGCGGAGAGTACCTGAACGGTATCGTGATGGCAAATTATCTGGGATATACGTATATTGATTCTGCAGAAGTGATCTGCTTCGACGAGAACGGAAACTTCCTTGCAGACAAGACTGACGAAGTGCTCTCCGAGCGTTTAAAAGATCTGGATAACGCAGTCGTTCCTGGATTCTACGGCAGCAAAACCGGACGGAAGCGTAAAACCTTCTCCCGCGGCGGATCCGATATCACTGGTTCCATCGTGCAAAGGCCGTACACGCTGACATCTACGAGAACTGGACCGATGTTTCCGGTTTCCTGGTAACCGATCCGCGTATCGTCAAGGATCCGGAAGTCATTTCCACCATTACCTATCGTGAGCTGCGTGAGCTTTCCTACATGGGAGCTACCGTCCTTCATGAGGACTCCATCTTCCCACTCCGTCAGGAGGGAATCCCGATCCACGTGCTGAACACCAACGCACCACAGGATCCGGGAACCATGATCGTGGAGAATACCTGCAGTAAACCGAAATTTACAATCACCGGTATCGCAGGAAAGAAAGGCTTCGCATCCATCACGATTGAGAAGAGCATGATGAATACCGAGATTGGCTTTGGCAGAAAAGTACTTGGCGTCTTTGAGGATAACAATCTTTCCTTTGAGCATATGCCGTCCGGCATCGATACCATGACGGTATTTGTTCATCAGAGTGAGTTTGCAGCAAAAGAACAGCAGGTTATCGCAGGACTGCATCGTGCCGTACAGCCGGATTCTATTGATCTTGAATCCGATCTGGCGCTGATCGCTGTTGTAGGCCGGCGGCATGAGAAGAACGAGAGGCACTGCCGGAAGAATCTTCTCCGCACTGGCACACGCACACGTCAACGTTAAGATGATCGATCAGGGTTCCAGTGAGCTTAACATCATCATCGGCGTGGAGAATCGCGATTTTGAGACGGCAATCAAAGCAATCTATGATATCTTTGTCGTAGCACAGATCTAAAATGAATCTATAAAAAATCTCTGTCAGGAGTCTGAACTTCCGACAGAGATTTTTATGGTTTTTATGCCGCCGTATCGCGGGATTCTTTTCGAATGGTGAATGTAAAAATACAGATTACCACACAGCAGATGATCCAGTCGTCGGTTCGCAGAAGCAGACGGCGCGGTATCCGATCGACGGGACGAGAAACAGGGCGAAGAGTATAAATGCACATCAAAGAGATGATGTCCTGGGTGGAAAGCCATCTGACGGAGCCGCTCACTTTAAAAGAAATCGCCGCAAGCGTTCACCTCTCTCCACGGGAATGTCAGCGGATTTTCAAAGCGTATCTGCACCGGACGCCGATGGAATATCTGCAGTGGAGACGGATTCTCGCAGCGGCAGACAATCTGCGGAACACAAACGAATTTTGCCCTTGTCGTTTTTGGGAACAGATGGTATAATCATTTCATAAATGCAAGACATTTGTGAAAAAATATCATAAAGGAACGAGGATGCAAGATGAAACGACGAGTATTACTGAAATTGAGCGGAGAAGCTCTTGCAGGAGAGAAACACACCGGTTTTGACGAGCCGACCGTCACAAAAGTGGCAAAACAGGTAAAAACTCTGGTAGACCAGGGGATTGAAGTCGGCATCGTAATCGGAGGAGGAAACTTCTGGAGAGGACGCAGTTCCGAAAATATCGACCGTACCAAAGCAGACCAGATCGGTATGCTGGCAACCGTTATGAACTGTATCTATGTATCAGAAATCTTCCGTTCCCAGGGAATGATGACCGCAGTTCTGACTCCATTCCCATGCGGAGAGTTCACAAAAGGATTTTCCAAAGACCGTGCAAACAAATATTTCCAGCACAACATGGTTGTATTCTTTGCCGGCGGTACAGGCCATCCATATTTCTCAACCGATACGGCAACCGTACTTCGCGCGATTGAGATCGAGGCAGACGAGATTCTGCTTGCAAAAGCAGTAGACGGTGTCTACGACAGCGATCCGAAAACAAACCCGGATGCAAAGAAATTTGACGAGATTTCCATTCAGGAAGTCATTGAAAGGATCTGAAAGTGGTAGATATGACCGCATCCATCCTTTGCAAGGAAAACAAAATGCCGATGCTGGTATTTGGTTTAAATGAAGAGAACAGCATTGTAAATGCTGCAAACGGAAAAATTAACGGCACAAGAGTAACGGTATAATTAATAAAAATTCAGCAGTAAAAACACTTGCTGTTTTACTGCGTAAGAAAATGATTCAGGTGTGAGCAGCCTCTCCTTTTGCGAAGCAAAACTTTAAATGAGAGCTGCGAATGTCACAGTTCGCAGAACTGTGACCGTATAAGAGATAGCAGGAGGACAAATTTAATATGGCAAATCAGATCGACGAGAGAGTAAAACCGTTTGAGGTAAAAATGGGCAAATCCATTGCAAGCTCGATTCCGAATTCGGAACCATCCGCGCAGGCCGTGCAAACCCGCACGTACTGGACCGCATTACTGTAGATTACTATGGAACACCGACTCCGCTGCAGCAGGTGGCAAACATCTCTGTTCCGGAAGCACGTATGATCCAGATCCAGCCGTGGGAAGCATCCCTGGTAAAAGAGATCGAGAAAGCGATCATGATGTCTGACCTTGGCATCAACCGTCCGATGACGGAAGAGTCATCCGTCTGGTATTCCCGGAGCTTACCGAGGACCGTCGTAAAGAGCTGGTAAAAGAGGTAAAGAAAAAAGCAGAGGCGCAAAGGTAGCCATCCGCAACATCCGCCGCGATGCCAATGATGCGTTCAAGAAACTTGCCAAAGAGGACGTTTCCGAGGACGAAATCAAAGAGCTCGAGGAGCAGACCCAGAAATTAACAGACAAATATATCAAAGAAGTAGATCAGATGGTGGACGTAAAATCCAAAGAAATTATGACCGTGTAATACAAAGAAAACGAGGGGCTGCCTGTCATTTGCAGGCAGCCTGTTATCGTTTACGGAGGAAAAAAGTATGGATAATGAATTAAAAGTGCCGAATCACATCGCCATCATCCTGGACGGAAACGGCAGATGGGCGAAAAAACGCAATATGCCGCGCGGCTACGGCCATATCTCGGATGCGACAATCTGGAAAAAATGTGTGACGTGATTAAAGACATGGGTGTCAAATATCTGACCGTCTATGCGTTCTCAACCGAGAACTGGAAACGCTCCCGCGCCGAGGTGGAGGGCCTCTTAAAGCTGTTCCGCCAGTATCTGAAACGATGCATCAAAAAAGCACATAAAAATCAGATGCGCGTCAAAATCATCGGAGATCCGAGCGCATTCCCGCAGGATATTCAGGACAGCATTCATGAACTGGAGGAGTGCTCCAAAGATTACGATCACATGTACTTCCAGATCGCAATGAACTACGGTTCCCGCGATGAGATTCTGCGCGGCATGACCCGCATGATCGAGGATGTGAAAAACGGAACTCTCGCAGAGAATGCGTTTGATGAGAACGGAAAACTGACGGAGCAGTGTTTTGAGAGCTACCTCGACACCGCCGGAATCCCGGATCCAGATCTTCTGATCCGTACAAGCGGCGAGCAGCGCCTTTCCAACTACCTGATGTGGCAGCTGGCCTACACGGAATTTTACTTTACCGAGGTTCCGTGGCCGGATTTCCACGAAGAGGAATTGAGAAAAGCCATCGAACAATATAATAACAGAGACCGGCGTTACGGCGGCGTGAAGGAGGAATAAAAAAGATGTTTAAGACAAGACTGTTAAGCGGCATCGTGCTCGTCCTTGTGGCGCTGCTTACGATCTGCAGCGGCGGAACTGTGCTCTATATGACGGTTCTGTGCCTGTCGCTGATCGGTGCAGGAGAGCTGTTCCGCGTGATGAAGGTAAAGAGAAAGATAAATGGAATCTGTT
>ENA-OQIG01001293-OQIG01001293.1-human-gut-metagenome-genome-assembly--contig:-NODE-1293-length-11175-cov-15.039826_pt1 | contig 11175 bp, 9 predicted proteins | sample MGYA00242576_ERZ504741 | MGnify/ENA primary metagenome ERZ504741 (study PRJEB26092, sample SAMD00036436) | human gut metagenome | host: Homo sapiens | study: EMG produced TPA metagenomics assembly of... | reverse complement strand
TGCCAGAATTAAAAATCGGAGTCGTTGCAGTAGAGCAGAGATTGTTTTCCGGAGAGTCTTTCCGTGACAAGGAAAGGGAAAATCTTGAATCAAAGCATAATAAAAGAAAAATATGGAGAGGCGGATAATTTATGAGTGTCCGATCTGTATCGTGGAAAGTGAGATCCACATGGTGCAGGCACTGGAGGACATTAAAAATGCAGGATGTAATGCACTTGTTGTGTATCTTGGAAACTTCGGACCGGAGATCGCAGAGACATTGCTTGCAAAACATTTTGACGGACCGAAGATGTTTATCGCAGCAGCAGAAGAGCGCGGAGACAACCTGGTTCAGGGAAGAGGCGATGCTTACTGTGGTATGCTCAATGCAAGCTATAATCTGAAACTTAGAAATGTAAAGGCCTACATTCCGGAGTATCCGGTAGGAAATGCAGAGGAATGTGCGGACATGATCGCAGAGTTTCGTCCGATCGCAAGAGCTGTCATCGGACTGAACAGCTTAAAGATCATCAGCTTTGGACCGCGTCCGTTAAATTTCCTCGCATGTAATGCACCGATCCAGCAGTTGTACAATCTGGGAGTTGAGATCGAAGAAAACTCAGAGCTGGATTTATTTGAGGCATTCCATAAACATGATGGAGATGAAAGAATTCCGGAAATCGTAAAAGAGATGGAAGAAGAACTGGGAGCGGGCAATAAGAAACCTGAGATCCTCGCGAAACTGGCACAGTATGAACTGACCTTGAAAGACTGGGTAGAAGAGCACAGAGGATACAGAAAATATGTAGCAATCGCAGGAAAATGCTGGCCGGCGTTCCAGACACAGTTCGGATTTGTTCCATGCTATGTCAACAGCCGTCTGACAGCACAGGGAATTCCGGTATCCTGTGAAGTAGATATCTACGGTGCACTGAGTGAATTTATCGGAACGGTTGTCAGTGAAGATACTGTGACACTTCTGGATATCAACAATACAGTACCGAATGACATGTACAAAGAAGATATCGAAGGCAAGTTCCCATATACACAGAAAGATACATTTATGGGATTCCACTGTGGAAACACAGCGTCCTCCAAGCTGTCATTCTGTGAGATGAAATACCAGATGATCATGGCGAGAGCGCTTCCGGAAGAGGTGACACAGGGAACTCTGGAAGGAGACATCATCCCTGGAGATATTACATTCTTCCGTCTGCAGAGTACGGCAGACTGCAAGCTGCGCGCTTATATTGCACAGGGAGAAGTACTTCCGGTGCCGACACGCTCCTTTGGATCCATTGGAATTTTCGCAATTCCGGAGATGGGAAGATTTTACCGTCATGTTCTGATCGAAGGCAATTGTCCGCATCACGGAGCAGTTGCATTTGGAAAATGGGGCAAGGCATTGTTTGAAGTATTCAAATATATCGGAGTGGATGTCAGTGAGATCGGATATAATCAGCCAAAAGGTGTCAGATATCCAACAGAAAATCCCTGGAACGAATAGGAAAAGCAGGAGGAATCGTATGTTATACATAGGTGTAGATCTCGGAACATCAGCAGTAAAATTACTGCTGATGGATGAGAACGGAACCATTCATAAGATCGTATCAAGAGAATATCCATTGTATTTTCCGCATCCAGGCTGGTCCGAGCAAAATCCGGAAGACTGGTTCGCACAGAGTATGGAAGGAATCCGTGAGCTGACAGCAGAGTGTGACAAAAGTCAGGTCAGAGGAATCAGCTTTGGCGGTCAGATGCATGGTCTTGTGGTACTGGATGAGGCAGACCATGTGCTTCGTCCGGCAATCCTCTGGAATGACGGACGAACAGAGGAAGAGACGGATTATTTAAATCAGGTGATCGGCAAGGAAACACTGTCCAAATATACAGCCAATATTGCATTTGCCGGGTTCACGGCTCCAAAGATCCTGTGGATGAAAAATCATGAACCGGAGTTGTATGAAAAGATCGCAAAGATCATGCTGCCAAAAGATTATCTGGCATATAAGCTGTCCGGTACTTTTTGTACCGAATATTCGGACGCATCGGGAATGCTGCTTTTAAATGTACAGAACAAATGCTGGTCAAAAGAGATGCTGGATATCTGCGGCATCAGAGAAGAGCAGCTGCCAGGGCTTTATGAAAGCTATGAAGTGGTTGGTAATTTGAAACCGGAAATTGCAGAAAAACTGGAACTCGGTACAGATGTAAAAGTCATTGCAGGCGCCGGAGACAATGCGGCGGCGGCTGTGGGAACCGGAACAGTAGGAGACGGTCAGTGTAATATTTCGCTTGGAACGTCAGGAACGATTTTTATATCCAGCAAGACATTTGGTGTAGATGAGTATAATGCATTGCATTCGTTTGCGCACGCGGATGGCAATTATCATCTGATGGGATGTATGCTTAGTGCGGCATCCTGCAATAAATGGTGGATGGATGAAATTTTAAAGACAAAAGAGTATGCAAAAGAGCAGGAAGATATCGTAAAGCTGGGTGAAAATCAGGTGTTCTATCTGCCTTATCTGATGGGAGAGAGATCCCCGCATAATGATCCGTCTGCAAGAGCTGCATTTATCGGGATGTCCATGGATACTACACGTGAAGAGATGACGCAGGCAGTACTTGAAGGCGTTGCATTCGGACTTCGCGATTCTCTGGAAGTGGCGAGAAATCTTGGAATTCAGATTGAACGCACGAAAATATGCGGAGGCGGAGCAAAGAGTCCGCTCTGGAAAAAGATTATTGCAAATGTGATGAATCTGAAAGTTGATGTGATCGAAAGTGAGGAAGGACCCGGATACGGTGCTGCGATTTTGTCAGCAGTCGGATGTGGAGAGTTTGAAAATGTGGAAAGTGCTGTGGATAAACTGGTCCATGTGGTGGAAACTGTGGAGCCGGACACAGAGCTTGTGGAAAAATATGAAAAATGCTACCGAAAATTCAAAAAATACTATCCGGCATTAAAAGGATTGTTTTAATTGTGAAGAAAATGGTACATGCTAGAAAGTAGATAGTTCTAAACAGGGGCAAGTATGACTCATGCGAGTCGCTTTGCCCCTGTAATTTTTCTATAAAAAGAAAAAGATAGATAACAACTGCTATCTTACGAGAAAATTCTTAATCATTCAGAAATATCTTGCAGGAGTTTTTAAAAAAGTTTTTTCCGAAAAACAATGGTTTCATATTGGCGAATATTACCGTTCTTATTTCCGTAGATGATATCCCCCTTTTTTGGCAGTACTATGTCGATATTGCGGTATGAGAAATTTTGTATAAAGATATATTCGTATTCATCATCTGTCCGACTTGTTACCTCAATCCCATCAGGAATTGTATTTAGAATAGAATGAATATGATGTTTAGCTAAAATTTTGGCATAAAAATCATGGTAAAAAAGTTCTTCAGCGTCGGCACAGATGTAGTAAGCATATCCCTTACCATACTGATTTACTGTCAGTGCAGGTGTGCCTTGATAAAAATCCTTTCCGTAATTCATGAGTGGTGTGGCACCGTTGAGTTGAATTAAATCGCAAAGATTTTTACATTTATAGGACGTATTCAGCTGCAAAGAATTTTCAGTGACTGGAATGAGTAAATTCTCTTCCCATTCATAGAGTCCGTCAATTTCTTTACTTCTAAGTCCCAATACATCGAGCAAGCCATGTGGAGTTCCCTCGAGGTAGCACAGATCAGTTTCATTTACGATTCCACTCCAGTATGTCATGATTAGTATCCCGCCATTTTCAACGAAAGTACGTAACTTTATTTCGATGCCAGCTCGAAACATATATAACATTGGTGCAACCACGAGTTTATAAGAATCAAGGGATTGCTCCATGTTAATGATATCTATATTGAGGGCAGCTTTTCGAAGCGTCTGATAGGATTTTAAGACACTTTCATGGTAGAAAAGCCCTTCATTTCGTGGTCCTTTCGCGTCTTCCATAGCCCATCTGTTTTCCATGTCATAAATGATGGCAGCAGATGAATCTACTTTGCTTCCAATAACTTGTTTTAACTCTATGAGGGATGCACCGGTTTCAGTTACCTCGTTGAAAACGCGTGTATCAGATCCTCCATAGTGATCAATGACCGCCCCATGGAATTTTTCGAAACCTCCTCGACTCTGTCTGATTTGGAAATATTGTACACTATCCGAACCGTGTGCAATTGCTTGTAGAGAAGCAGATTGTAACAATCCAGGTTTTTTGAGTTTACTTACTGTTTGCCAGTTTGGACTGGAAGGGCAGGATTCCATCAAAAGGAATGGTTTCTGTTTCATACTACGCATGAGATCATGCTGCATTGCTGTATCGTATGCTGTACAAATTTCCTCTTCTTTATTCCATGCAGGATAGCTGTCCCAAGATACATAATCAATGTGTTTTGCCATATTGTAGTAGTTTAAGCCTTTATAATCATTCATAAAATTAGTTGTAACGGGCTGAGTTGCACCGGCATCTCGTAGAGAATGTATCTCTTCGCACATAAAATCAATTGTCTGATCTGTTACAAATCGTTTCCAATCAAGATTGAGGCCGTGTAACCCATGGTCTCCTATTGAAGAGGGACTTTCAACTTGATTGAATGAATTATAGGTGTGACTCCAAAAGGTTGTCCACCATGCTTGATTCAGGCTGCCGATATCTTTATATTTGTTTCTCAGCCAATTGCGAAAAGCTTCCTGACATAATGGACAGTGACATTCATCTCTGTATTCATTGGAAATATGCCATAAAATCACTCCCGGATGATTTTTAAATGTTTCAGCCAACTTCTGGTTGATGATTCGAACCCGTTCTCTGTAAGCCGGTGAAGTGTAGCAATGATTATGTCGCTCTCCATATAGTTGACGGGTACGGTCTTCACGAACACGGAGAACTTCGGGGTATGTTTCAGCCAACCAGCGAGGACGGGATCCAGAGGGGGTGGCAAGTATGACTTGAATGCCATTGTCGTAGAGTTTATCAATTATGTCAATCAGCCAGTTGAAATTAAAGCAATCCTTTATTGGTTCTAAGGTAGACCAAGAGAAAACGCCAAGTGTTACCGTATTTATGTGTGCTTTTTTCATAAGAAGTAAATCCTGTTTGAAAATATCGGGTCTATCCAACCATTGTTCTGGATTATAATCACCGCCATAGATAAATCTATCAATATTTAAATAATTTTGACTCATTCTTGTTATCCCTTCTATCAGTAGCAATAAATTTGTTATAAAATGCAGTTTAAGAGTTTTACTTAATTTATGCAATAATAAATGTAAGGTTAAGTGGTTACATTTTTGCACAGCAAACTGGCGAAAAAAAGAATTTTTAAAATTTGCAAGTTGGTGTAGAATGAGGGCATCACAAAGAGGAAGGAGAGTAAGGATGAGACCCAGGTATCATATTTCACCAGAACACGGTTTTTTGAATGATCCAAACGGTCTGACACAATTTCGTGGAAGTATCATGTGTTTTACCAGTGGCTGCCGGATGTTGTTCCACAGGGTAATAAGCAATGGAGACATTGTATTTCAGACGACCTGGTGCATTGGACGGATGAGGGAAGCACATTACAACCCAAGGAGTGGTATGAAAAGAATGGTTGCTATTCAGGATCGGGTATTGCAACAGAAGATGCATACTTTTTGTTCTATACAGGTAATGTAAGAGATGCTGAAGGAGGGAGAGAAACATATCAGTGTGTTGCTGTATCTGACGATGGGAAGTCTTTCCGGAAAAGGGCCCTTGATTTATCTGCCAGATGGATACACAGCACATTTTCGTGATCCGAAGTATGGAAGAAAAATGACAGATGGTGGATGGTTGTAGGAGCACAGACAAAAGAATTGAAAGGCAATGTGGCAATATTTGAGTCGAATGACCTGAAAAAATGGGATTACCGGGGAAATCTGCTGGATACTTCGATGGACTGGGGGTATATGTGCGAATGTCCTGATGTAATGGATATAGAACAACAATTTCTGGTAGTCAGTTGTCAGAAAGAAACCGGGTGTAAAGGAATCGTTTTTAGTGGAAGGATGGACTACGCTGAAGCAAAATTTCAATTACAGGATGAGGGGAATTTGCTGGATGAAGGATTAGATTTCTATGCGCCACAGAGTTTTGTAGATGAATCAGGACGATGCATTTTAATTGGATGGCTTGGTGCAGGTGAGTTGGAGTATCAGATGAGTCAGCCTACGGTAGAAGAGGGGTGGCTGCATGCACTGACAATTCCAAGAGAGTTGTTTATACAGAATGGAAAACTTCATCAGAGGCCGGTTAAGGAATTCGAGCGTATCAGAAGACATGAGCGGGTGATCGAAGCAGAAGGATACACTTTCATTGATCAGGAAACATGGAGCGTGGAATTACTGGCAGAGCAGTTATCCAGTCAAAAAATTTCTTTTAATTTTGGGAATGTATTGAAAATTTATTTTGATAATAACAATTTGCTTATTCAAAGAAAACATTGGAATATGAAAGGATATGATGAAGTACAAGTGGAGATTTCTGAGCTTGAAAATATCCAGGTGTTTTTAGATCAGTCTACAGCAGAAATTTTTGTGAATAATGGAGAAAAAGTATTTACATTCAAAGCTTTCTTTACAGATGAGAAAGGGATTGAAATTGAATCTGAACAAACAATTTTGTAAAATTTTATATCTAATTTTTGATTATCCGTATAAACACTATACTTTCAAATATTTTGAAGTATAGAAAAGCACTCATTTTACCACGAATTTACCATAATTAAACGAGCCTTGATATGACTATAAATAACACTAAAAAGACATCATTGACACCTAAACGGTGTCTTTTTTAAAAGCAGTCAATCATAAGACCAACTGCTTTGTAAATATAGATATTAAATTGTTAAGCTGAGATTTTACTTAGATTTATCTTTCACTGGTTTGCTATTTTCATCATTTTCTCCTTCAAGCCATGCCATTATGCCAAAGTTACAAAATGGATAAATTATTACTTCTTTATAAACTTCTTGCTCACAACGAGGGCAGATGACATATTCTTCACTTTTTACATTTTTTAATTACCGAAATGCCCTTTTTTATTTGCAAATTACATGTCTTATAGCTTACCATGTTTTTCGTATCTTGCGACTCTTGATATTTTGTTATCCTCATCTACAAATACTACTTTAGGTGGATTTTTCTTTACCTCTTCTGGAGTCATCTGTGCATAGCACATTATGATTATCTTATCACCTGTCTGAACACATCTTGCAGCAGCTCCATTGAGACATATCATTCCGCTGCCTCTTTCTCCTGCAATTGTGTATGTCTCAAATCTGTTCCCATTATTTATATCTACGATACTTACCTTTTCATACTCCAAAATTCCGGCACTGTCAAGTAAGTCTTCGTCTACAGTGATGCTTCCTACATAATCAAGTTCTGCTTGAACTACTGTAGCTCTGTGTATCTTCCCCTTTAACATTTCAAATGTCATATTTAACCCCCGTTTAACCTTCGTAAATAAAGTTGTCAATCAATCTGGTTTTGCCGATATAAACTGCCATGGCAACTAGTACTGGTGCTGTCATCTCCTTGACCGGTTTAACTGAAACAGCGTCTACAGCCTGAACATAATCTATTTTCGCCATAGGCTCAGTTTCAATAAGCTTAATCATTTCTGATACAATTTTATCTGTATCTTTTTCTCCTGCTTTTGCCATATCTTCTCCGAGCTTAACTGCTTTGCTTAAAATTAGTGCCGCCTTTCTCTCATCTTTGCTTAGATATGTATTTCTTGAACTCTTTGCAAGACCATCCTCTTCTCTAACTATAGGGCAGCCCACAATTTCGATATCAAAGTTCAAATCTCTAACCATTCTTTTTATAATCGCAAGCTGCTGTGCATCCTTTTGACCAAAGTAAGCTCTGTCGGGATTTACAATATTAAAAAGTTTAGATACTACTGTGCCTACACCCCTGAAATGTATTGGTCGTGATTTTCCACAAAGTTCCTCTGAAAGACTTTCTATGTTTACATATGTTGAAAAATCGTCAAAATACATATTTTCCGGCTCAGGATTAAATATTAAATTAGCACCTGCCTCCTCACATAGCATAGTATCCCTTTCCAAATCCCTCGGATAGCTTTCCAAATCTTCCCCTACTCCAAATTGAGTCGGATTTACAAAATCACTGACAACAACTCTATCGTTTTCTGAAACAGCCCTTGTAATTAAACTCTTATGTCCTTCGTGCAAAAATCCCATAGTAGGAACAAGACCTACTGTAAGACCTTCTTTCTTCCATTCTTTGACTATAACTCTCACTTCATCTACGGTTTTTACTATTTTCATCGTTCTATCTCCTAATATAACTTGTTAATTACATCTTCTGAAATTTTAAATGTGTGTTCAGGTGCTGGAAAGCTTCCCTGTTTAGTTTCTTCTATATATGCAGCAAAGGCTTCTTTCATTACATCTCCTACCTTTGCGAATTGTTTTACGAATTTAGGTGTAAAGTCAGAGACCATTCCAAGCATGTCCTGATAAACGAGAATCTGTCCATCGCAGCCAGATCCTGCACCTATTCCTATTGTAGGAATATTAATGCTTTCAGAAATAATTTCCGCTAATTTTGCAGGTACGCATTCCAAAACAATCGCAAATGCTCCTGCTTCTTCAACAGCTTTTGCCTCTTCAATGAGTTTCTTTGCTCCCTCTTCACTTTTTCCCTGAACTTTAAAGCCTCCAAAAACGTTCACTGACTGAGGTGTAAGTCCAATATGTGCCATAACAGGAATTGAAGCAGCTGTAATAGCTTTAATCTGTGGACAAACAGAGGCTCCACCTTCTAGCTTTACTGCTTGACATCTTCCTTCTTTCATAAGTCTTCCTGCGTTATACATGGCCTCTTCAATTGAAACTTGATATGACATAAACGGCATATCTCCAACTACTAAGGCATCTTTGGCACCTCTTGTAACTGCTCTTGTATGGTGAATCATATCTTCCATTGTTACCGGCAAAGTATTTTCGTATCCGAGCATAACCATGCCAAGAGAATCTCCAACGAGAATACCGTTAATACCTGACTGATCCATCAATTTAGCTGTCGAATAGTCATAGGCTGTCAGCATTGTAATCTTATCGCCCTTAACCTTCTGTTCTTTAAAAGTGGATACTGTGTTTTTCATTTTTAATTACCTCCGTCATCTTCAAATAGTCACTGTCTAAATGTTTTTCCTGTGCAATACTGAGAAGCTTTTCTGAAAGCAAAAGATATATCATCTCATATCCCACCTTTTCCTCAGACTCGTTTATCCATGCTGCCTCAATAGCTTCAATGTGTTTTGTGATAGTCGACAAATCATTTCGCTCAACAGGACCTGTGAGGGCAGCCGCAACTCCTTTTTCTGCCAATGTGTCGGCATTTCCAGTAAACAAAGGCACTAAGGCTTTCTTTGCATCTTTTTTATCAAAGCCGCATTTTACAAGCATTTCAGCCCCCACTTGAAAAAGTCCGTTTACGAGATTGCTTACAACTACTGCACCGCAGTGGTAAAGAGATTTATTTTCCGCTCCCATTGCGATTACCTTATTTCCTGCTCGCTCAAAGATACTCTTAATCTCATCTAGATTCTCTGCCGAACCCTCCACAGTAAAATAAGCCTTATTCAAGTGTTTCCATGATTCGCACTTATCACTTATTGCATATAGGGGATGTACCGAATAGATATTTGCACCGAGGTTTTCACCATCAAAAAAAACGGTAGATGAAATCGAACCGCTGCAATGACAAATATTTTTATTTTTAATATCCAGATTCTTCATATAATCCCATACTTTGCTTATTTGTCCATCAGGCACAGTAATAAACAGGGTATCACTGTCACTTAAGATATTCTCTATACTCTTATATAGTTTTGTGTTAGTAAAATCTGCTGCTGATTTAGCTGATTCCGGTGATTTGCTGAAGTAACCTGTAATCTCTACGCCGTTTTCCTTCAGGTATTTTCCAAGGGAAAATCCTACTTTCCCCGCTCCGATAAATCCTGCTCTCATATCGATCACTCCTTTCTGGGAAGTGACAATCATGAAAATCTGCATGGCTGAGGTCTCGTTCAAACTGATACAATCCTCATGGCTTAAAAATAAAAAATATGTGGTATAGTTTCTGTTCGAATACTATCTACCCATTACTATAGCACCTATTTAAGTGATTGTACAGAGAAAAAAACAAGGCACCACTCTAACTAATTTATCATTAAAGTGATGCTAATATAAATCGTGTTATTTAGCTTTTCTGTATTTAATCATTTTCACAATCTGAATTATCAAAGTCGGGATAAAAATATAAAGCATGACAAAACACTTCTTCATTTTTCGCTTGATTACCCACCACAGAAAAGAAAGAACCCTGTAAAGAGCCTTACCACCATTGGTGGTGCTTTGCACTCTTGATTGGGCTTTTTGTTTGCTGTATCTTTCATGCAAGAGGAAAATTAAAGCCCTCTATTCCATTTCTCTGAAGATTTGGAAAGGAAAGGTGAGTAATGATGGAACAGACCATGAATTATGTAAAACCGGAACTGATTGTTGTAGCAGTAGTACTGTATTTTATTGGAATGGGATTAAAACAGTCTCAGACAGTAAAGGATAAGTACATCCCACTTATTTTAGGCGGTATTGGCATTGTATTGTGTGCAGTGTGGGTGATTGCATCTTGCCCGATCAGTACCGGACAGGAGATTGCAATGGCGGTATTTACAGCAATCGTACAGGGGATTTTAGTGGCTGGTCTGAGTACATATGTGAATCAGGCAATTAAGCAGATGCATAAGGAAGAATAAAATAGATTGAACCATGAAGAAAAGCATGGTATGATAAAAAACAGAACAACCGTGTTACAGGGTGGCTGACCTCTATTCTACATAGAATGGGGTGGTGCTGATGGACAAGAAACCGTTTGATTTTAAAGATCTTATGGCATTTGGAATGTTCATTCTGGCATTGCTGACATTCGTATTTACGTTTATCAGATAATGTTTTGAGCATAGAAAAACCACCCTCTAAACTTTGACCGAGTGCCGAGGGTGGCAATTCTATGATTTGTCACTAATGCTATGAGGTCAACCCCTTGTGGGCGGTTGTTCCTTTGAATATAATATACCATTTTTAACAAGGTTATTCAAGAAAAAAGTGAAAGTGGGTGGTTTGCATGGCAGTATT
>ENA-OQIG01001291-OQIG01001291.1-human-gut-metagenome-genome-assembly--contig:-NODE-1291-length-11185-cov-3.122536_pt1 | contig 11185 bp, 11 predicted proteins | sample MGYA00242576_ERZ504741 | MGnify/ENA primary metagenome ERZ504741 (study PRJEB26092, sample SAMD00036436) | human gut metagenome | host: Homo sapiens | study: EMG produced TPA metagenomics assembly of... | reverse complement strand
AAGAAAAAAGAAATCTTATCGTTCTTCGAACAACTGGGGATCGCAGATAAAATAAATGTGAAAGCCGGCAAGCTATCTTTCGGACAGCAACAGCGCGTCGCCTTTATCCGGGCGCTCTGCCAGCCGTTCGACTTTTTATTTCTGGATGAACCGATCAGCACCTGGACGATGATAACAGCCGTATCATGGGTGAACTTATCATTGCCGAAGCAAAGGCACAAGGAGCCGGAGTGATCGCCACTTCCATCGGTAAACATATCGAGTTGCCTTACAGCCATACACTTCAACTGTAGTAAGCTGGTTAATAACAAGTAGCAGGTAATGAACAACCTCTTTTCACAGCATCATTTCAAATCGTAAATCGTAAATTGTAAAATCGTAAATAAAATGCCAACTCTTGTCTGGAAGCTTCTCCGCCAACATATCAGTATCGGTCAATTAGCCGGTTTCTTTTTAGCCAACCTATTCGGCATGATGATTGTATTGCTTAGCGTACAGTTTTATAAAGATGTCATTCCGGTATTCACCGAAGGAGACAGCTTTATGAAAAAGGATTTCATCATAGCTACAAAGAAAATCAGTGCTCTCGGTTCTTTTGCAGGAAAGAGTAATACATTCTCTGCCGAAGAAATTGCGGATCTGAAAAAGCAACCGTTTACCAAAACAATAGGAGCTTTCACTCCTTCTCAATTCAAAGTTTCAGCAGGATTGGGAATGAAGGAAGCCGGTATTCATCTTTCCACAGATATGTTTTTTGAGTCTGTTCCCGATGAGTTTGTCGACATCAAACTCGATAAATGGCATTTCGATGAAAACACACATACCATCCCCATTATCATTCCGCGCAACTATCTGAACCTTTATAACTTCGGTTTTGCGCAAAGCCGCAGCCTCCCCAAACTATCGGAAGGGTTAATGAGTCTGATTCAAATGGACATTATGATGCGTGGCAACGGACGGGTGGAACAGTACAAAGGATACATTGTCGGTTTCTCCAATCGTCTGAATACGATTCTTGTTCCCCAGTCTTTTATGAAATGGCTAATGAGAATTTTGCACCGAATGCAGAAGCCCAACCGGCACGGTTGATTATCGAGGTTAGCAATCCGGCAGATTCCGCCATCGCCAGTTATTTTCAGAAGAAAGGATATGAAACGGAAGATGGTAAGCTGGATGCCGGAAAAACAACTTATTTCCTCCGTCTTATCGTAGGTATTGTATTGGGAGTGGGTTTATTTATCAGTATCCTTTCATTCTATATACTGATGTTGAGCATCCTTCCTGCTTTTACAAAAGAATACAACAAGCTGGAAAGTCTATTACTAATCGGATACAGTCCCAACAAGGTAGCATTGCCTTATCAGTTGCTCACGGTAGGATTGAACGTTATTGTGCTTGTATTATCCATCGGATTAGTCTCCTGGTTGCGCAGTTATTACATAGACAGCATCCGCTTGCTATTCCCACAACTGGAAACCGGATCATTATGGGCAGCAATCAGTATGGGTATTCTATTATTTATCGTTGTATCGGTGATTAACATACTGGCAGTAAAAAGGAAAGTGCTTTCGATCTGGATGCACAAATCATAGATGTAGAATCAAACACATAGCGTATGAAAAACAAAACTACATTTTCTATCCATAGAGGCTTAATAGCTTTCTTTTTCGGAATACTGTTCTGTTTTGCCCCATTGTCAGGGCAAAACGTACAAGATACAATTATTGCGTATTTTAATCTACTGGAAAAAGTCCCACAGGAGAAACTCTACTTACATCTGGACAAGCCTTTTTATGGGGCAGGAGAAAAAATATGGTTCAAGGGATATCTGGTAAACTCTGTTACACATCAAGATAATACACAAAGCAACTTCATCATTACAGAACTTGTCAACCGTTCCGACTCTATCGTAGAACGTAAGAAGATTCGTAGAGATTCATTGGGTTTTCATAATGCTTTCACCCTCCCTCCCACTCTCCCAGCAGGCGATTATTATTTGAGGGATATAGCAACTGGATGCTTAATCAGGAACCGGAATTCTTTTATTCACACAATCTGAAAATCGGTAATTCGATTGATAATACGATTGTTTCAAACATTGAGTATCAGCAAGAAGACGAATCACATTATACAGCCAAGGTAAGATTTACCAGCAATACTCAAGAGGCTTTCGGAAATACTGCCATCCGCTACCGCTACATTGAAAACGGAAAGATTAAAGATAAAGGTAAAAGAAAGACAGATGAGAATGGGTTGATTTCTATTTCCCTGCCGGATTTGAAGCCTATTGCCACACGCCACATTGAAGTAGAGTTCGATGATACCCAATATACTTATAAGAAAACTTTCTATCTGCCTTCGTTTACAAAAGATTTTGATGTTAAGTTCTTCCCTGAAGGGGGCGCTCTCCTGACCGTTGCTCATCAGAATATAGCTTTCAAGGCTCAAGGATCGGATGGCTTTTCTACAGAAATAGAAGGATTCCTGTTCGATGCCAACGGAGACACATTGACAGCTTTCCGCTCGGAGCATGACGGCATGGGAGTTTTCACACTGAATCCGACTGTGGGAAATTCTTACTATGTGATTGCCAAATCCGGTGACGGGATTAGTAAACGATTCGACCTCCCAGCTGTAGAAGAAAAAGGAATCACACTTTCCATGACACATTATAAAAAGGAAATCCGTTACGAAATCCAGAAAACAGAAGCTACCGAGTGGCCTCAAAAGTTATTCTTGATTGCGCACACTCGTGGAAAGCTGGTCATCCTGCAGCCAGTCAGTGTCGACAGGACTTTTGGAAGAATGAACGACAGTTTATTCAACGCAGGCATCACCCATTTCATGCTGATCGACCAACAGGCAACGCACTTAGCGAACGCCTGGTTTTCATACCCGACCGGAATCCGCATCAATGGCAAATTCTTGCAGATAAGCCGACATACGGAAAAAGAGAAAAGGTATCCCTGCAAATTTCAGCAAAAGACGATAACGGTACTCCGGTAGAAGGTAGTTTTTCCATCAGCATTACCGACAGAAAGAGTATCCGCCCGGATTCGCTTGCTGACAATATCGTATCGAATCTTCTATTGACCTCCGACTTAAAAGGATATGTAGAAAATCCCGGATATTATTTTTTGCAGCAAGACCTCCGGACTCTCCGCACGGTAGACTTCCTGATGATGACGCACGGATGGCGCAGACACCATATCCAGAATGTACTGACTGCACCTTCAATGAACCTCACCAACTATATGGAAAAGGGGCAAACTATCAGCGGACGTATCAAAGGTTTCTTTGGAGGTAACGTTAAGAAAGGACCTATTTGTATTCTGGCCCCCAAACAGAACATCATCGCCACTACCACCACAGACGAAAAAGGAGAGTTTATCGTGAACACATCTTTCAGAGATAGCACGACTTTCCTTGTTCAGGCACGTACCAAAAGAGGATTTGCCGGAGTGGACATCGTGATTGACACTCCTCAATACCCGGCAACTTCGCACAAGTCTCCTTTCCATGATGGAACAGCAACGTTTATGGAAGATTATTTGCTCAACACCCGCGACCAATATTACATGGAAGGTGGAATGAGAGTGTACAATCTGAAAGAAGTGGTAGTCACTGGAAGTCGTAAAAAGGCCAGTTCAGAAAGTATTTACACAGGAGGTATCAACACCTACACAATCGAGGGGGACAGACTGGAAGGATTCGGTGCACAAACAGCTTTCGATGCAGTCACCAGACTCCCGGGTATTAGCGTGACAAATGGAAATGAAATACATATCCGTAACAATCCCGAGCAACCTGTCATTGTTGTTGACGACGTGGTGTATGAAGACGATAACGACATCCTGACCATGATACAAACCAGCGATATGTCGAGTTTGAGCCTTCTTCGCGGTGCCGATGCAGCAATCTTAGGTTCCCGCGGTTCGGCAGGTGCTATCGTTATTACGCTGAAAGACGGCAAAGATATCCCGGCAAGACCGGCACAAGGCATTATCACATGTACTCCACTGGGGTACAGCGACTCGGTCGAGTTCTATCATCCTACTTATGATACGCCCGAAAAGAAGAATGACCAACGCTCGGATTTACGAAGTACGATCTATTGGAATCCTACCCTTCAACTGGATGCTAATGGAAAAGCAACCATCGATACTATACTCCGGACAGCACTGCACCGGAAGATATAACCATAGAAGGCGTGGATAAAAACGGAAAGGTATGCCGAATCATACAGACAATAAACAACAGATAAATGTGGAAATGATTTTGAATGTCAGGTTTATAGACTTACGCAAGTAAGCACAACTCTATTAAGGCACCTTTATCTTTATTCTATCAAGCAGGTATACATCTGTTAAGCTACCGATATCATTCATTCACCACGGCGTGGTGAGATCTTCCCACGGCCGTGAGAAGAAGCTACCACGACTGTGGAAAGAAGCTACCACGGCGTGGAGAACTAACAAGAGCGGTACTTTAGCTGAACAATAAAGGCACTCTAGCTGAACAATGCCAGTATCTTTAAGCTACTTTACCCGTATCTCTGTGTTATTCTATCAGCATACTAGAGTTACCACACCTGATTTTTCAACACAACCTTAGTGGTAATATAACGTAAAAACATACAGATATACAGAAGTTATCACAAAAATAGCATCATGATAAAAAAGGAGATAAACAACTGTTTATCAAATAGCTATACTATTTAATCAGCAAAAACAAAGCTGACAATAAAAAAACAAGACCTTTATTGTCAGCCTATTGTCAGCTCCTATCATCAGTCATATTCCACTAAAAATCAAAAGATTAGCCACTGCCCTGACAGATTGACAATAAAAACAACACAAATATTATAGTAGATAATATCAGATGGCGGTATTCTCATACACTTCATTATTATTAGATTGAATACCACCAAATTAGAGGTTAAAATGCAAATTAACCTTCCCTATCCCCTTATTAATCTTGATAAAAAAGCGATTGAATGCCAAACAGGTTAAAAATATTTCGTAATTTTGCAGATATAAAAGAATGAAGCTATGCCGGACTATGATTTAATCGCCATACTCGGACCTACAGCCTCGGGTAAAACTCCCTTTGCCGCTGCCTTGGCCTATGAACTCAACACAGAAATTATCAGTGCCGATTCCCGTCAGATATATAGAGGAATGAATCTCGGTACAGGAAAAGATTTGGCCGACTATACCGTAAACGGACGTACAATCCCCTATCATCTGATTGACATTGCAGACCCCGGATATAAATACAATGTGTTTGAATATCAACGTGATTTCTTGAATTCTTACGAAAGCATCAAACAAAAAGGCTGTCTTCCCGTTTTATGTGGAGGGACAGGTATGTATCTGGAATCCGTGTTGAAAGGATATAAACTGATGCCCGTACCGGAAAATCAGGAATTACGCAACCGTTTGGCAAATCATTCGCTGGAAGAGTTGACGGAAATGCTAAGTCAATACAAGGTTTTGCATAACTCTACCGATGTGGATACCGTAAAACGGGCGATACGTGCGATAGAAATTGAAGAGTATTATGCAGCCCATCCGGTTCCCGAAAGAGAATTTCCGGAACTGAACAGTCTCATCATCGGAGTGGACATTGACCGGGAACTGCGCCGTGAAAAGATCACCCACCGATTGAAACAACGATTGGATGAAGGAATGGTGGACGAGGTAAGACGATTGATCGAACAGGGAATTACACCGGACGATCTCATCTACTATGGACTGGAATACAAATACCTGACATTATACGTCATAGGCAAACTGACTTATGAAGAAATGTTCAATGGTTTGGAGATAGCCATCCATCAGTTTGCCAAGCGACAAATGACCTGGTTCCGCGGCATGGAAAGAAGAGGATTTACGATCCATTGGATGAATGCAGAGCTGCCAATGGAAGAAAAGATAGCTTTTGTAAAAGAGAAACTGCAAGGGAATTAGTATCTTTGGCAGTTATTATAGTGCGATTTTTAATACACAATAGGATAGATAAACAAATATGAGTGTAGAACCGAAGAAATGGGGAGTGATTTACAACCCAAAAGCTGGTACCCGAAAGGTAAAGAAGCGCTGGAAAGAAATTAAGGAGTACATGGACAGTAAAGGTGTAGACTATGACTATGTACAATCCGAAGGTTTCGGTTCGGTAGAGCGTCTCGCTAAAATTTTGGCCAACAATGGTTATCGCACGATTGTCATTGTGGGAGGTGATGGGGCATTGAACGATGCCATCAATGGCATTATGCTATCCGATGCCGAAGACAAAGAGAACATCGCCCTCGGCATGATTCCGAACGGTATCGGAAATGACTTCGCCAAATATTGGGGACTTAGCACCGAATACAAGCCGGCTGTCGACTGTATCATCAATCATCGGTTGAAGAAAATAGATGTAGGCTACTGCAACTTCTACGACGGAAACGAACACCAGCGTCGCTATTTCCTCAATGCCGTTAATATCGGACTGGGAGCACGAATCGTTAAAATCACCGATCAGACCAAACGTTTCTGGGGGGTGAAGTTCCTTTCATACGTTGCTGCCCTGTTCTCCCTCATTTTCGAACGGAAGCTCTACAGAATGCATCTCCGCATCAATGATGAACATATCCGTGGACGCATCATGACCGTATGTATAGGCAGTGCCTGGGGATGGGGACAAACTCCCAGTGCCGTTCCATACAACGGATGGCTGGATGTATCTGTAATCTACCGCCCGGAATTCCTGCAAATTATTTCCGGACTATGGATGCTGATTCAGGGAAGAATCCTGAATCACAAAGTGGTGAAAAGCTACCGGACGAGAAAAGTAAAGGTACTCCGGGCACAGAATGCAGCGGTGGATTTGGACGGGCGTTTGTTGCCTAAACATTTTCCTTTAGAAGTAGGCGTGCTCCCGGAAAAGACAACGCTTATCATCCCCAACTAATCAGGATCACTCCCCCAAGGAGAGAGACATATACTCACAATCTAATTGATAATTTGTAATTGGTAAATAATAAATGATAGAACTTAAGAACAACCCCACCGGCAACTTTTTCCTGTTGGCCGGTCCGTGTGTGATAGAAGGTGAAGAAATGGCAATGCGCATTGCCGAACGAGTAGTAAAGATCACCGAAGCACTGCAAATACCTTATGTATTCAAAGGTTCTTACCGTAAGGCAAACCGCTCACGTCTGGATTCGTTTACCGGCATTGGCGATGAGAAAGCACTCAAAGTATTGAGAAAGGTACATGAGACTTTCGGAGTCCCCACCGTAACCGATATCCATACCGCAGATGAAGCTGCAATGGCAGCCGAATACGTGGACATACTTCAAATCCCGGCTTTTCTTTGTCGCCAGACCGACTTGTTGGTTGCCGCAGCCAAAACCGGAAAAACGATTAACATCAAGAAAGGACAGTTCCTTTCACCGCAGGCAATGCAGTTTGCTGCCGACAAAGTGGTGGAAGCCGGAAACAAGAATGTGATGCTTACCGAACGTGGAACAACTTTCGGCTATCAAGATCTTGTTGTAGACTACCGTGGTATCCCCGAAATGCAGTCATTTGGCTATCCGGTGATTCTGGATGTCACTCACTCCTTGCAGCAACCCAACCAAACCAGTGGGGTAACAGGAGGAATGCCGCAGTTGATAGAGACTGTCGCCAAAGCAGGTATCGCCGTAGGTGCCGACGGAATATTCATCGAAACACATGAAAACCCTGCCGTAGCCAAAAGCGATGGTGCCAATATGTTAAAGTTAGACCTTCTGGAAGGACTGTTAACTAAGCTAGTCAGGATACGGGAAGCTATAAAATAACTCTTTTCCCTGTCTATTTGTGATTTACAACCAAGCACAACGACAAATAACACAGAAATATTTATTTAAACTAAATAGAACATGAAACATTTATTACGTGGATTATTTATTGCAGTCCTTTTTATATGCTGCAATTTCCAGCTCGCACTTGCACAACCCATGCAAGAGTTACCTGTGGACAAGAATGTTCGTATCGGTAAACTAGACAACGGGCTTACCTATTACATTCGCCACAACGCCCTTCCCGAAAAACGAGTTGAATTCTACATCGCCCAGAAAGTAGGTTCCATTCTTGAGGAACCACAACAACGTGGTCTGGCACACTTTCTGGAGCACATGGCTTTCAACGGAACAAAGCACTTCCCAGGTGATGAAACCGGACTTGGCATCGTGCCTGGTGTGAAACAAAAGGTATCAAATTCGGCACGAACCTGAATGCATATACCAGTGTCGACCAGACGGTGTACAACATCAGCAACGTACCAACTGAAAATATAAACGTGGTAGACTCTTGTCTGCTGATCCTTCACGACTGGTCGAACGCTATCAACTTGCCGACAAGGAAATTGACAAAGAGCGTGGTGTTATCCGCGAAGAATGGAGAAGCCGCAACAGTGGTATGCTTCGCATCATACTGATGCACAGTCGACTCTGTATCCGGATTCTAAATATTCAGACTGTATGCCTATCGGAAGTATTGATGTTATCAACAACTTCCCTTATCAGGATATCCGCGATTATTATGCGAAATGGTATCGTCCGGACTTACAAGGAATCGTTATTGTAGGTGATATCAATGTAGATGAAATTGAAGCTAAACTGAAAAAGGTATTTGCAGATGTAAAAGCTCCGGTAAACCCGGCCGAACGTATCTACTATCCAGTGGCAGATAATCAGGAACCGCTTATCTATATCGGTACAGACAAGGAAGTGAAGAATCCTTATGTGAACATCTTCTTCAAACAAGACGCTACACCGGATTCTTTGAAAAACACCATTGCTTATTATGCTACTCAGTATATGGTCAGCATGGCTATGAATATGCTGAACAACCGTTTGAACGAACTCCGTCAAACCGCTAATCCTCCTTTCACTAGTGCAAGCGCAGAATATGGAAACTATTTCCTTGCCAAGACTAAAGAAGCACTCGCACTTGATGCAAGCAGCAAAATAGACGGTATCGATTTAGCAATGAAAACTGTTTTGGAAGAAGCGGAACGTGCACGCCGCTTCGGATTTACCGCTTCAGAATATGAACGCGCACGCGCCAACTATTTGCAAGCCGTAGAATCTGCTTACAACGAACGTGAAAAGACTAAAAGTGGTTCTTACGTCAACGAATACGTTAACAATTTCCTTGAAAAAGAACCGATTCCGGGAATTGAAGTTGAATATACACTGGTAAACAAACTGGCTCCGAATATCCCTGTAGAAGCTGTCAATCAGGTGATGCAACAACTAATCACTGACAACAATCAGGTGGTTTTGCTGGCCGGTCCGGAAAAAGAAGGAGCAAAATACCCTACTAAAGAAGAAATTGCTGCTTTATTGAAACAAATGAAGTCATTCGATCTGAAACCTTATGAAGATAAAGTTTCTAACGAACCGCTGATCTCTGAAGATATTAAAGGCGGTAAGATTGTTTCTGAAAAAGCTGGCGAAATCTATGGTACAACTAAGTTGGTACTTTCCAACGGCGTAACCGTATATGTGAAACCAACTGATTTCAAGGCTGACCAGATTGTAATGAAAGGTGTAAGCTTCGGTGGTACCAGCGTATTCCCGAACGAAGAAATTATCAATATCTCTCAATTAAACGGAGTAGCTCTAGTAGGTGGAATCGGTAATTTCAGCAAAGTAGATCTGGGTAAAGCTTTGGCTGGCAAACGTGCAAACGTAGGTGCGGGTATCGGCAACACTACGGAAACTGTTTCCGGTAGCTGTGCTCCGAAAGACTTTGAGACAATGATGCAGCTTACTTATCTGACTTTCACATCTCCGCGTAAGGATAACGAAGCATTCGAATCTTACAAGAACCGTTTGAAAGCTGAACTTCAAAATGCAGACGCTAACCCGATGACTGCTTTCAGTGACACTATTACAAGCGTACTATACGGTCACCATCCACGCGCTATCAGAATGAAAGAAAACATGGTAGACCAGATCAACTATGACCGTATTCTTGAAATGTACAAAGACCGCTACAAAGATGCAAGTGATTTCACTTTCTTCCTGGTAGGAAACGTAGACTTGGCTACAATGAAACCGTTAATCGCCAAATATCTGGGAGGTCTGCCATCTATCAACCGTAAAGAGACTTTCAAAGATAACAAGATGGACATCCGCAAGGGAGAGATCAAAAATGTATTTGCGAAAGCACAGGAACTCCGATGGCTACCATCATGTTCCTTTATAGCGGCACTTGCAAATATGACTTGCGCAACAATGTCCTGCTTAGCTTCTTAGATCAGGCTCTGGATTTGGTTTACACTGCTGAAATCCGTGAAAAAGAAGGAGGTACATACGGTGTAAGCTGTAACGGAAGTCTTGGTAAATACCCGAAAGAGGAACTTGTTCTTCAGATTGTATTCCAAACTGACCCTGCCAAGAAAGATAAATTGTCTGCTGTTGTTGTAGAACAACTTCACAAAATGGCAAAAGAAGGTCCGTCTGCCGAACACATGCAGAAGATCAAAGAATATATGCTGAAGAAGTATAAAGACGCCCAGAAAGAAAACGGCTACTGGCTTAATAATATGGACGAATACCTCTACACGGGTGTAGATAATACAAAAGACTATGAAAAGTTGGTCAACAGCATTACAGCGAAAGAAGTGCAAGACTTCCTCGCCAAATTGCTGAAACAGAACAACGAAATTCAAGTCATCATGACCGTGCCGGAAGAAAACAAATAAAAATTCTCTAGTATATCTACCGAATGATGATATTCAACGAATTACGCAAACATGGAAGGCTTGCCGCCAAACGGCATCCGATGTATGAAAAGAACAAAGTTGCTAAAATACTCGGTTATGTCATGGGCGCATTCTGGGCTGGTTACCTGATATTCTTCGGTACGACGTTCGCGTTCGGATTTTCTGATATGGTTCCCAACCGGGAACCATATCATGTGATGAACGCAGTGGTTCTGATCTTTATCCTGGCACTGGACTTTCTGTTGCGTGTTCCGTTTCAAAAAACACCGACGCAGGAGGTAAAACCTTACCTCCTGCTGCCGGTTAAACGAATTCGTGTCATCGACTTTTTACTAATCCGCTCGGGACTAAGCCTGTTCAACCTGTTCTGGTTGTTTCTGTTTGTCCTTTTCCTTCATCACTATTACCAAGTTTTCGG
>ENA-OQIG01001290-OQIG01001290.1-human-gut-metagenome-genome-assembly--contig:-NODE-1290-length-11195-cov-2.509125_pt1 | contig 11195 bp, 12 predicted proteins | sample MGYA00242576_ERZ504741 | MGnify/ENA primary metagenome ERZ504741 (study PRJEB26092, sample SAMD00036436) | human gut metagenome | host: Homo sapiens | study: EMG produced TPA metagenomics assembly of... | reverse complement strand
GGAGGAAAGTGGAAATACTTGTGTAACAGCTGTAAAAGGTAAGCTGGATATGAAAACTTTAACTTAATGTATAAAGATGAATCTTTTTCTGGAAATTCCAAGGAAACTAATTAGGGGACGGGAAAAAGAAAAAAATAAAATTAATTTAGGAATTATGGACACAGTGCAAGAGCAACCAGAAAATTTTTGGGCATATAACAATGGATTAACAGCATTAGTGAATGATTATGAAATAGATGATGACAATATAACAAAGGTACATGGAATAACTATTATTAATGGAGCACAATCAACGGGAGCTATTGGAGCTGTTGAAAGCTTAAAAGAAGATTTTCTTGTGCCGATACGTTTTATTGTATGTAGTGATCCTAAGATCATAGAAGAAATTATTAATAATAACAATAAACAAAATGAAATTTTGCCATCTGATTTAAGAAGTAATGATAAACAACAAGTAAGACTTAGAAAAGAGTTTGAAAAATATCCACAACTGTATTATAGCGGTGGTAGAAGAGATAGTACAAGGGTTAGAAACAAAGAAGTCTTTGATCCATATTTGGTTGCACAAACTTTATTGGCTTTTCATGGAGATTGTGTAACTGCTTATAACTCAAAGAAATTGATATGGGACGAGGATAAAGAATACACAAATATTTTTTCGGATCAATTAACTGCAGAACATATTATTTTCGTATATTCATTGGGGAGAGCTATTGATGAATTTAAAATTAACTTAAAAAATAAGAAAGAACAAAGAACGGATATAGAAGATGATGAACTTAATTTTTTGAGTAAGCGTGGCTCTAAAATGTTATTGATATCAGCAGTAAGCACTTGTATGGAAAGCTTACTTGGAAAAAAGATTTTAGATTCTTGGAGGTTAGTGTTTAAAGATAATAAAAATTTTGATAAGTTAGTTGAAGAATGGAAAGCAATATTAGATGTTTTGATGCCATGGCATTCTACGCTTGAACCGGCAATTGTAAGTGGTTTAAAAAGTAAGGAAGCCACACAAAATGCAGCTAAACAATTGAGAGCAACGTTGACATCGTTTAGTTCAATGTATGCTCAACAATTGAAACCATTTTCAGATAGTATAAATACAGATATGTAGATAAATACAGAGATATTGTGATAACACCATGATAACAAAATCTCCCAAAACCACACGGACACAGTGGAAAATGCGGATTTTTCCATACAAATCACACGAAAAATCACCATTTGCACACCGCAATACACCAGTCTGATACCGTGAAGGTGGACGTACTGTAGGTTCAGGACGTGTTGCTACAATCCTTCATTGAGCAATGACTGATTTGTGCGAAAAATGTAGAGTACCGCAAGGTATATTGTTTTCAAACGCAAGACGGGTCTGTCACATGAGCAAATATTTTTTGCTGATATGCTCCCTTCCGGGTAGACAAATAAAAACTTGTCTCCCAGGAAGGGAGCATATTTTACTTTACAGGGTAAGCGCCAAATAATAATGCGGTTAGATACAAGATTACTCCAGCCTTTACGAGTTGGAGTAATTCACTATAATTCACATGCGATTTTTGATAGATTGGAGTTTTTCACTCCAAGGTGCCAGTTCCGCCAGCTGTTCATCGGTCATATTTTTACCCGGTCGGTTCTCCAGCAGAAATTTTAAGATATCCGTAGATGTTCATCCCATGTGCTTTGGCCATCTCAACCATTGTGTAGACTACTGCGCTGGCATTCGCTCCGTCCACGGAACTGCTGAACAGCCAGTTTTTTCGCCCCACTGCGAACGGACGGATCGCATTCTCACTGAGATTATTGGTAAAGCTGCACCGCCCGTCTTCCAGATAGGTTTCCGCTATATCACGCCTGTTGAGAACATAATTCACGCTTTATCCAGCCGGGTATTCCGGACGGCTTTTGCTGGTCAAGCCACGACCAGAAAGCCTCCAGAACAGGTTTTTCCTTCTCGAGACGCAGTTGTTTCCGCTTTTCATAATTACCGGGATACTTTTTGTTAATGGAGTCTTCCATGGCAAACAACCGATTGCAGTACTGGACTCCCTGTACTGCAGGCTGGCTGTAGTCATACTGCTTCCCTTTGGGAACAGCGTCGATAAAGTATCGGCGGATATGTGCCCAACAGGAGCAGCGCCTGATCCCGGGCAGACTGTTATAACCCTGATAGCCGTCCGTTTCCAGATATCCGCTGTAGCCTTCCAGAAACTCCTTTGCATGGCTGCCGCTCCTGGTCGGGGAATAGCCATACAGGATGATCTCCGCAAGTCCGTCCTCACCGCTTCGGAACAGCCACATGAATGACTGGGTCTGTGCCCTGCGTCCTTCCTCTTTCAATACCTGGACCCGCGTCTCATCTGCCATCACAAAACTACGTTTCAGCAGCTCCCGATGAAAGTAATCGTACATTGGCTGAAAATAGTTCTTTGAACAGTAGATGATCCAGTTTGCAAGGGTCGTCCGGCTGATCTGCACCCCATACTGCTTCCAGTCCTTTTCCTGCCGGTAAAGTGGAAGCCCGTTGGCATACTTCTGGTACATAGTCCATGCAGCTGCAGCTGCTGATGCAGGTCCTTTTCCAAGCAGAGCTGGCGGAACCTGAGACTTTACGATCACAGGCTTTTCTGTATCGCCGAGTCCTTCCTTGCAGGAGGGGCATCCATGGCTCTGGCTGTAGTATTCGATCACTTTACAGGTGGCAGGAATGAATTCCAGTTCCCGGCGGACATATTCCTCGCCGATCAGGACCATCTGCGTACCACATACCGGACAGATCTGATCCTCTTCCGGAAGTGGGACCACTACTTTTTCAACTTTCAGGCCTTTGAAGAGTTCCTCATGTGTTGCCTTCTTTTTACGGGTATGCTCCCGGATTACCGTTTCGCCTTCCAACAGGGATGGATCCTGTTCCACTTCTGCTTCATCGAAGAGATTCTGCTGTCCCGGAATATCATCAGATCTTCTCTCGCTGGAGGGACCAAAGAGTTTTTTTGTCAGATAATCTACCTGTTCCTGAAGAGCTTTCTCATGACTGGTTTTTCGTCAATAATAAGACGGAGAGCTTTAATCAGTTCCGTCTGCTCCGCTATCATTGTTTTCAGTTGTGATACGGTATCTTTCAGCTCTCGAAGCTGGATATCTTTTGCACTGGAAGCCATCGTTTCTCTCCTCGGATTTGATTCCTTTATTATACCAGAAATGGGGCTTTTACTAAAGGAAAACAACGCCTGAAAAATGCCGAATTTACAAGGGATTTCCGGATTTTTCTATGCAGGATTTCTGCCAGGATCCACGAGCTTTTTATTCTGCTTTGAGGGCTTTTGGCTGGTCAATATCAATCCCGGACATCAGCCAGTCAAACTCCCGCCAGGAAAGATTCCGGACCTCTGACTGCTTTCTGGGCCATTGATAACCGCCGCGGACAGACAATCGCTTATAGATCAGAACGAAGCCATCCGGTTCGCGGAACAAGGCTTTGATCCTGTCCCGTCTTCTTCCACAGAAAAGGAAGAGAGCACTGGACGACGGATCCATCTTAAGCTGGTCTTCGATAACGGTGCAGAGTCCGTCAATAGATTTCCTCATATCCGTGTAGCCACAGACAATGTAGATCTTCTCAAGTCCGGAAACATCACCTAACATGAAAACTCCTGAAGCATGCGAAAAGTCCTGGTGAGCAGAACAGGATCCGCATCATTGCTGATGCGGACTGTGATATCCTTCATAGAACTTCAATCGTATGTGGATTGTCAAGGTTCGAATTTAGCATCTGCGATGCGGTATGCTGTTCCGGAACAATGTCAATGGGAACCACGTCCTGTTTCGGGCGTGGAACCTCAAGATGACCATAATTCGCCGCTGGGATCTGATCCGCTGCTGTTTTCCGACAACGGCTGACCCAGTTGTAAAAGGTGCTTACTGCAATGTCGTTTTCACGACACCAGTCAGCATCTGTCATGCCGCTCTGACGGCATTCATTGATAAGTCTGATCTGTTCCACCATCGGAACGCGGGTCTTGCGAGTACCTGCCATAACCTATCCTCCATAATTGTAGTGAAATAATCTAAGTATCTATCAGCTGCAATTATAGGGGAAATCTAAGGATTTGAAAATCCGCAGGAATACTTGGCGCTTACTTTACAGGGGAAACTCTATCGCTGGATATCCATTTTTGTGGGTTGACAAATGTTCAAATTAGAACTAAAATACAAGAAGTTCAAATTAGAACAAGAGGAAGGTGGAAGCATGTTTGATGAGCAGTGGCAGTTTGCCGTGGAAGTAGAACGGGAATATGCACAGTACCGCAAAAAGGTGATGATGCGTTATCATTTGTCTGCCGCAGAAGTAGATATTTTGCTGTTTCTTGCAAATAACAGTCAGTTTGATCTTGCAACAGATATTGTACGTGTGCGGAAAATGCAGAAATCACACGTTTCGCTGGCCGTAAACGGGTTGTGTGAAAAAGGCTACCTGCGAAAAGAGGGCGATATGGCAGACCGGAAGAAAGTGCATTTGAAGCTGGAACCGGCTGCGGCAGAGTGCGTTTGTTACGGACAGAAATGTCAGAAGGAATTTGGAGAATCTCTGTTTTGCGGAATTTCAGAGGAAGATAAAAAAGAATTTTTGCGGCTCTGTGAGCTGATCCGGAAAAATGTAATCGGGAAATAGAATGGAGAAAGAATGGAGAAAGAAGGAATTTCATGACTATTACAGAATTAATCGTATGTATTGTGGCCGGCCTCGGTGCCGGCCTTGGAACGGGTCTTGCGGGACTTTCTGCGGCGGCGGTCGTTTCGCCTATGCTGATCACATTTCTGCATATGCCGGCGTACCAGGCGATCGGGATAGCACTTGCATCGGATGTCCTCGCGTCGGGGGTCAGTGCGTGGACATACAAGAAAAACAAAAATATCGACATTCGCCATGGCGTGATTATGTTGATCTCCGTATTGATTTTTACACTGATCGGAAGCTTCGTTTCCTCCCTTGTGCCAAACGGAACAATGGGCGGATTTTCAAAAGGTATGACACTGCTTGTCGGCCTCAAATTTATGATTCGCCCGATCATGACAACGAAGGAAGTACAGGCAAACAAATCCGAGGAACAGAAAATCCGGCAGTCCATTCTTTGCGGTGTGTTAATTGGCTTTATCTGCGGTTTTGTCGGTGCCGGCGGCGGTATGATGCTGCTTCTGGTGCTTACAAGTGTGCTTGGCTATGAGTTAAAAACGGCGGTTGGAACGAGCGTCTTTATCATGACCTTTACTGCGCTGACCGGAGCTGTTTCACATTTCTATATCGGCGGAAAACCGAACCTTCCGATTATGATTGCCTGTGTGATCAGCACACTGGTGTTCGCGCAGCTTGGAGCAAAATGGGCGAACAGCGCAAACGTAAAAATGCTGAATCGCGTAACCGGAATCCTGCTGTGCGTGCTGGGAATGGTGATGCTGTTCTTCTGAAAAAAATCCTGTCCAATACAAAACCGGACAGGATTTTTTCTTACTATGAAAGCATGCAAATCAGGTTCTCATCGCTCCGTCCACGGAAAGAATTTCACCCGTTATATAGGAAGCCATGTCGCTTGCCAGGAAGAGAAATGCATTTGCGATATCTTCTGCCTCGCCGATTCTTCGAAGCGGGATGTGGCTGATCAGAGGATCGATCATTCCTTCGGAAGTGCTGCAACCATATCAGTTCTGGTGATACCGGGGGCAACGGCGTTCACGCGGATGTGAAACGGTCCGAGTTCTCTTGCAAGTGACCAGGTGAGACCATTGACAGCATATTTGCTGGACGGATAGCAACGCCGCCTGGCTGGCCACAGATGCTGACCATAGAGCTGGTGTTCAGAATACATCCGCCGCCCTGCTCTTTCATGATAGCAGCGGCCGGCAGGATTCCGTTCATCATGGCGTTCACATTCAGATCCATTACGTTGGCGAAATGTTCTGCGGTGTATTTGTCGAGCGGTGTGCTGTCGGAAACGCCGGCATTGTTTACGAGAATATCAATTCTTCCGTATTTTTCCTTGATTTTAGCAATCTCATCTGCCATGGCGGCCGCATCGGTCAGCTTTGGCCATGCGCCGGAAACGTCCCAGTCCGGGTTTTCTTCTTTCAGGGAAGCAACCGCTTTTACAACGGTCTCCTCGCGGGAGCCAAAAAGTACAACTTTCGCGCCGTTCTGTAAGAATTTTTGAACAATGGCATAGCCGATTCCCCTGGTTCCACCGGTAACAACTGCTATTTTATTCTGTAACATAAAAACCACCTCACAATCTATTTTCTTATTTCTATCATAATGGATTCCGTTGGTGAACAGTCAATACATATTTTTTGCCGGAAAAAACAGTGAATTTTTCTTAAAATCAGACGAGTTGTTACAGTGCGCCGGAGATCAGCAAACTGTAACGACGATTTTTGCGGGTAGATGAAATTGCGGTGTGGATTTCTTTGCCATAAATAGTTATAATAAAGCTAAAAAAGTGTCCAGTAAGTGTACACTTTGAGCAGAACGTATCAGAAAAAGGTGTTTTGCGGGCTGCGACTTTCTTGTTTGGAAATATTTTCTGAATGTGCCGGGAGCAAACAAGACGGCGCGGCAGATGATAGGGTTCGCTTTGGAAGACGTTCGATGCTCCGGAAAAGATGAGGGAAACTGACAAAAAGGGAAAATGATGTACAAGGTGTGAATTCATGAGAATACAGGAAGTAATGGGAAAAACGGGACTGTCCAGACGGACGATCCATTATTACATCGATCAGAAATTAATTATCCCCCCGGTGAATGAGGGCAATGGGTATCATGATTTTACAGGGAGGATGTACAGAAGCTTTTTATTATCCGAAAGCTGCGGGAGGCGGGGCTTTCTCTTGCGGATATCCGTGCAATTCTGCGTAAGCCGCGAACAACGCCGTTTTATCTTCATAAGCAGATGAATGAGCTGCAGACGCAGATGCTTACGATACAGAAAACGATCAGCGAGATGGACCGCTTAAGCGGCCAGCTCCCGGTCTGCCAGTCGCTCGACCAGCTTGCGGGAATGCTGGAAGACACGAATTTCAGCCCCGATGAGCCGCCGCAGTTTCAGATGGAATCGAGAGATGCCAGGCTGCTGGCGCAGTATCTCTGGATGGCTTATCTGGACACGCCGGTCACGGAGTATCAGCAGTTTCTGTGGCAGAAAATCATGCAGCAGACCATGGAACATGCGCGGACAGATCTGAAAATGATGTCCCGTTATCTGCAGTCTATTTCCCCGGAGCGGATTGATGCGACGAATATTAACCAGTATCTGCGGAACCAGAAAATCATTGCTCTCACGGGGGCGGATTATCCGACGTTTGTGGAAGAATTGAAAACTTCTCTCCTTGCGTTTGCCTCTGACCCGGTACAGCAGGAAAAATGGAGTCTCCTCTACCAGCCGCTCATCCATCCGATCGCCGCTTTCTGCGTCTCTGTCAGCGGCTGGATGCGCGAGTTCCACCCGGCATACCGCCGCTATTATGAAAACACGCACACCTGCTGCCGCATGCTGAAAGATTTCATGGACAGTCCGGAGGGAGCTTTACTGAATGCTGCGCTGAACAAAGCATTCAACGGAAACTGCGATGTGCGCACCGGTTACTACGGCGAACTCGAAGTGGCGGCAACATTTCACAAAAGCATTTATGCACTTCTGTCACCGGAACAGATCCGTGAATTTCTGGCAGGGGTGGAAGGGTAATTTTCTGAATCCATTTTAGTGTTTCTTTTTTGCGAGAATATGAAAACAAAATTTAACGGAATCAAGCAAGTAGCGAAGCGGATTGCGAGTATCCGCTTTGACTGAGCATCTGACCTTGCTTCGGAAACAGAGTTTGTGTCAAATGGGAATACAAAACAAAATAGACAATCGCCTCACGGGTCGGAAGCCCATGAGGCGATTGCGGTTTTCGAGCATGATAAAAAAAGATTCTTCAATCATGCTCGGAAATGGAAGACAGATTTTTTTTCGACGATGCGCGCGGAACGATCGTTACCGGAAGAATGATTTTTTCCGTCTCGGCGGCGGGATTTTTGAGGGCGGAAAGCAGAATCCGTCCGACTTCGCGTCCGATTCCGGCAAAATCCTGATGGATGGAGGTTATGCCGAGGCTTCGGCTGACATTTGTATCGTCGAAGCCGCAGAGGCAGAGATCCTCCGGGATGCGAAGACCGATTGTGCGGCAGGCGAGGAAAATCAGCTCGGCGATGCGGTCATTTTCGGCAATGATGGCGGTGATGCCGTCGCTGTGCATGGCAAGAAGCTTCTGCTGAAACGGTGTGCGTTTTGTGGAAAGTGCGGCATCATCGGAAAGCTCCTCGCAGCAGGTGACAAGCTGATGCGGGTCCGGCGCGATCCCGGCGGCTTTCATTTCATGCAGAAATCCGGCAAAGCGGTCGCGTACCGATGAAGTCTCAGAGAGTGGCGCCGCGGTGAAAAACGCGATGTTTCGGTGTCCCTGCCCGAGCAGATGGCGCGCTGCCTGTCGTCCGCCGTCATAGTTGTCGCAGACAACATTGTTCAGATACGGACAGTCCGTCTGCTTGTCAACGATGACGATCGGACAGCCGGAGAACATGAAATCGTTCAGCTTTTCCAGGTGAATGTTGTCGCGCTTCGGATAATAGACAAGCGCGGCAATATTTTGAGACCGGAGCAGTTCCAGTGTTGTGCGTTCCTTCGGTGAGGAAGAGCCGGTGACGTGAATGCTTAGAAAATAGCCACATTCAGCCAGCACAGCGCTTAAGCTTCCGATTGCCTCCGAAATATTTCCCTGTGTGGTGGCGAACGGAAGAAGAAGAGAAATCATTTTCGGCGTATCGGTTGCTTTGCTGTCCGGTGAAAGGCTTCGCGAAACAAAGCTTCCAACACCGCGCTTCCGGTACAGAATCCCCTGCTGTTCCAAATCCTCGATGGCACGCTTTGCGGTAATCCGGCTGACGTGGTACTGCTCCGACAGCATTTTTTCGGTGCAAAAGGATTCGTCAAACGAAAAGTCTCCGGCGTGAATGCGTGCAAGCAGGGCTTCTTTGATGATTTCATATTTTGGTTTTGTTTTTCTGGTCTGTGAATCCATAAAATTCCTCTGGGATAAAAAGATATAAAAACGTTGACTTTGTCTGCGTGTTTCTTTTGTTATTATAACGAATGCAAAAAAGCAAGTCAAATAAGAGCTGCTCGCGCCGGAATTATTTTCCTGCACACCGGAATAGCAAGTGCTCCGGTGCTGCGTGAATTGTAACAGGCCTTTTCAAACACGATTTATTGCCAGATCAGGTGTGACATGAGAAAATGGCAACTTGATATATCATATAGAAAAGAAGTGTAAAATACTTGACAGAATATCGTCTGATTTTATAATATGATATATCAAATAGGTCGAAAGGTATTTTGAACCATTTGATACCAGATTGCAAAGAAACGAAAGGAAACAGATCATGATGAAAACAACCGTACATATTATTTCCCATTCCCACTGGGACAGAGAGTGGTATCAGTCTTTTGAAACACACCGCATGAAACTGATTGAGCTGGTGGACAATATTTTGGATAAGGCGGAAAACGACCCGGAGTTTGGAGGCTTTTTCCTCGACGGACAGGTCATCGCAATCGATGATTATCTGGAAATCCGTCCGGAGAAGCGTGCGCAGGTGGAAAAATGCATCCGCGAGGGCAAAATCCAAACCGGTCCGTGGTATATTCTGCAGGATGAGTTCCTGACGAGCGGAGAGGCATGTGTCCGCAATCTTCAGGTCGGCATGCAGGAAGCAGAACAGTACGGTGCAGTCGGGAATGTTGGTTATTTCCCGGATGCGTTTGGAAACGCAGGTCAGATGCCGCAGGTATTAAAGCAGGCAGGCATGGAGCAGTTGTCTTCGGGCGGGGTGTCAAACCGATCGGACCGAACAACGAAGTTACCGGCGGACAGTATGAGTCTACATATTCTGAGATGATGTGGGAATCCCCGGATGGAACGAAGCTGCCGGGCATCCTGTTTGCAACTGGTATAACAACGGCGTTGAAATTCCGGTAGACGAGGCGGAAGCGAAGGTTTACTGGGATAAAAAGCTGGCAGATGCGAGAAAATTTGCTGCAACGCATCAGCTTCTGCTGATGAACGGATGCGATCATCAGCCGCTGCAGAAGAACATTACGGAAGCAATCCGCGTGGCAAGAAAGCTGTACCCGGACATCGAGTTTATTCATTCTGATTTCAAAAAATATGTAGAAGCAATGGAGAAGGAAATCTCTGAGAACTTCTCTACGGTTAAGGGTGAGCTGACAAGCCAGGAAACCGATGGAAGATGGACGCTGGCAAATACAGCGTCTTCCTGGATCGGATTAAAACAGGACAACCGCGCGGGAGAGACGGCGCTGGAGCGAAAAGCAGAGCCTGCGGCTGCAATGGCACAGGTGTTTGGAAAAACATATCCGGAGGACCAGATGACCTACAGCTGGAAGAAGCTGATGCAGAATCATCCGCATGACAGCATCTGCGGCTGCAGTGTGGACGAGGTCAACGAAGAAATGAAGACTCGTTTTGCAAAGAGCAGACAGGTTGCGGATGCAATTTACGAGGAGAGCGTGGAGTATCTGACGAATAAGGTAAACACGGCGGCACTTCCGGGGGACGGCGAGAAAATCCCGTTTGTGGTATGGAATACATCGGGAGTGGCGAAAACACAGGTGGTGGAGAAAGAAATTCACCTGTTCCGGGATTACAATCTGTTTGTGTGGGATGGCTATGAGGCGGCAGAACAGGTGGAGCTTCCGGCAATGGTGCTGCGCGATGCGGACGGAAATGAAGTTCCGGCGAAGATTGCGGATGCGGGGATTGCGTTCGGATACGATCTGCCGGATGACCGGTTCCGTCAGCCATATATGGCGAAGAAGGTACGGGTGACGTTTGAGGCAGAGGTTCCGGCTCTTGGATACCGTACGTATTATCTGGAAACCGCAGAACAGCTGCAAAACGTGGACGTAGTTTCCGGTGACGCGAATGTGCTTGAAAATGATGCAATGAAGGTTGTTGTGAACGAGGATGGTTCTTACAGCCTTCTGGACAAGAAGACGGGCAGAACGTAATGAGAACCTGGGTTGCTATGAAGACACCGGGGATATGGGCAATGAGTAGTATTTATATTCAAGGATACCGGAAAACAG
>ENA-OQIG01001289-OQIG01001289.1-human-gut-metagenome-genome-assembly--contig:-NODE-1289-length-11213-cov-2.262223_pt1 | contig 11213 bp, 12 predicted proteins | sample MGYA00242576_ERZ504741 | MGnify/ENA primary metagenome ERZ504741 (study PRJEB26092, sample SAMD00036436) | human gut metagenome | host: Homo sapiens | study: EMG produced TPA metagenomics assembly of... | reverse complement strand
CTGAGGCAGCACCTGGCACGGCTGGGACGGAAGTCGCTGTCGTTCTCAAAATCGGTGGAGCTGCATGACAAAGTCATCGGGCATTATCTGAACATAAAACACTATCAATAAGTTGGAGTCATTACCAGCGCAGTATAAGTATTGATGTCACCAGTATTCGTTTTCTTGATGAAGACGAAATGCAACGTCTGAATAAAGCGCATTTGTTAAAGCCTTATTTAACCAGCCGCCATCAGGAAATTAATGAGTGGAATCGCCAGCAAGGTTCTACGGAGTCGGTATTAAACCTGCGCCGAATGACCAATATTGGAACCTTTCGTGCCTATCTGAACGAATATCTGCGTAACCATCCGCGGATTCGTAAAGATATGACTTTAATGGTACGCCAACTGGCTCCAGGTGATAATGGTTTACCGCTCGAGATCTATGCGTTTACCAACACCGTGGTGTGGCTGGAATATGAAAGCATTCAGGCTGATATATTCGATCACATATTTGCGATTGTCGAAGAGTTTGGTCTGCGACTTCATCAGTCGCCAACCGGCAATGATATTCGCTCTCTGGCGGGTGCATTTAAGCAGTAATTAAAAAACCGCTCTCATCGAATGGATGAGAGCGGACATCGTTTTGTCGGATGTAGCGTGAATGCCTTATTTCCGACGCAGCGTTTTAAATGCCACAAACAGGAATACAATCCACACCGGCAGCAGAATCGCTGACAAGCGCATATCATCCATCGTGCACATCAGCAGCAAAATCATGCCGAGGAAGGCGATGCAAAGATAGTTGCCGAACGGATAAAGCAGCGCCTTAAACTGTGTTTCACGCCCCTGACGTCGCATCGCTGCACGAAAACGCAGATGCGCCAGACAGATCATAATCCAGTTCAACAGCAGCGTTGCTACCACCAGCGCCATCAGCAGACCAAACGCTTTTTGCGGCAGCAGATAGTTGATTAACACCACCAGCGAAGTGATCGCTCCGGAAAGCATCAGCGAGTTAATCGGCACACCGCGACGGCTGACGCGAGTCAAAAACTTCGGCGCATTACCCTGCACAGAAAGGCCAAACAGCATGCGGCTGTTAGAGTAAACCCCGCTGTTATACACTGACAGCGATGCTACCAGAATGACGAAGTTCAGCGCAGAAGCTACCACGTTGCTGTCGAGATTATGGAAAATCATCACAAACGGGCTACTGTTGGATTTCACTTCCACCCACGGATAGAGCGCCAGTAAAACCACCAGTGAACCGATGTAAAACAGCAGGATGCGATACACCACCTGATTTACCGCTTTTGGAATGCTTTTTTCCGGATCGCGCGCTTCAGCGGCAGTAATCCCAATCAGCTCCAGACCGCCGAAGGAGAACATAATTACCGCCAGCGACAAAATCAGCCCATTCCAGCCGGTGGCGAAGAAACCACCGTAGCGCCAGAGGTTGTCGATACTGGCTTTCTCGCCGCCGTGACCAGAAAACAGCAGCCACAGGCCAAAGCCGATCATACCGATGATCGCCAGCACTTTAATCAGCGCAAACCAGAACTCGGTTTCGCCATATAAGCGCACGTTCACCAGGTTAACGGCGTTGATGATAATAAAGAAGGCGGCAGCCCAAATCCACGTTGGAACATCCGGGAACCAGTACTGCATATAGATGCCCGCAGCGGTCAGCTCTGCCATTCCCACCAGCACGAACATTACCCAGTAGTTCCAGCCAGAGAGGAAGCCCGCAAACGGTCCCCAGTATTTATAGGCAAAGTGGGCAAATGAACCGGATACCGGCTCCTCAACCACCATTTCGCCAAGCTGGCGCATAATCAGGAAAGCGATGATCCCGCGACGCCGTAGCCCAGCAATACAGCCGGACCCGCCATCTGAATCGCCGGGCCAATGCCAAGAAACAGACCAGTACCAATTGCGCCACCCAGCGCAATCAGTTGAATATGACGGTTATGTAATCCGCGATGAAGCGTCGGCTCTTGATTCGACGCAGTATCTTCCGATACGGTTGACGCGTTTTTCACGCCTTTCCCCTGTGTGTCTTTTTTGTTGAGGGGCACCTTTTAACATTTAGTGCCCATCGTCGCAAGACACAATCCACACGGTTAAACGGGGTATCCTGCTTTTATTTCCGTACCGATGTCGGTGCAGCCACATCAGCTTATACGCCGCCGGGATAATAAACAGCGACAGCAAAGGTGCGGTGATCATGCCGCCAATCATCGGCGCGGCAATCCGGCTCATCACCTCTGAACCAGCCCCGTTCCCCACAGAATCGGCAGCAGACCGGCGATAATCACCGCCACCGTCATCGCTTTCGGGCGCACGCGCAGGACCGCGCCGTGATATAACGCCTCATCCAGCTTCTGCTCGCTGAATGTTTGTGGATTATTCAACGACGGCACGGCCTCTATGGCGTGACGTAAATACATCAGCATCACCACGCCAAATTCGGCGGCGACCCCGGCGAGGGCGATAAAGCCAGTGCCCGTCGCCACGGAAAGATGAAAGCCCATCCACCACAGCAACCAGATGCCGCCCACCAGCGCAAACGGTACGCTGCTGATAATCAGCAACGCTTCGCCCACCCGACGGAATGCCAGATACAACAGCACGAAGATGATCATCAGTGTCATCGGCACCATGAGTTTCAGCTTATGGTTGGCGCGCTCCAGTAGCTCGAACTGCCCGGAGAATGCCACGCTGGTGCCCGGTTTTAACTGCACTTTTTCAGCTATCGCTTTTTGCAAATCGTGAACCACCGACACCATGTCACGATCGCGGGCATCGATATAAATCCAGCTCGTCGGGCGCGCATTCTCGGTTTTCAGCATCGACGGTCCGGTAGAGACTTTAATGTCGGCCACGTCTGCCAGGGTGATTTGCTGCTTCATCGGCGTCAGGATCGGCAACTGGCGCAGTGCCTGCGGACTATCGCGCCAGCTTTGCGGATAACGCAGATTAATTGGATAACGGGCAATCCCTTCCACCGTTTCGCCAACCATCGCCCCGCCCACCGCAGAAGTCACAAACAACTGCACATCCGCCACCGTCATACCGTAACGTGCGGCTTTTTCACGGTTAATCTCAACGTTGATATAGCGCCCACCTTCCAGCCGCTCGGCAAGCGCAGAAGCTACGCCTGGCACCGTTCGCGCCACTTCTTCAATTTGCTCCGCCATCGCGTCGATATCCGCCAGCACAGTGCCGGAAACTTTAATGCCGATGGGGCTTTTAATGCCGGTTGAGAGCATATCGATACGGTTACGAATTGGCGGCACCCACAGATTCGCCAGCCCCGGCAGACGCACGGTGTTATCCAGTTCCTCAATGATTTTGTCCATCGTCATGCCTGGCCGCCACTGCTCCTGCGGCTTAAGCTGGATGGTCGTTTCTACCATCTCCAGCGGAGCAGAATCGGTGGCGGTTTCCGCTTTCCCGGTTTTGCCAAATACCCGCGCCACTTCAGGTACGCTCATAATTAGCTTGTCGGTTTTTTGCAGCATACTCGCCGCCTCTGCTGCGGAAATCCCCGGCAGCGTCGATGGCATATACAACAAGTCGCCTTCATTGATCTGCGGTAAAAATTCCCCGCCAACTTTATTGAGCGGCCAGAGAACCGTCAGCACCGAAAGCGCCGCCACCAGCAGCGTGGTTTTCGGCCAGTGCAGTACTTTCAGCAACAGCGGATGATAAACACGAATCAAAAAGCGATTGAGCGGGTTACTGCTTTCCGGCGGAATTTTGCCACGGATCCAGTAGCCCATCAGGATCGGGATCACTACGATCGCCAGCAGCGCCGCACCCGCCATCGCATACGTTTTGGTGAACGCCAACGGGCCAAACAGACGCCCTTCCTGCCCTTCCAGGGTGAAGATCGGGATAAACGACAACGTGATAATCAGCAGACTGATAAATAGCGCCGGCCCCACTTCAACAGACGCATCGGTGATCACCTGCCAGCGCGTTTTATTATCCAGCGTGGCGTCAGGATGCTGGTGCTGCCACTCTTCCAGCCGTTTATGCGCATTCTCGATCATGACGATAGCAGCATCGACCATCGCCCCGACGGCAATCGCAATGCCACCCAACGACATAATATTGGCATTCAGTCCCTGGAAGTGCATGACAATAAAAGCAATACACAACCCCAGCGGCAACGAAATAATCGCCACCAGCGCCGAGCGCACATGCCAGAGAAACAGCGCACAGACTACCGCCACCACAATAAACTCTTCCAGCAACTTGCCGCTGAGGTTGTCGATGGCGCGGTCAATGAGCTGGCTGCGATCGTATGTTGTAACTATCTCCACGCCTTCCGGCAGACTACTTTTCAGCGTTTCCAGTTTGTCCTTCACGGCGGCGATCACTTCTCGGGCGTTTTTGCCGGATCGCAGGATCACCACCCCGCCCGCCACTTCGCCTTCGCCGTTTAGTTCGGCAATGCCCCGGCGCATCTCCGGGCCAATCTGGACCTTCGCAACATCGCGCAGATAAACGGGCACGCCATTTTCACTGGCTTTTAAAACGATGTGATTAAAGTCGTCGAGCGTTTGCAGATAGCCGCTGGCGCGCACCATATATTCCGCTTCCGCCAGTTCGATCGACGAACCGCCCGCTTCCTGGTTTGAAGCATCCAGCGCGCTTTTTACTTCGGCGAGACTGATGCCATACTGCGCCAGGCGCTGGGGATCGATAACCACCTGATACTCTTTCACCACACCGCCCACCGACGCCACTTCCGCAACGTCAGGGATGGTTTTCAGCTCATATTTGAGAAACCAGTCCTGTAATGAGCGTAAATCGGCCAGATCGTGCTTACCGCTGCGATCCACCAGTGCATATTCATAGATCCAGCCAACACCCGTGGCATCTGGCCCCAGCTCGGCGCTGACTCCCGCAGGCAGCTTACCCTGTACCTGGTTGAGGTACTCCAGCACCCGCGAACGCGCCCAGTACGGATCGGTGCCATCTTCGAAAATGACATACACATAAGAGTCGCCAAACTGTGAGAAACCGCGCACAGTCTTCGCGCCAGGCACCGACAACATGGTGGTGGTTAGCGGATAAGTCACCTGATTTTCAACGATTTGTGGTGCCTGACCGGGATAGCTGGTTTTAATAATAACCTGCACATCGGAGAGATCCGGCAGCGCATCCACTGGCGTATTAATGATGGTCCAGGTGCCCCAGATGCTCAGAAACAACGCGCCCATCAGCACCAAAAAACGGTTCGCCACCGAGCGACGAATAATCCATTCAATCATTGGTTATTCCCTCAATGCGCATGGGTAGCACTTTCAGAGCGCATCCGCTCCAGTGCGCCAGAAATATTGGCTTCGGAATCAATCAGGAACAGGCCGCTGGAAACCACCTTTTCACCTTCCGCCAGACCAGAGCGTAATGCGGTGACGCCTTGCGATGCCTGGAAAACAGCAACGCGTTTCGGTACAAAGCGCCCGTCGGCATCAACGGTAATCACCCGCTGTTCGCTGCCGGTATCAATCAGCGCTTGTGACGGAATGAGCAGCATCGGTTCGCTGGCGGTGTTGAGTTGCAACCAGGCGTTCATGCCCGGTTTTAGCGCCTCGTCGGCGTTGTCGACTTCCAGACGCAGCTGCAGCGTGCGGGTCGCGGCATCCACGCCAGGTAGCAGCGTCCATTTGCGGATGGTGAGTGTTTTATCCGGTCGCGCCGGAACGGTGAGGGTAAACTGCGAGGCATCTTTCACCAGCCAGGCGATGGACTCCGGGATCGCAGCAGTGACCCACACCGTCCATACCCTGAATTTTCGCGACCACGTTATCTTTGGCGATATTCATTCCCGCGCGCAGATCAAACGCGGTGATCACGCCATCAATGGGCGCTTTGAGCGTAAAGCGAGTCTGGATTTTTTGCGTGGCGATCAGGCGGCGAATATCCGCCTCCGGCATTCCCGCCAGTCGCAGCCGCTCAAGAATGCCTTCAGTCTGGGTCGCCGTACCGCCGGTTTCGCGCAGCAGTAAATACTCACTCTGCGCTTCCACCCAGTCAGGAATGGTCAGGTCGAGAAGCGGTGTGCCCTTTTGTACTTTATCGCCCACGGTAAGCGGATACACCTTGTCGATAAACCCGGCAGCGCGAGCCTGCACAATGGCATACTGATACTCGTTGTAACTGACATTCGCCGGGAAACTCTGGGCAAAAGTCAGCGGTCCGCGCGTGACGGTAGCCGTTTTCACCCCCAGATTCTGCGTCTGAGTCGGTCAATGCGCACACCAGACGCAGAACTCTCTTCATCGGCATATTTCGGCACCAGATCCATATCCATAAACGGCGATTTACCTGGTTTATCGAACCGCGTATTGGGATACATTGGGTCGTACCAGAATAAGATTTTACGTTCTGCGGTCGACGTTTTTTCTGCAGGCGGTTCCGCCTTTGCAACCCAGGTAAAACCTGCCGCAGAAATAATACCGCCCGCGATCATGCTGCCGATAATAAGCGCGATTTTTTTCATCTCATTAAACCTGGGTTACTGGCTGACTTTAATATCCTGTAATAAAGAAAGGTTGCCCTGCTGGACAAAATTAAACGCCACTTTGTCGCCGGTTTTAATTTCACTCATTTTCGTCTGCGGGGTGATGGTAAAGCGCATGGTCATCTCCGGCCAGTTCACAGCAGCAATCGGATCGTGATGGATGGTGATTTTTTTGCTTTCCAGATCAATACCCTTTACCTCGCCAGTGGCACTAATAACCTGTGGTTGTGCTTCGCTCATGGTTTCATGATGATGTTCGTTAGCCTGGGCATTAAAGCCAATAACGGTAAACAGACTGAACATTGCGACTTGCAGTGCTTTTTTCATTTATTCTCTCCTGGAGTTAAAAATTATTGCTGCCAACCGCCCCCTAAGGCGGTATACAAAGAAATTTCGTTAACCTGACGGGCATAATTCAGGTCGAGTAAAGTTTGTCGGGTTGCAAATAAAGAATGCTCGGCATCCAGCACTTCCAGATAACTTACCGCGCCGTGCTGATATAATGCCCGCGCCCGTTGCAAAGTAATTTGCAGCGACGCCAGATAACGCTGCTGGGCGCTGATTTGATCGTTCAGGCTTTGACGTAATGCCAGCGCATCTGCCACTTCTTTAAAGGCGTTCTGGATTTTCTGTTCATAATTCACTACCGACTGCTGCTGGCGAATTTCGGCGATATCCAGATTGGCCTGGTTGCGTCCGGCATTAAAAATGGGGATCTCAATTTTAGGAATAAAATTCCACATCCCGCTGCTAGCGTTAAATAATGAAGACAGATCGCTGCTGGCGGTTGATATTCCGCTGGTCAGGCTGATAGACGGGAAAAATGCCGCACGCGCAGCGCCAATATTGGCATTAGCCGCCATTAACGCGTGTTCAGCTTCCATAATATCCGGGCGCTGCAATAAGATTTGCGACGACAATCCCGCCGGTAATTTAACGCTTTGCAGCTGTCGCTGTTTACTGTCTGCGCTTGCGGCAGCTTGCCGTAGCTTCCCAATAACAGTTGCAATGCATTATTCGCCTGCGCCAGTTCCCCCTGACGTTTAGCGATGTCGCTGCGGGTACTTTCAATCACCCCGCGAGCCTGTTCCAGCGCCAGAACATTACTGCTACCTGTCAACAGTTGTTTTTCGACAAACGCATATGACTGCTGATAATTACGCAGCGTTTCTTCGGCTATTTGCAATTGCGCATACGCTAGCTGCTGATTGAAATAACTTTGCGCGACATTAGAAACCAGCAAAATATGCACCGCGCGCTGGGCTTCCTCAGTGGCTAAATAATTTTGGCGCTCGGCTTCGCTCATGTTCTTTAAGCGACCGAAAAATCGAGATCAAAGCTGGCGTTAAGGCCGGTCGAAAACTCCCGTGTCGTGGCGGTATTCCCTTTAAGATTACCGCTCCAGCTGCCGCTGCCCTCGCCATTGAGCTGTGGGTAGCGGTCGGCATCGGTCAGACGATATTGCGCCCGCGCTTCCTGCACTTTCAGCGTCGCCATGCGCAAATCCCGGTTATTCACCAGCGCCTCGCTAATCAGCGTCTTTACCTGATTATCAACAAAAAAGGTGCGCCAGCCCACGTTCTGGTAGTTATCTGCTGCGTTAACCAAGCCGTTCTGGCTGAGTGAGAACTGCTGCGGCACGGGCATTGCCGGACGCTGATAATCCGGTGCCAGTGAACAACCGGTTAGCGCAAGGGCCACACAAAATGGCAGAAGTTTACAAGGAGACATAGGCTCATAATTTCTGGTGATTTTATACCGCCAACTTTACTCGCCAGGCTCTGATTTTCCGGTGACAGGAAATGACAAAATTGTCATTTTGCCAATAAGCGATTGCCATCTGATCCCGCTACTCTAGAATTGCCCGGGCAACATGCGGAGGAAAAATGAAACTGTTGATTGTCGAAGATGAAAAGAAAACCGGAGAATACTTGACCAAAGGGTTAACCGAAGCCGGTTTTGTGGTCGATTTGGCCGACAACGGGTTGAATGGCTACCATCTGGCGATGACCGGTGATTATGATCTGATAATCCTCGATATTATGCTGCCGGACGTGAACGGCTGGGATATCGTGCGCATGTTGCGTTCCGCCAATAAAGGGATGCCGATTCTGTTGCTTACCGCGCTTGGCACCATTGAACATCGCGTCAAGGGGCTGGAGTTGGGGGCCGATGACTATCTGGTGAAGCCGTTCGCTTTTGCTGAACTGCTGGCGCGGGTGCGCACTCTCCTGCGGCGCGGGGCGGCGGTGATTATCGAAAGTCAGTTTCAGGTTGCCGATCTGATGGTCGATCTCGTCAGCCGCAAAGTCACCCGCAGCGGCACGCGCATCACTCTGACCAGTAAAGAGTTTACTCTGCTGGAGTTTTTTCTCCGCCATCAGGGCGAAGTGCTGCCCCGCTCGCTTATCGCCTCGCAGGTGTGGGACATGAATTTCGACAGCGACACTAACGCCATTGATGTGGCGGTGAAGCGGCTACGCGGCAAAATCGACAACGACTTTGAGCCGAAGCTGATTCAGACCGTGCGCGGCGTGGGCTATATGCTTGAGGTGCCGGATGGTCAGTAAGCCATTTCAGCGCCCGTTTTCGCTGGCAACCCGTCTGACCTTTTTTATCAGCCTGGCCACCATCGCGGCGTTTTTCGCCTTTGCATGGATCATGATCCACTCAGTGAAAGTGCATTTTGCCGAGCAGGATATTAATGATTTAAAAGAAATTAGCGCCACCCTTGAACGGGTACTTAATCATCCTGACGAGACGCAAGCCCGACGCTTAATGACGCTGGAAGATATCGTCAGTGGTTATTCCAACGTGTTGATTTCCCTGGCAGATAGCCACGGCAAAACGGTGTATCACTCCCCCGGTGCGCCGGATATCCGCGAGTTTACGCGTGACGCCATACCCGATAAAGACGCTCAGGGTGGCGAGGTGTATCTCCTTTCCGGCCCGACGATTATGATGCCAGGCCACGGTCACGGGCATATGGAACACAGCAACTGGCGGATGATTAACTTGCCGGTTGGCCCGTTGGTGGACGGCAAACCGATTTATACGCTCTACATCGCGCTTTCGATCGATTTTCATCTTCATTACATAAATGATTTGATGAATAAACTTATTATGACCGCATCTGTCATCAGCATCCTGATCGTCTTTATCGTGCTATTGGCGGTACATAAAGGTCACGCGCCGATCCGCAGCGTCAGCCGTCAAATCCAGAATATCACCTCGAAAGATCTCGACGTTCGCCTTGACCCGCAGACCGTGCCCATTGAGCTGGAACAGCTGGTACTGTCGTTCAACCATATGATCGAGCGTATTGAGGATGTCTTTACCCGCCAGTCCAATTTCTCAGCGGATATCGCTCACGAAATTCGCACGCCGATTACCAATCTCATCACGCAAACGGAAATCGCCCTCAGCCAGTCGCGCAGCCAGAAGGAACTGGAAGATGTGCTCTACTCTAATCTCGAAGAGCTGACGCGAATGGCGAAAATGGTCAGCGATATGCTATTTCTCGCTCAGGCCGATAACAACCAGCTAATCCCCGAAAAGAAAATGCTCAACCTGGCGGATGAAGTCGGCAAAGTGTTCGATTTTTTCGAGGCGTTAGCGGAAGATCGCGGCGTGGAGTTGCGGTTTGTTGGCGACAATGTCAGGTTGCGGGCGATCCGCTGATGCTGCGTCGGGCGTTAAGCAACCTGCTTTCTAATGCCCTGCGTTATACGCCACCCAGTGAGGCTATTGTAGTGCGCTGCCAGACGGTCAATCATCAGGTGCAAGTTTCCGTCGAAAACCCCGGTACGCCCATTGCGCCCGAGCACTTACCGCGATTGTTTGACCGTTTCTATCGCGTTGACCCTTCCCGCCAGCGAAAGGTGAAGGTAGCGGTATTGGGCTGGCGATAGTGAAATCGATTGTTGTCGCGCATAAAGGCACGGTTGCGGTAACGTCAGATGCGCGGGGGACAAGGTTTGTGATTATGCTGCCGGAGAGAGAGTGATTATTAAGTTCAAATTCAGGGCGTGGTGCATCACCTCTGGTATTGTTGATAACAATTAGAGAAAAACTTATTAAACATATGAAATATCGAAGGCTTTTATTTTTCAAAGTTTCACGAGATGTTTGTATATGAAACTTAGTTAAATCTGTGTTTCTTCCAATTGTAGATCACAATGCCCTTTCTAAATTTTCATCGTTATAAACAAGCCATCTATCATATAAAGCAATGAATAATTTAATCGCGATTAATCATCATTAATTGTTATATTATTCACTCAATCTATTTATCAAGTGAATTTGATAAATTCCTAATTTAAAATATCCACTATTGAGCCAGTATTTAACAACGTTAAGATGTGCAATGTGCAGATCATGTTATCAGGGTGGAGCGGTAGCTATATTTCTTATGCAATCATTCATTTTAATAATGTTAATTGGATTATTTATTGCTGTGAATAAAAATATATTATGAATATTGGTTTAACTTTGCGTTTTTGTTACTCGTTGTGATATGCGTACCTGTCCTGAATAACGCCAAGAACAAGAGGTTGAGCTTGTGGGTGATGCTGCCAACTTACTGATTTAGTGTATGATGGTGTTTTTGAGGTGCTCCAGTGGCTTCTGTTTCTATCAGCTGTCCCTCCTGTTCAGCTACTGACGGGGTGGTGCGTAACGGCAAAAGCACC
>ENA-OQIG01001288-OQIG01001288.1-human-gut-metagenome-genome-assembly--contig:-NODE-1288-length-11215-cov-3.539773_pt1 | contig 11215 bp, 15 predicted proteins | sample MGYA00242576_ERZ504741 | MGnify/ENA primary metagenome ERZ504741 (study PRJEB26092, sample SAMD00036436) | human gut metagenome | host: Homo sapiens | study: EMG produced TPA metagenomics assembly of... | reverse complement strand
CGTCACACCAATGTCACATTGTGACGTTTTTTTTATCTCTAAGACGTCTCATTCTTTCAGCACTTGCGCTTTCAGATCCCACCATTCTGGAACACTCTGTAAGCTCATATTCGCTTTCGTCTATCAGTTGCAGGAGTCCCTGAGCCATAAGAAACTGGACTGTGACTTTTACGTTTTCCTCTTCTTCATCAAGTTCAAGTGCAATCTCTTCTGTAAAATTCTCTTCTACTCCATCGAAGAAGAGTTTTCCCTTCATTTTTCAGAGATACCAGCAACATCTTGAGATAGATAATTGTGTATGTATCGCCTCCGGCAATTCTGCGGAGTTTTTTGATCGGCTTCTGCCGGAAGAAATCATCCGGCAGCTTAAGCCAATAGTATCTTTTTCCCATATACGCCTCCTTAGTAAATGACCTTAGAGCCGTCTTCTGTTTTAATTACGGTTACAGACTGATTGAATCGAGCTTTCATAGCATCATCATGGGTTATTGCCATAATTTTCACATCTGGATACCTCTGTCTGATTGTTTCCAGAGCATCTACATAGGCCTGAGTTCCATCATCGTCGAGAAATGGAGGTTCGTCTATAAACAGCATTCCGAGCTGGATACCTGCGGACGTTGCTTTAATCTCAGACAATGCAAGGATAATAGCAAGTGAAGCCTTTACCTTTTCCCCTCCGGATTTCGAAGCATATGGGAGAGTTGTCTTTCCGTACTCATTGATCAGTACGTCCAGGGTAGCTCTGTCACCGTCTTTACCTTTTACGGTACGTTCCATCACAAATTCCACTCCCATAGTTCCGCCTGTCATAGATCCAAGGATATTGTTTGCAGTATCAGTAATGTGAGGAATAATATTTCGGATGATCTGATGCGGAACGCCATCCTGTGAAAATGCCTGTTTCAAAGCCTCGTAGCAATCAGCTTTCTCAGCTGCAACAGCAATACCTTTATTCAAAAGAGCTATTTCAGAACGCATTGCCTCAACATCTTCAACTCTCTGTGTCAGTACGCCTTTTTGGATCTGCGCTTTTTCCAGAGTTTCTTTTGCAGATTTTAATCTTCTCTCAACTTCTTCAAGAGCCTCACTGCCTTCAATATCTTTTCTTAGTTCTTTCAGTTCTATTTCCGCTTCACGAAGATTGTTATATAAAACAAGTTCGTTGGCATCTTCCTTGCTCCGCTCCTGATATAATTCAGTAAGTCTCTTATCAATATGCTGCTTTCTCTCTTCATACACCGGAAGTTCCTTTTCCTGCTCCGCGAAATGTGCTACTGAATTTCTTTTACATACAGCATCATCATGCTTAATAACGGAATCAGATAACGCATCAACAATATCAGTTGCTTTCTGGGCCTTTATATTGAGCTCTAAGAGGCTTTCTTCACACTGCCCTATCGTTTTACTGTTGGTGTCCTTTTCTGTCTCTAAACGGGCGATTTCAAGTTTCTTTTTCTCGGCATCCTTTTTCAAGTTTTCATATTTCACAAGCGTACTTGCTTTTACTGTCAAAAGATCTAATTTTTCAGCATCATATCCGATAATACAAATTTCATCCTGTTTTTTTGATATTTCTTCGTCTCGTTTGGTCCTCAATGCTGCTATTTCTTCCTCGCATTTTTCCAGATGGTCTGCTTCTTCTGGTAAACTCTTTACATCATCGATTGCTTTTGCGAGAAACCTGCAGCTTGCTCCATCTATATCAGGGCAACCGGAATTCTTCATAAATTCCTCCTGCTGTCTTATCTCGGAAATTCTGTCCAAACGATATTTCCGCCTGTTCTCTGCTTCTGATATACGCTGAGAATACGTTGCTCTTATCTGTTGCAGTTCCTGCTCCGCAACAGAAGTCAGATATCTTTTTTCCTGTAATTTCTCGCATTGTGTCCTCACCTGAGCCAGCTCCGTCAGTTTTTCTTCCAAATTATCCGGAAGTTCTGCTTTAAGCTGTTCAATAAGATTCGCAATGTCGTTATTTCGACGCTTTGCATCGTTTATGATATTCTGGCAATTCTGGATGTCAGCATTATACCCGGCAAGATTTCTTTTTGCGTTGTCATGATTAAGAACGTCTTTCTCCAGCTCTATAATCTGTTCGGACAACTGTTTATATTCGGCGGCTTTTTTTCTGACCTCATTCGCTGATTCCAATGCGACATTACAGTTTTCTAAAATCTGCGTCTTACTTGAGATTTCATCTGAAATGGAGCTGCGTCTCTTATGACAATCATCCAATTCTTCCGAAGCTTTGCGGCACTCCTGCTCTGCTTTTGCAATCTGAGCATGTTTATTCAGTAACTGTCCTTGAGTATCGCTTAAATCCTCAATCTCTTTATTAAGCTGATGAATATCTTCCTCTGCTTTCTGCAATTCAGATTCCGGATCTCCTTTGGATTTGATAAAATCCATTTTAATTCGGACAGCTTCTTTTTTCGAGGCCAGCTCTTTTCTCTGTTCGGAGAGTTTCTTTTTTGAATCCAGTTCCATAACTCCATAGATTCCAAGACCAAGCAGTTTCGCAAGTATTGCCATACGTTCGTCCTTTTTAGCCTGCAAGAATAATCCGTACTGATCCTGCATGATTAAAGCGCAACTTCGGAATGTCATACTGTCCATACCGAGAAGCTTCTCTATCTCTGCCTGAGTATCAGCAATTCGCTCCTTTGAAATGTTTCGCCATTCATTTTCTTCATACTGAGATAGGTTCAACGTCGGTTTTCCTGACTTAGTTCTGGTACGTACGACCCTGAATCTCTTATCTCCAATGTCAAATACAAATTCTATAGAACCGCTTCTTGCATCTTCTGTACCGCGGATCCACGCCTTGTTGTCTCCCTCTCGAGTTTCTTCAAACAGACAGTCAACAATCGCATCCATGAATAAGCTGCTCTTTCCTGCTCCATTTACACCGTTGATCGTACAGAAAGATATATCAGCAAAATCAAATCTTTCTTCTTTATAATTTCTGTAATTGCGGACAGCTATTGAAATCGGTCGGAATACTCCGTGTATCTCTGCAGTTGTACTCTGTTTCATCGCTTCCGCAATAATCGGTTCTGCCAGTTCTACGATCTTATCCGGATTCTTGAAGCATTTTTCTTTCCAGATACTTCTTGAGATTTAAAGTCGGGTCGCTTTCCTCTGATAGTAATCCTCTGTTCGTAACATCAATAGCATTTTCTGCCTCAATATCCGACACATAAAAGGCTCCCCAATCATACAAATCCTTTTGCAGTAACGGGATATTCAACAGTTTTTTCTGTTCACTGGTGCAACTATATTTCACTCTTACAATCATGTCTGAAATATCCCTGCTGATATTCGTAACCAATGCATATGCATCCCTGTTTCCGATATAATCACTTACCTGATTCGTGTCCCAATCTATGGTTTTGAATCTGCGATAAGGTGTTCCACAGAACTGAGATGATGTCATCTCCCCACCCATGAACTCATGAATATAAAATCCTCTGTTCTGATGCTCATCATTAAAATTCATGGCATTAATAGCGCCAGAGTAATACACGTTATGCAATCCGTTGATCTGCTGTGGTCTATGTATGTGTCCAGAAGCACTGCTTCATAGCCAGCAGCTTCCAATGCTTCTCTCGGAATAACCGGTTCAAAATTTGTAAAGAATGAAGTCTGACCGGATTCCATGTTGCAACCAGGTACGGTATAATGCGCCATCAGGATAGATGTATTATGGCATTCAGCTCGAAGCCCCATTACCATACTGGATATATAGCTTGTCCATGCTTCGTTTTCTTCATCTGCAGACAGACCAGGGAATCTTGATCTGAACTCCTGCTTATCAAATCCCGGAATGCAGGCTATATCAGCATATGGCGTACGGAGTACAGTTGGCGATGTTACTATATGTACATTTCCAGTATTTGCAAACATCTTGCTCAAAACTCTGAATTGTCCACCTCCATCATGATTCGGCGTTCCTCTCATTACGATTACTGCTTTCGCAACACCTGCCAATTTTGTGATCGTGTCTGTTGCAACAATCATTTCGTCCGAATATCTTACCGGACCTATCTGCTCCTGATGGAAAACATCACCAGAAACGCAAACAATGTCTGGTTTCTCTTCTTCTGCAACCTTAATCATATAATTAAGACAATTTACTGTATCCTGTGAACGGAGATTTACCCCGTCCACTACAGGACCTTTGAACTGGCCAATATGCCAGTCAGCTGTATGTAATATTTTCATCTGCGTCCGCCTCCTCTCTGGCATTTGATACACAATGGTTCACCAAATTTATTGATTGAATACTCATAAACCTTTTCATTTATGATCGTACCGCATCTGGAGCACTGAAAATCTGCAGTTCTGTCTTCCTCTGGTTGCGGATCCGGTTCATTCGGCTCTTCCTGTTCGGGCTGGGCAAATGCTTCCTGTTGAATTTCGCCCATATCTTCATCCGGAAGTTCCGAAGTAAACGCCGGATTGTCCAAGTCACCTTCATCGATAATATTGCTATCTGTGGCAAAATCTACATTCTTAACCTCAATCTGAGGCATTCCGAACATATTGTTTACAGAATTCATACCCTGCATCAGCATTGCCTGCCGGACCTGTGGATCTGAATAATCCGGAGAGAATATTACTGTTGGAATCGCGAAATTCTTTTTTAATTCATCCTTTGTGTAAGAGCCTTTTGTCCCAAGCAATGCTCTGATGACTCTGAGTTTTGCTCCTGTCATTGCTTTTTCGGCCCATGTCTTCTTTAATAAAGCCATATTTACTTTTACCGAACGTTCAACATATCGTTCTCTATCTGCTTCGTCGATAACATAAGCTTTAACTTTCTTTCCCCATTTATCTTTCGTATCAACCCAGCTTCCTTTAAATATTTCTGCCGCTGCATTTGCCGCTTTCTTGTCTGTAATCCCCTTAACCGCCTTATCAGAAAATTCTGTACGATACTTATCTTCTTCATCCTCAAGACAGATTTCTTTCTGGTCGACTTCCGATCTGTAAGTCCCATCCGCTTTTCTCATTGCTCCCTGTGCCTGAGCTCGATATGTGATACTATCAATTCGTCTACCGTATGTCTGATGTGGATTAAACTGAATACCAGCTGCCATAGCCAATTTGTTAAGAAGTGGTTTGGATAATGAATATGTATCCTGCCAGATATCATTTCCTTTGCTATCTGTTTTTCCAGTTTTAACAGAACCAACTTTAAAAATGTCGCCACTATTTTCGCTCAGATCAACTGCAACTTCCTCTACATGATATTTATAGAAAGGATTCAGTTGCACATCTGTTGCCGCAGGGACAAGCAAATTATGATCACTGTATGCTCTTATAACCTCTGATAAGCTTCCTGAAATTTCCTGCATGTACTTGATTACCTCCTAAATCTGTGATAAAATGACGGTGTTCTTTAAAAAATGAGGCCCAACCTGTTTTTTAAAGTTCTGACCCAAAAGCCTCGGATGCGGATTTATGAGTGCCGTCTACACTTCATATCTCCTTTAAGCATCTGGGGCTTTTAATATGCATCTCCTACAGCGAATCTGGTCAATGCGTATACCCACACCCACATGAGCGGGATTGCTATCCATTCGGATCCGAGTTCTGCGCTTCCCCTTATTGCGCAAAGCATATCGCTCAGATATCCGAAGAAGATAAGACTGACTGCTGTAGGAACGATGTAAACCATCGACCTTTTCAAGAAGCGAATTCTCTTTTTTATTTTCGCTCTTTTCTTTTTTTTGGAATATTCCTCATACTCCTTCTCATTAAATTCTCGCACCACGGACAGATATATCCGTGTTTTGGAATCTTCTGTAATGTACTGATGTTCCACATTCTTTCGCATATCTTGCACTTTGCGTACATCCATTATCTTGCCTCCTTATCAATTAAGATCAATTCTTTGGCGATAACGCTCTGTAATGCGCATCTGTCCATTTCATGCCAGCTGATCGGTACCGGGCTGTTATCCAGCGCATTTAAAATTCTCTCAGCTGTTGTATGATATTTCTTCATATCTTCTGTTGTAAGCAATTTCGCACCTCCTTCATCTATGCTGTCTTCTCTGTATTAATCTGGGTTACAAAAATCCCAAGATCAACACTTTCCATATCATTCAGTTCTTTCAGAAGTTCTGCATCTGATGTAATTCCATAGTTCTTTTTTAATATTTCTTTTAATTTTTCTTTAAGGTTCATCAAAACACTTCCTTTTAATTATCCGAATCCGAAATATTAAGATAATCGCTGATTCTTCTTCTGATTTCTATGCTGGTGTTCTTTCCATTTAAAGTCGATGAAAGGTAGCATCTGGAACAGCCAAGTTCTTCGGCCAGATCATTAACAGAGATATCATTCTGAATCATTGCTATCTTGGCTTTCTTGCACCAGGGAGATAATTTCTTCTGCATTAAACCTCCTCCCCTCATTTCAAAGATTTTTCAATCCAGTTTTTCAAATTTTGAGTTACCTCATTAACCTCATTCAAGGTGTTTATGATTTTCTCTAAATCTGGCTTTTCATCCTCTGTAATAACTCCATCTGCCGTAATATCCAGCAGGAGTTCTTTGGCTTCGTTGATCTTCCGGAATGAGCACAACGCCCTGAGTGCAATCCTATCAATATCCTGATTCTCGATCTTTGGCATTCCTTTTCCCAGAGGGCACATTTCCCGGCAATAATTACCTTTTAATTCAGGAGCTCTATAGATATCCGCCATCAGAAGCACTTCCTCTGGATAAGGGGTAACACTGCCAAGTTCTATTCGTGCAAGCCTTGTCCGGTCAACACCAAGTTCCTCAGCAGCTCCTTCGCGGCTACTTAACCGTTCATTGAACTTTGCCGCCTCGTATCGTGCCTGACAAAACATATTGTCGGCCGCTTTTGTAGCAAACTTAGGCATTTATTTTTTTCCTCCACATTATATAATTAATATAAAGTCTATTTAAAATGGACTTTAGGTACAAAAAAAATCGGTGGATTTATTGCATACCTTGGAAATAACTACTGCCATTTCATAACTCAAACGAATATTTCCTCGTTCAAGTTCCGATACCCATTGCTTGGACTTTCCTATCTTTCGTCCAAGTTCTGTCTGTGTTAAATCGGCATCACAACGGGCATCTTTTACTCTTTGCGATACATTCAGTGTTGTTGCCATCAAAATTTCTCTCCTTTCTGTCCAATATTTATGGACATTTTTATAATAATCCATTATTTATGGATTGTCAATGCTTTTGTCAATTATTTTTGGACTTTTCTTTTTTTTATTGTATGTCCACTTTTTTTGGACTATAATTTCATCAGGAGGTTATATTATGCTTGGAAAAAGAATTAAGGAATTGCGGAAGCAAAACCATTTAACTCAATCAGAATTGGGAAGTAAATTGGGGGTAATAAAGCAAACAGTTAGTAGCTGGGAAAATGGAGTATCTAGTCCTAACAATGATACTCTGGCAAATATAGCTTCTATATTCGGTGTTACAACAGATTATCTTTTAGGTAATGATGCTTCTACTACAAAACAGCTCATCGAATGCGTGATATTTCGAATAGAATTTCCAAACTAGCTGCTCATTCTCGTAAAAATATAGAAGATTTAAAACCTTTGTTAAAAACAGAAATTCTTTCTGGTTATTATACCGATTCAAGTCTTTTTCGTTCTGACATATATACAATAGCTGATTTTTATGGTGTCTCGGATGAATATATTATAGGCGGTCCAGAATTCGAAGAACAAACTTATGGTAATCCTCTTGATGAAATTGCTCAAAAATTTTTAAATGTATTTCTCGAATTAAATGAGGATAATCGAGACATTATTATCGGCGATATGAAAAAGTTATTAAAAGAGCAGAGGCGCGAAGAAGCTCTTCCTACTAAAATGATTCATAAACAAGCAAAATAATAAGCTTCGAGTGGTACCGAAGCAGGAAAGGAAAATAAACTATGAAAAAGAAAAGTATTATTATATTTCTGTCTTGCTGTTCCTTATTGTTTGCAAATAATAGTTCTTCCATATATATATTTGCCAAAGACGAATCTTCTTCTGCGTCAGAAGATAGCTCCGTCATAAATATAACTGAAGACAATTTAACTCCTGACATATATGACGGCAAAGACTATTCTGCCAAAATACAACGTACCTTTTACGAAAACGGTTATTATAACATAGAAATAATGATTGATAATAAATCTTCAGATTCTATAATATTCACCTTGGATAATTCTGATGTGGATGGTTTTCAAATTTCTATGGGGATGTCTTGCAATACGATAAATTCTGGTAAAAAGGGAGTTGTTAAATTTGGCTTTCAAGAACAAGAATTTACAGATTACGGAATTGAGGATTTTGATTATTTAAATACTGTTTTTGGCGTATTTGCATCTGAAAATGCACCTGCATATCCTTTATGTATAAAAAAAGAGGTATTTATGAAAGATTCTAATGGAAATTCAGTTTCCGTTTCATCCTCTAAATTTGCAGCAAAAAATTGATGAGTTAAACAAAAAAATTGAAAGTCTTGAAACCGAAAATCAAGAATTAAAAGAGCAATTATCAGAATATAAAAATGTTACACCAGAAAATCAAACATCTACCGAAATATCAGAAACGGTTCCTGCAACTTCTGATAATGAAAATGATCAACGATTGATGAATGCTGTCGTAATGACTGCCGATGTATATAATGGTTCTAATACGCAAATAATTGGTCAACGCGCATTCATTACCATTCCAAAGGAGGTATTGAAACAAATTTCGGAAAAAGGCTATGTCAATTTTCTTAATGCCAAAGTAAAGGATAGCGGTTACAATTGGTTTTCTATCATCTGTGATGATGGTACGGGGATTTGTTTCGCCGGTTCTTTTACTGGACTAGGAACATACGGAAAAATCAATAATGAAGGAAGTGTTACTGAAACTATTGGTAACATTTCAGTAACTGAAAATGGATATGAATATGAATCAATCAACTAATTGAAGGTTTTATATGAATATACAAAAACGAATCAAATCTCTCCGCACTGAATCAGGTCTACGCCAGTCTGAGTTGGGAAAAGCTGTAGGAGTTTCTGCCAGGTAATCTCGAATATTGAGAGAGGCTACACCAAGCCATCCACCGAACTGGTTAATCAGTGTGCAAAATATTTCGGCGTGCCGGCAGATTATCTTCTTGGCCGGACCACTGAAAAATATTCTACAACAGAGCAAAAAGAAGCTCCTGCTCTTTCTGCAAAAATAAAAGACCGGATGGATCAGTTGCAGCTGAACCCGTCCGATCTGATCACTAAATCAGAAATTTCCGAAGATTCCTTTGAGGATATCATGACAGGAACAGTTATCCCAGGGATAGATGTTGCCGGCAGGCTCTCTAAAGCCCTTGATACTTCCATAGATTATTTAGTAGGGAATTCTGAATACAGCTGTGCCATTGCTTCAGAAGACGAACAGGATATCATCCTGCGGTACCGTCAGTTATCCAAGAAGGGAAAACGTATCTTTTTGGGAATGATGGAGAAGATGGAAGAAGAAAAAACAGAATAGTATATTTAACTGGGGAACCGTTGGGGTGTTATGTCAGCCGCCGGACACTTATGTGAAAGGAGGCTGGTGCTGATGGTTACATATGGAGATCTTTTTACCTTTGTAATTATGCTTTGTGCAGTTGTAACTCTTGTTATCAATTAATGCATAAAATAGCGCCCCTGCTCTGGTAAAGTAAGGCGCTATTTTTTAGTTACTACTCTATCCGGCGGTCAGGTGTGCACTGACCAACGGTTCTCTTGTTAAGTACATTATATCTATTCATATACTTTTTGTCAAACAGATATTACATATATTTCAACAAAGGAGCATCCATATGGCACGAAAGAGAACTAATCTAATCGGCAACACTCCGTCTGTACGCGAAACAAAAGTCGCTATATATATTCGAGTTTCTACCATTCATCAGGTAGACAAAGACTCTATCCCCATGCAGAAAAAGGATTTAATTGCATACTGCCAGCTCATCCTCGGAACCGATAATTATGAAATTTTTGAAGATGCAGGGTATTCTGGAAAAAATACAGACAGACCAGCATTTCAGAATATGATGGGGAGAATCCGAAAGGGCGAATTCACTCATGTTCTGGTTTGGAAAATAGACAGGGTATCCAGAAATCTATTGGACTTTGCGGAAATGTATGAGGAGCTGCGTTCGCTACGTGTAACCTTTGTAAGTAAGAACGAACAATTTGATACCTCAACTGCAATCGGAGAAGCCATGTTGAAAATCATATTGGTTTTTGCCGAGCTGGAAAGAAACATGACATCTGAGCGAGTAACAGCAACTATGATATCAAGAGCTAACAGTGCCAATGGAACGGTGGACGCATTCCTTTTGGATATAGTTATGATCCTAAAGAAAAAGTCTTTTCCATACGTGAAGACGAAGCCTCCATTTGCCGTGAATTAAAAGATCTTTATCTGCTTAATCGGTCACTTGCTTATGTCAGCAGAGCTTTGAACGAAAAAGGATATAAAACACGGGCTGGGGTAAGCTGGTCCCCTCATTCAGTATGGATCATCGCCTCAAGCCCTTTTTATGCAGGAATCTACCGATATAATCGATATAAGGGAGTAGAAAGCAGAACAATCAACCCGGAAGAAGAATGGGTTATGATTCAAAATCACCATCCGGCAATATTTACACTGGAAGAGCATCAAGCAATGAGAAGTATTATGAAATCTAACAAACGAAATATGGACAATCTTCCAGGAAGGGTTCATCTTTCTACAAAAACACATATCTTCCAAGGAATTATGTATTGTGATAAATGCGGCAGTAAGATGGTGTCTACCCCTGGCAGACTTCATGTTGATGGATATCGTACTTCAAACTACGGTTGTCCTTTAAGACGCAACACTAAAAAATGTAATAATCCTACTGTAAATGATATCGTCATAGGTGAATTCGTTATCAATTACATTCTGAATATGCTCAACGCCAAGAAAACATTTTCTACAATAAATACGCCAGATGAATTGAACGTTGCTCTTTTATCCGGATCTGTTTTCTCCGAAGTATCTTCTGTTGAAGAAAATGGGCTTAATAGCTTTTTTAATCTCCTGTCAAGATATGGTTCTGACAGATCTTATATTTTTTCAGTCAAGAGCCCACGAAAGAAAAAGGCAGCTGTTGATCCGGAACTTTCAAAACTCAGAAAAGAAAAAG